>ENA-ORXD01001711-ORXD01001711.1-sediment-metagenome-genome-assembly--contig:-NODE-1711-length-16884-cov-3.221158_pt1 | contig 16884 bp, 15 predicted proteins | sample MGYA00237862_ERZ511471 | MGnify/ENA metagenome assembly ERZ511471
TGGGTTTGCGCAGAATGTTCAATCCCCAGAAGGTGAAGAACATGGTCACCTTGTGCCCCATGGAAGCCGCTCCATTTGCAATGATGAAAGCCGCGATAGCTTTATCCAGGTCGCCGGAGAAGATCACCATGGTTTTATCCTGCGTTATGGTACCAACGGTACCTTCGGTTTTCTTTTCCGCACCCTTTTGAATGCGAGCGGTGATCACGCCATCCGCTGAATCAAGGGAGAGCAGCTTGTTACCGGTGCGGTCCGCCCAGGCTTTCACGTCGCTGGTGAACCCATAATCGGTTGCGCGCACGGTAATCACATCACCCGGCTGTACTTCTTTAGATGTGTTATACAGCTTCATGATCGGTCCCGGGCACTGCAGACCGCAGGCATCTACCATAACCTCTTCCCCATCGCCGATGTTGAATGGAGGCACTTCTTTGATGTCTTCACGACTACTGATGGTTGTGTGTTCATAGGTATCAAAATTAGATTGCTTGCTCACAGCATGCGAATAGGTTTTATATCCACCGTTCAGGTTGTAAGCATCCAGCCCGTTCTGACTTAGAATGCGCGCAGCGAAATATCCGCGTTTGCCAACCTGGCAGTAAACCATTACTTTCTTACTGCGTGGGATTTCATTGATGCGCTCCCGCAGTTCCGGTAGCGGGATATTGATGTAATCCTTGATCGTCCCGATCGCTAATTCTTCAGGATTGCGTACATCCAGGATGGTGTATTGACTACGGTCCAGTTCATCCACTTCATTCCAATCCATGGATTTCACATTACCCTGCAGCATATTTGCAGCCATAAAGCCTGCAATATTAACAGGATCGCGGGATGAACCATAAGGCGGGGCATAAGCCAGCTCCAATTCTTCGAGGTCATACACGCTCATTCCGGCACGGATGGCAGTAGCCAGCACATCGATGCGTTTATCCACGCCTTCCAGACCTACCGCCTGCGCTCCATATACTTTCCCTTCCGGAGAGAACAGCAGTTTGATCACAAGCGGTGAAGCACCGGGGTAATATCCGGCATGGTTTGAATTATGAATAAGGATATCTTCGAATTTCAAGCCTGCTTCATCCAATTGATGAGAATTCAAACCTGTGCTGGCAACGGTCAGGTCAAATACTTTGACCACAGAGGTACCCTGTACACCGGAAAATTCGGTCTTGCGCCCGCAGATCTCATCTGCCACAATGCGCGCCTGTTTACTGGCGGGACCTGCCAGCGGCAGGTTTACTTCCTTCCCGCTGACAATATTGGTTACGGTAGCAGCATCGCCGATGGCATAGATATCTTTGTCACTGGTGAGCATATGGCTGTCCACCTTGATAGCGCCTCTCACACCCAGTTCCAATCCTGCATCTTTTGCCAGCTTATTTTCAGGTCGTACTCCTACCGAGAGGATCACCATATCGGTATCCACGGTTTTCCCGCTCGCCAGCGTAACTTTCAAAGCACCGTCCTGCGAAATCTTCTTGATCCCATCACCCAATGCCAGACGGACATGTTTGAAATCAAGATGCTGATGCACCATGGCTGCCATTTCGTAATCAATGGGTGCCATGACCTGATCCAGCATTTCGACGATGGTTACTTCGATACCGCGATGCTGCAGGTTTTCAGCGATCTCCAAACCAATAAAACCGCCTCCCACCACTACTGCGCGTGTGGGTTTTTGCAGAAGAATGGAATCGCTGATGCGGTCCATATCGGTGATCGAACGCAAGCTGTACACGCCTGGTAAACCTGTTCCTTCGATTGATGGAACGATCGGTGAAGCGCCCGGTGAAAGTACCAGTTTGTCATAATTTTCGGTATACTCGCGTCCGCTGGTCAGATCGTGTACTTTTACAGTCTTTTTCTTTCGGTCAATGTTGAGTACTTCCTGACGCACGCGCACATCGATATTGACAGTCTGTTTTAATTTTTCAGGGGTAACCACCAGCAGTTTATCCCGTTCGGCGATCACATTCCCGATATGATACGGCAGACCGCAGTTTGCAAAGGAAATATATTCTCCCCTTTCGAAAAGAACAATCTCCGCTTTTTCATCATTACGGCGCAAACGGGTCGCTGTGCTGGCGCCGCCCGCTACACCACCAACAATTAATACTTTCATTTTCCTTGCTCCTTCTTAGGATGTTTTGCTACTTTTTTAGGATTTGTGATCAACGCTGCTGCCATAACCTGGTCACTCAATATATAGCGCATCAAATCCAATGCCTCTATGATACGGTTATCTGGCAGAGAATACAGGATCGCAGTACCCTGGCGCTCTGTTGCCACCAATCCCCGCTCACGCAGTATCTTGAGATGGCGCGATATGGTGGATTGCGGCTGTTCGAGTGCTTCTGCGATCTCATTCACATACATGCTCTTTTCTGATAGAAGATAAAGGATCATGATGCGTGTGGTATCACTCATAGCAGAACAGATGCGTTCATGCAGCAGTGTCACTTCTTTTTCCAGAGTTTTTATATCCATTGCTATTTTCCTATATTCGGATAAACGGATATATATTACCACAATAACAATTTTCTACAAGATGTTCATTATTCTTTTATATAAATATTTAATATAGATGCACATATTGTTTCAAATATCTTATAATCACTACAAAGTGAATCTAATTTATCTTTTATCTAGGAGAAAACACCATGCATGATATGACTAAAGCCAATCTTGAAGCCGCTTTTTCTGGCGAGAGCCAGGCGCACATGAAATACCTCATCTTCGCCGATCAGGCAGAGAAAGATGGTTTTCCTAATGTAGCCCGCACCTTCCGCGCCAACGCCTATGCTGAACAGGTCCACGCCACCAGTCATTTCAAGGTATTGAAAAAATTATCAGATACTTCCGCAAATCTTCAGGTTGGGATCGACGGTGAGACTTTTGAGGTTGAAGAAATGTATCCCGCCTACAATGCGGTTGCCGAACTTCAAGAAGAAGCCGGCGCGTCCCGCTCGACACGCTGGGCAATGGAAGCAGAAAAGGTTCATGCGGTCATGTATAAGAACGCCAAAGAAGCTGTTGATAAGCAGCAGGACATAGAAAAAGATGAAATCTATGTATGCCCGTTTTGCGGTTGGACACACGTAGGCGAACCGCCAGATAACTGCCCTATCTGCAACGCTCCCAAAGAAAAATTCAAAAAGTTCTAATCTTGATAGAAAACAGGCAGCTTTTTATGGCTGCCTGTTTTCTTATGTGTATTTCTTATTTAGAGATCTTTTATGATTGTTTTCGCCAGATCATTCATATATCGAATATCTTCTGTAGAACTTCCTCTAACTTGACCCGCTCCCTTGGTCATAGCAGAGCTTAACATTCTGCCTTGCTTTTTCCCCAGTTCATCGATCGAAGCTGCCAGTATTTTTACTTTTTCCTTCGCTACATTTTCAGAGATCTTTGCGTTGTTCGCCTCTTTGACAGCTTCTTTCTTTTCTTCTTCTGCACCTGCGGCGCTGTTTTCAGCATTCTCTGCCCTCTCACGGCTCGCTTTCTCGCCAAAGAAATACCCGGTTGCAGAAAAGAGGATCGCTTCAACTCCACTTAATAAATAAACCAGGCGTGTCCATTCAATCTAATCCTCTGTGGTAATCCGATTTAGTAATTGGATGATCAGAATGACAAATACTACAAATATTGCAATCCCAATTAAAGTTGCACCAATATCTTTCCCGATGAAGCTGCTTCCCGTCCCTTTTTTTCTTCCTTCTTTTCTTCAGTTTTATCCTTTTTATTGTCTGTTATTTTATATTTCTTTTCTTTTTACTATTCCCAATTGCGCGAATGTTTTTTAACACCTACTCACTTCATTTCGTTTTTAGTTTTTAAATGAAATAACTGCTTGTTGTTAATTTTTTATATCTGAAAGTGTAGATTGATAGAATTCTGTATTCCCACTTGATATTGCTACTAATACTATATATGGTTTTAATTTTTTTTAATGTCCCCTTTTCATTATGTAAATTATCTGGAAGCATTTGTCCCTTTTCACTACCCTCTCAATAACTTATAATAAAAATAGAATTAAGGAGGGAGAAGTTTTTTAGAGATATGTAAATGGTTAACCCTTTACTTCAACTTTAAAATTCTTTTGCTCCTTAATAAATAAATTCAGGAGGATTATTGAAAATGGAAGAAAAATCAGTACAGTATGCAGGTTTCTGGCGTCGCCTGGCAGCTTATGCAATCGATATGGTCATTTTGGCATTTGCTAATTATGAATTTCTAAGCTTCCAGAGCACTAATATGAGCGTGATCGCAAATCTTGGATATTACAGTTTTACCTACGAAATTTATGCTCTCATGATCTCAATCTTCAGTTTATTTATTTCCTGGCTTTATTTTTGTGGAATGGAAAGCTCCCCGCTGCAGGCAACCATTGGAAAACTGGCAGTAGGTATCTATGTTACCGATATGGAAGGAAAACGTATTTCCTTTGGCAAAGCAACCGGTCGCTATTTCGCGAAAATAATCTCCGCAGTGATCCTTTTTATTGGTTTTATTATGGCTGGATTCACCGACAAGCGGCAGGCTCTACACGACAAGATCACCAACTGCCTCGTTTTAGGGAAATAATTTAGCATATTTTCTTCATCTGGTAGCTCTCTAGAAAAGGAGAGCTACTTTTTTTACAGTTGCTTTTCTCAATGCAAGAATATATACTTTAGCCGTAGAGCTAGAAAATATTTACTTGTATTAACTAAAATGTAATGATTTTGCATAGAATTCATACCAGTTCCTTCTTTCATTTCTATTCAATATCGAACGAAAGGCAGCAGTAATGAGAAATAATAGATCTAAGTTATGGATGATCATCCTGATTCTGTGTAGCATCTTTCTCTTTCCCTCCTGTTCGGCGGATACAAAAGAAAATAATGAATCTATTGATATAACAAACACCGTTCCAGTAGAAATTACCAAAACCGCACAGTCCTCATCCACTCCAACCAGTGAGCCAACCTCAACCAGCGCTTCTGAATCTCAAATCAGCGATGATGAGCTTGCTGAGAATTTGGAATACCTGACCATTGAAGAAGAAAAAATGATCGAGTGTTCTTCCGCCCTTAATACAATGGCTGCCAGTTTTACAGAAGTAGGAAACGATGTATCACTCCTGCTCGATCCAACCTACCTGGCAAAACTCAACGCTGAAATTGACGATTTTGAGACTTACTGCACAAACATGGGGCAGGAAAATCCGCCGTCGGCGATGGAAGCCGTTAATGATTATTTACTGCTGGCTGACGATGAATACCAACAGGGCGCCGATGATATGCGGTATGGCATCAATAATCTTGATGCCGATCATCTAAACACAGCTGCAGATCATCTTACGATCGGGTCAACCTACATCAACCTGGCAACAGATGAATTAAACACTATCCTTGATTCACTTCAATCCGAATAGCCTAAAAGGATCATTTTTTATTTATTTTTGATCAATTAACTATTAATCAAGATTTTTTAGTTCTTCAAGTATTGAAATGTCTTCCAGCATTTCAGGGGTTAATTTATCCCATAAAATGCCGCCGGTTGGTTTTTGAGGTGATTCCACATGGATGACTTTTGATGGAGTCACAATATAATCGCAAACGGTGTCATACGGTTCCGGTTTGAAATCCTCGTCAACAATCTGGCAATCATGAACAAGATCAACCACCGGCGTATCCGAATTGACCACTCCCAGGGTAAACATGGTCGCCCATTCGATATCGAAAAAGCCGTGTCCTTTTCCTACACGCAATCCATCCAATGTTACTGCCGATCCGCCGGTTACGAGGAGATCAACCGTATATTTCTCTTTGATTTCTTTCAGCGAAATGAACCGTCCGATTTTTTCTATTACATCCAGCATCACCGCAAACTTACCCAATCCGTTAGGAACTTGTTCGGGCAGCAGTTCAACGAATCCCCTCCTGATCCCGTATATTGTGGTCAATAGAACTTTCTTGTCCTGTATCACCTGACTGCGCAGCTGCTCCAGGCAGTTATCCGGTGTGACGAATACAACCTGAGAATTCTTATAGATATCCAGATCGATTAACCTGCCGGTTGCCTTTTCACTCCCCTCAAAATCAGCGATAAATTCACTGAAATCAAAATGAAATCGGCTGTCAGGATAAGCAACTTTCTTTAGATCGTTCCATACTTTTAATCGCACATCATGTCTTGATACCATTAAAATCTCCTGCTGATGATCCGTCTGAATTGTTCAATTCCTTTGAAATTAGAATCAGCATCTTTAATAAATATTAACTCTGCCAAAGAAATGAACGCTTCTAGTTTAACAGCGATTGGCTCGTTTGCATAGAATTTCATAAGCAGTTTTCACATCATCGATCTCCAAAAGCAGTTCTTCCGTTTTACAATCAATTCGTTCTACCAGTTTGCTGTATGAATGTTTTATTCCATGATTGCACAAGGCTGTATCAGCCAGCTCACTCATAATATCCCCGTAGATGTATCCTATCCCTAAATAGAGAAAAAGCATTGCGGCTGCTTTTCCAATTACCCTATCATGAACTTCAATTGATGAGGTTTCTATGGAATTATTATTCAGGAAATCTTGCAGCTCAAAGATCGGATTGATCCACTTCCCTTTGCTCTGGAATATCACTTTTTCATTTAATTTTGCTTGCAGAGTTGCTTCATTCATTAATTGATGAACCATGCGCTCCTATTTTCTCAAATTTCATCAATGGGATAGATCGGTCTTTTGATCTTCTTATAATCGAAGGTTTTGATCATCTGATAGCTTTCACCCGGAGTATTCGACATGATAAAGCTTTTTCCCATTTTCTTCAATTCAGGGAAAATATAGCCAAACTTGGTCACAAAAACATCATAATCTGAAATATTAATATTGCATGATTTAAAATTGATTTCTTGGGTAAATGCATATGCTTTGTCGGTTATGATCACATCGATATTTCCGATCGATATGAATACGCCTTCGCATCTCTTTATCGGAGGATTGGTTGGAATTGTATAGCCTAAAATATCATACTTTTCTTTATAAACAACTTCCACGGTTATAGGTCTCGTCACATCATCGATATCCATTCCAATGGACAGCGTAAATCGATCTCCCTTTTTTTGCTTTTTGCAGATATCATATGCATTTTTATCAAGTATGCCCGCGATAAGAACATGCTTCTTCCTGTCATCGATCTTCAAAAACTCTTTCAGCAGCACATTGCTTCCCCCGGTCGTTCCCGCCGTGGGATTATCTCCCATATCGGTAATACAAACTGGCGGTTCCAGATCATACAGAGATGTCTCTGCAGTTTCTTGGGGGGGAAGGCTCAGCATCTCGAAATCGAATTCTGTCCGCTTTGAAAAGACATGCTCTGCCAGTTCATCCGCTTTTTCTGAGCAATACTCTTCAAATTCCGGAGCTGCAGGAACAATTACTGCCGTAGAAGATGTCCGTTCGGCATCCGTCCATGCAAACCCGATGAATGTACTTGCGCACAAGATTTTTGGATCTTCATCTTCCCATTTTTTCATTTTCTGTATGATCCCTTTAAAGGGTTCCACCGTTGTGGCAGCCATTTCACCCGGGAAGATCATGGGTATTTTCCGCATCTGGCAGTGTGATGTGTATCCATTTTTCAGGTAATGAACCAGTGCTCTGGCGGTTCGTCGATAGGTGTCAACCTGGTCGGTATGCGGCGCGGTATGATAACAGCGAAAGATATTCACCTTGTTGGCAAAATCCGCCTCGATGTTCCCATGCAAGTCCATCCCAAATGAAATGACGCATTTCTCTCCGACAATTTTTCGGATATCGCAGGCTAACCGATATTCCCCACTGCCAATATTTTCTACATTCATTGCACCATGACAAAACATCCATATCCCATCCACATCAGGGTTCGCTTTGACCACATCCAGTATTTTCTTTTCAAAATACAGATATGTTTCTTCTTCCACAGGTCCAAATGACTGCGCATCAGCATAGATAGATGGAATAATGTCGATCCCTGCCTCTTGAAAAATATCTTCTACGGGAAGTTGATCGATCACATCATTTCCCTCATAAAACTCAAACTGCTCTCTTGTTGTTTTACCCGGACAAAAATCATTCGATTCGTGGGCAAAAGCCCCAATGATCACTTTCATAATTCCTCTATCAACTTCACATAACTCACATGATTAATCTATAAAAATTGCGGCATTGTAATATTACTTTGCCGCAATTTGATCTCTCTCGATTGATTCTCTTTCTTACCGTTTTCTAGCTGCCCAAAGCAATCCACGCCGGGTGATTTCAGCAACCTCCGGGATCTCATAGATCTTATCGATATGCCCCACTGAGCAGTAGAAAACTCTCCCTTTACCCCACAGCTTGGTATAAACCACAGGCATGGTTACAACGCCATTTGCGCTGTGCGGACCAACTGTTTTCACCTGCGTGGTGGCAAGAACATTCACACAGGGATCAAGATGCAGGTAATACTGTTCAGAGTGAACACTGAAATCCTGAATTCCCTCAATGATCGGTGAAGCAACACCTCTTTTAATATTCACAACATAATCAGTCTCAAAAGCACCATCTGGTGATGGGTAATACTTTGTCACATAATCGAGGTTTTCTTTGGATAGGTCAGAAATATGGTGATACCATTTATCGCCGGGATGCGAAACCCACTGGCTGCCGGTGATGAATTGGTATTCGATGTTCCAGCGGAAAGAATCACACATACCACCGTGATTTCCACCGATCCCAACACCCGATTCGACCGCTTCCGAAATATGGAAGGCATAGCGATCATCCATTTGTCCCTGAGTCCACATTGGAACGATCAAATCAAGATCTTTCAATTCTTCTTTATCAGCGAGACATTCCAGCGTATCGCTTAATTTAACCTCAAAACCTTCTTTTTCCAGCATCTTCTTTATACGCTGACTGACCAATTCAGGTTGATGTCCTGACCAACCTCCATAGAAAATTAATGCTTTCTGTTTCATCTTTCGCTCCTATGTTTTATTTTTTCTTTACAGAAACAGCTCTACTTGCGCGTATTTGATCAAGCAGTACAGCAAGAATAATAATGAGACCTAAAGCTACCTTCTGCCAGTATGCATTCACTTCAAGCAAGTTCAAGCCATTGTTCACCAAACCAAGCACAAACGCACCCGCGAGAACATTCATCGCGCTGCCTTTTTCCGTACCGCCGACAAATACGGCGGCAATCGCAGTCAAGCCCACATCTCCAGCCGCCATTGGCTGCCCTGAAGACAGGCGTGAAGCAAGGACAATTCCGGCAGCAGATGCGGTAAATCCACCGATCGCAAAAATGAGTATTTTCGTGGTAATAACGTCAATCCCTGATAATCTCGCCGCAATGGGATTCTCTCCAACCGAAATAACGCTTCTTCCAAAAGAAGTGTATTTCAGGAAAAATGCTCCGATGGCAAAGAAGATAAAGAGAATGATCACCGGTACAGGAATTACATCAAAAATATATCCCCGTCCAAAAGTCATAAATGCCTGGGGTAATCCGGAAATTGGTTCACTATTTGTCAGCAGTAAAGTGGCGCCCAGGATAACATAAGACATACCCAAACTGGCAATAAAAGAAGGGATGCGCATATAGGTCACGATTGCACCGGTTAACGCTCCGATCAGTGAACCGATAATAAGCATGATGAGTATTGCGATCCACATATTCACACCCGCGACCATTAATAAAGCCGTTCCGCAGCCGGTAAAGGCGCACATATTTCCCGTGCTGAGGTCAATTTCGCCACCCAGGATCACGTATGCAGTTCCCAATGCAACCAGTGCATTGACACATATTTGCCTGACAACATTGATCAAATTTGCGTACGACAAAAAAGTATCTGTTGACAGAGAAAGGATGACAAAAAACAAAATAACCACGAGCCATACGCCCATTGCATTGATAAACTTGAAAATCTTATCCAGGAAAGAGTTCTTTTTCTTATTAATTGCTTTTGCCTGCATTCTTTATGCTCCTCCAAACGCGTATTCGGTAATGACCTGTTCTGAAAAATCCTTTTTCATCACTTCTCCTGAAATTTTTCCTTCGTGCATTACGATAATTCTGTCGCTTACACCAAGGATTTCTTCCATTTCTGATGAAATGAAAATAATTGCTTTCCCTTGAGCCGCAAGTTTATTGATGATCTCGAATATTTCACGTTTCGCACCAACATCAATACCTCGGGTCGGCTCATCCAGGATCATGACTTCGGAATCTGATAACAACCATTTCGCTAAAACTACTTTTTGCTGATTTCCACCACTCAAAAATACAACTGCCTTGTTGATAGAGGGAGTATGTATATTCAGATCGTTTACATATTTTTCACAAAATTCTCTTTCTTTTCTAAAATCGAGAATTTTTAACGTTTTGATCTTATCAATTGCAACTGAAACAATATTGTTTCTTACAGGAAGTTTTAAAAACAATCCTTCTTCTTTTCTATTTTCGGTAACAAAACCAATCTTTTCGCTGACCGACTGCTTGGGCTGCTTTATCTGAATTTCCTTATTCTTGATAAAAACTTTTCCCTTGGTCCTTTTATCAGCTCCAAAGATCAGGCGCATTGTCTCCGTCCGTCCTGCCCCCACAAGACCGGCAAAACCAAGTACCTCCCCTTTGCGAACGTAGAAAGAAACATCTTTTACTTTGCTGCCATCGGAAATATGCTCAACACGGAAGCACTCTTCGCCAATCTGTACATTTCTCTGTGGAAACTGCTGCTTTAACTCACGTCCAATCATCATTTTGATCAACTCGCTCTTGGTAATGTCTTTTACATCCTTTGTTCCGATGTAACAACCATCCCGAAGAACCGTTAACCGATCAGAAATTTCAAATATTTCATCCAATCGATGTGTGATAAAGATTATTGAAATTCCTTTTTCCTTGAGACTTCTGATAATCCTGAACAGGATCTGTGTTTCATTATCTGTCAATGAAGAAGTTGGTTCATCCATGATCACAACTCTTGCATTGATACTGACTGCTTTAATGATCTCGATGATCTGTTGTTGAGCGATGCTGAATTCTCTCGCACATTTTGAAACATCGAGATTGATATCAAAACTATTGAATAATGCCTTTGCATCTTTGTACATTTTTTTCCATTGGATCACACCATTCTTTTTTGGTGCCCGACCCAGGAAAACGTTCTCTGCCACACTTATACGATTGATCAGGTTTAATTCCTGGTAAATAATTGCTATACCTAACTTTTCTGATGCTTTGGGTGATTGAATATCCACCACATTCCCATCAAATTCGATAGTTCCACTGTCTTTTACATATGCACCGGAAAGGATTTTCATTAATGTCGATTTCCCAGCTCCATTTTCACCAACCAGCGCATGGACTTCTCCTTTACGCAGGGTAAAATCAACACTATCCAGAGCTTTTACACCGGGAAATTCCTTACATACTTTCTTCAGGACCAGTATGTTTCCATCACCTTGCATTGTTATCCTCCATACAACATGACTGCTGCTTTGCCTGACAGAGTTTGAAAACGATAAACTTCTCTGCCAGGCAATAACAGTAAGGGGTCTGTTATATCATCAGACCACGAGATGGTTTATTTGCCATCATATACGCCAGCAGCAACCGGTTGAGCCTGATCAACGGTTTCACCATTGACCACAACTCTATCAATCAATTCTGCTGTGAGTATTGCCATCTGATCGGGATATTGGACAATCGTGCCGATGTATTGAGTACCAGCATCGATCAAAGCGATCTCATCATCTTCGCCATCGAATCCAACAACCTGGATTTCTGAACGGTTCGCTGCCACAATGGCGTCATAAGCACCAAGGCTTGATTGGGCACTGTAACCGAATACGAGATCGATCTCACCTTCGGGGTACGTCACGAGGGCATCTTCCATGGAGCGCATACCATTCGCGCGTGTATCGCCAATGTATTCATTCAAAACATTTACAGTAATGCCATTCTCAGCCATACCGGCAACAAATCCGTCACAGCGCTTTACAGCTGTTTCACTTGTCATGGTAACGAGAACAAGGTTGACACTATCTTTACCATCAGCTTTCAAGCGATCTGCCATCCATACACCGCCAACATAACCTGCATCATAGTTGTCAGTACCGGCAGCTGAAACATAATTAAAGCCTTCAGGAATGGATGCTGCTGAGTGATCCATCAAGAATACAGGAATGTCACTCTTCTCAGCAATATCAAATACATCAGCCATTGCATCGATCCACCAGGTTGCCATCACTAGAGCATCAACATCCTGTGCTAAAAGATCAAGGGTTGAGTTTACCTGGGTCAATGAATCAAGGTTCCCATCAACGAAGACAACATCCCAACCACGCTCCTCTGCTTCAGCGATCAATGCATCATGCATTCTGACATAGAAAGGAAATTGAAGGGTTGGTAATGAGAAACCGATCTTTAATGGTTCACTTGCAGCTTCTTCCGCGGAAGCTGCCTCATCAGTTGTTGCTGCATCTGCTTTTGGTGCACATGCTGATAACACTAAAGTTGCAACAATGATGAAAGAGAGTACTACAAATAATTTTTTATTCATCAATCTTCTCCTGTAATTTTTATATTTGTAAAGAGATGCTATTTGCTTTTAAAGTTATATTTCTTGCTCATCCTCCTTCCTTGAGTAAAGAATCCTCATTCTTTCTTCTTTATCTCGCCTTTTATTACCGAGGTCTCAAGAGGGCTATTACGGTTTTTTATTTCCGGAGCTCTGCGCTCGATTGCAGCCCTGGTAAATTCAATATCTTCAGCAGCTTCATTTGAATCAAAGCATCCGATTGCTACCATATCCTTCTCACGAATCGTATTGAATACAAAATTCAACCCGACAAAAGGTGATGTTCTCCCTGCTGCCAACGGCTTGATCGTCATAACCGGTTTTTTTGCATTCTGTATGATCTTGGCAACGCTTTCGATCTCTATCTGCATCAAGAAACCCATACAGTTATAAATTTGAATATATGTCTCTACATCATATTCATTGAGGTCAGCATATTGAATAACTTCGGGCATATGCGCAGATAGACCGGGGATCATTCCTGCTTCCCGGATCATATAGAGATAATCAGGTAAGCGGTCCATTGTTTCAGTATTCTTATTTATCAGTTGTTCAACACATGAATGGAGGGGCATGCAGAAAGTCGCTCCCCGTTTTGCACATTCATCGATCTTTTTCTTTGCTTCCTGACGTGCGCTCTTTGAATCATCAACATTAATGATCGGCTCATCGATGATGATCATCTTTTTTCCGGTCCGTTCCTGTGCGAGCTCTACCGCGGGGAGTAGATTCTGATCAACTCCAAATAATCCCAGAACAGCATTAATATCCTGCTCGAGGAAGGTTTCGAAAATCAAGCTTACGGATCCCGGGGCATTGTGGGTTTTACGGATCATAGTATCGCCAGCTGCGCTTAGGTGGCTGAACCCTGACATCCAGTTGCATCCGATGATCAAACGCGGTAATGAAACGTTACCGACTATTGTTCGAGGAAATGGTTTACTCACAACAGCAAATTCCTTTTTTACCTAAAAATTTACACCACCAACAAGGATCACATTCGCGTATGATGATGTTTCTCCTGTTCTGATCACATATTTTGCATCCGCAATAAGTTTTTTAAAATCTTCATGCGGTACTTTCTTTCCTTCTTTACCGTCAAGGATTTCCTCTATTTTTTTCAAAGTTTCAGGATTGGATTTCTCGATCTCGCGAGCATAGATAAACGATTCGACAACCAATTCCTCTTCAACTGCTTTCAATACCTGTAAAAAAGTAGGAATTTTAGCAGTTACAGATACATCGATGATCTTTACATCCTTGGGAATTGGCAACCCGCAATCTGCGATCGCTATATATTCTGTATGTCCCAATGCTGCAACTGCTGCGACGATTTCCGGATTAAGGAGTTTTTCTTTTTTCATATTCAGTCCACTTGTAAATATCTATTAATAAATTTCAAAAACTTGTAATTCTTTTCTATCAATAGAATGAGCTTCCATCCTATTTCAAGTTCTACTTGAACCTCATTTTATTAATCTTCAAACAGGATCACACCTTTCATATATCCATCTTTTTTATCAAACGCTCTGATGAATACATCTTTGCAGTCTTTGTAATTTGCCACATGTGTGACCAGTTTTCCCGGCTCATAAATACCGCGTTTAATTAGTTCATACGTGCGCGGTAATATCTCGGTGTAATGAATATTACTCATTGGAGAAAGGTTATAAACAGTTACACCGCCCAGATGCCAGCGTGTTCCGTCAAATTCCATAGGGCTTCGATGCCAGCTGCCTACGACCAGTTTTCCACCCTGCTTGAAGAGTTTATTGGCAAGCTCAAATCCTGATTTAGCCGCGCTGAATTCAATAACAACATCCGCACCACCCTTTGCGATGATCTCGTCAATTACCTTTTTTCCTTCTTCGCTTTCCGGATCAAGTACTTCGGTGGGATGATAAGCTTTTGCCATTTCTCTGCGGTCTTCACGAATTTCGAAAACCGTGATCCTTCCAGCTTGCGATCCCCTTGTTAATCCCTGCAGGGTCAGTGTTCCCATATAACCGGCGCCGATCAAAACAACATGATCACCGGGTTCAATAAAAGTTTTATAGAGTAAATTCACTACACAGCAGGTTGGTTCTGTTACGGCAGCAACCCAATCGGTGGTATCATCGGCAATCTTTACAACACAATCTGCTTTGACGGTTACATACTTGCACATCATCACATTTGAACCGGAGGCGCAGAATACCTTATCACCCGGTTTCAGGTTTTTTACACCTTCGCCTACTTTTTCAACGATCCCAACTGATTCATGTCCGATCACATATGGCAAAGGTCCTGGAGCACTGATGCCCTGATACAGGTATGCATCCCAGCAGCAAACTCCCCCAGCCTTTGTTTTGAACATTACTTCATCATATTTCGGGTCCTCTACTTCAAAAGGACGAATTTCCATTTTATTTGGTTCTACAATCCACAGCGCATCTGCCTTCATCGTGTACTTTTATCCTCCATTCTTTGTTTTTCTGCAAACTAATAAAAAGAAAAGGTTTGCGCAATCATTTTCTTATATTACACATTTTCAACATCTATGTCAAGTGCTGGAAACGTTTATTTGCTTTTTTACTTTTATAAACCTGTATTTTGGGAGATTGATTGTACTAATGATGCTCTCATGTTCTCACTTATTAATAAATTATCACCTCGATACCTGTAATATTCTCTTACCAATAATAATTGTTCTTTTATCGAGAAGCAAGGAATTTTTTAGTTTCTTCAAAAGTAGGCAGTGATGGTTGCGCTCCGAATTTACTGGCTGCCAGGGCACCTGCTGCAGTTGCGTGCAGTACTGCTTCTTTTAACGGCAATCCTTGATTCAATGAGTTAACCAACCCACCTGTGAATGCATCGCCTGCAGCTGTTGTATCAACCGCATTTATCTTAAAAGATGGTGTATGCCATACCGAATTTCCATCAGCAGTTACCGATCCTTTATCTCCAAGTGTAAGAATAATACATCCCTGGGTTTGCTTGTTCAATACCTTGGCAGCATTTAATGCAGATTCCATACTATCTACAATTTCACCTGAGATCATTTGCGCTTCTGTTTCATTAACCAGCAGGTAATCGATCTTTTTCAGTAATTCATTATCAAGAGGCTTTTCTGGGGCTGGTGCCGCATTTAATACAGTTTTAATATTCTTACTTTTTGCCTTGTTTATTGCATATGCAACTGTTGGTAATGGTGTTTCGAGCTGAGCAACAAGATATCCGCAATCATCGAACAAGGTTTCAGCAGAATCAATATCATCGTTAAATACTTCCCCATTTGCGCCTGCAACCACAATAATGCGGTTTTGCCCGCTTTTTTCAACCACGATCATGGCTACACCGGTTGAACAGCTGTCATCCTCTTTTATAAAACCAACATTTACCTTGTTTTCTTCCAGTTTTTTTAATAATTCTTTTCCAAATCCATCACTCCCCACTCTACCGATCATAGATATTTCCCCACCCTGGCGCGCGATTGCGACCGCCTGGTTAGCTCCTTTTCCCCCGGGTATTGTTTGGAAGCTTGTGCCAGATAAAGTTTCTCCGCCCTGTGGTGCACGGTCCGTTTGAACCACTAAATCCATATTAATACTTCCTAAAACAATAATCTTCTTCATATTACTTCTCTCGAATCACCTTACATGAGTCTCTTTCTATTAATTTTGTTTCAAATACAATATGCTTATAATCCGGTACTTGTTCGCTTGTTCGTATTCTCTGCCGCTGTACTTTAATACGATCGATTAACATATCAACAATCTGATCAGCCATTTCGAAGATCGGCTGCGCCATTGTGGTTAATGTTGGAAATCCTACTTGAGAAAAAGGTATATTATCAAAACCTATCACAGAAATATCATCCGGTATGTTTATACCGCTATCGTTGATCGCCTGTATCGCTCCAAGTGCCATCATATCGTTACAGGCAAAAACAGCCGTGGGTGGCTGTTCGAGAGCCAGTAATTTCCGCATTGCTTTATTTCCACTTTCATAGCGGAAATCGCCACCAACAATAAGATCCGGATCAATGGGGATCTTTGCTTCTTCCAGCGCCTTTTTATATCCTGCGACTCGCTGTGCGCTTGGATTAATAGGAGAAGGTCCTTCAATGCAGGCAATTCGCCGATGTCCCAGTTCAAGCAGATATTTCGTGGCTTTGTAGCCGCCAATACTGTTGTCGACCAAAACAATGTCAGAATCTATATCCTTGATATCGCGGTCAACAACCACGATAGGAATACTTGATTCGATGATCTTTTCAAGGTTATTGGATTCGACCACAGTTGA
>ENA-ORXD01001712-ORXD01001712.1-sediment-metagenome-genome-assembly--contig:-NODE-1712-length-16874-cov-3.557421_pt1 | contig 16874 bp, 19 predicted proteins | sample MGYA00237862_ERZ511471 | MGnify/ENA metagenome assembly ERZ511471
AGACTGAAAAGATCACGGCCATGTTTGCGGAAGTGGGCGGGATCAAAAATGCAAGGAAAATGGCGAAAGCAAAAAATAACCGGGAAAATTTCACCTCTGCCGATAGGAAGAGGGGGAAGCATTCCCGGTGACGATTCGAGATATCGGTCGTCCCCGAACGGCGCAATGCGGGAATCGGTTCCGCCCTGTCGCGGAATTCGGGATCGCGAACAGCCAGGAGGTCACTGCGGAGCCTGTGATGGCCTGCGGGTGCCGGACGCCCAAGGCAGGGTGAAAGGGAAAATCGACTGCTTCTAGCTGTTGGCGGGATGCCGCCGGAAGATTTACGGGGAAAAAAGAAGGGATTCTCCGGGCGGAGAATCCCTTCTTTTTTCCCCCTCAAGGTTTCATTTCCTCGAGAACGGGCACACCTTCCGGCAGGTATTGCAGGTGAGCATAAAGCCTCCGCCGTCAGTCATAGTCGCCGAAATCGCCCTGCACTTGATCTGCTCGATGGTGGTCCCGTCCAGTGCGGACTGGGGGCAGGAATCCCGGCATAGACGGCAGCCTTCCGGACAGCTGCCAGGATCCAGGGCATCGGATTCCAGAGGGGCATCGGTAATAACGGCCCCGAGCCAGAGACGGTTGCCATAGTTCCCGTTTACGAGCAAAGTGTTTTTTCCGATGAATCCCAGTCCGGCAGCCTGGGCTGCATGTTTCAGCGAAAGGATGCCCCGGCCATGCCGCAGTTCCGGGTCCCAAAACTCATAAGGTTCGGAGGACGGAACCGGCACTGCCATAAAGCCTTCTTTTTCCATCTCTGAAGATAATTCCACCGAGATATGGTCCACAATGTCGATCAGCTTGTTCCGGAACAGGGTATACGGGGCATTCGTAGACGCGATAAAAAGGGATTTGGGAAACTGCCTGCCGTATACGACCACCGATTTTGCCCCCGGCAGTATATCGGCCGGGCGGAACCCCGCGGGAGCTCCGGCAAACCTTCCCGTTCCTGCAATACCACAGGCTTCGGCACCCAGGGACGAGACCAGTCTTTTGATTTCGCCTTCAGTCATTTTGCCGCCTTCTTTCCGTGTTTTGCCTAATCCGATGTGAATAACGGTGTTGTGATGTCAATGCCTCAATTATATTGCCATCATTTATTTCCTGAAGGTTGGCTCACCCGGGTGAAAGAGTACAATTGGCGCATGACGCTTGCGAAAAGAGAACGAAGTCTTTCCCTATACCTGTTCTGGGTGATCCTGCTCGTGGGGTTGCTTCTGCCCTGGGTTGTCGGGCTCTGGGTCAAGCTGCTCCTGGTGTCGAGGGGCAGCCCGACATGGCCGTGGGTCTTTTTCCTGCATCCCGGAGTCCTGCTGGTCGAGGTGCTCGTGTCGGTTTACTGGGCCCTTCCTTTCACCGGATTGGCCATGCTAAGCCGGTATGGAATGGAAATACGCCTCCCCCTTTTCAACCTGTGTCCCATGGAAAGATTGCTTTGCATCACCCTTTCCTTCCTGGTGGGCGTCTATCGGGCCGTTCCGCTTTTCCGGGACCTCTTCTGGAAATTCCACCCCATCTCGTTCCTGTATCCCTGGTTTATCTGGCACGGGGGATTGGATATGCTCGTGGCGCTCATTGGAGGGTGGATCCTGCTGGGGGCCGGGAAAAAAGCGTTCAAAAGAAAATGAAAAGATTGCGGTCTTTTCTGCTGATGGATGCGAGAGCCGGTGAAACCCCGGTCCCGGCTCCGAAAAGCAGAAGACCGGGTAGCCTTCGGGAAGATCCATCATTAACTGGCCCGTGGACGAGCAAAGGTAAAATAGGAAGCAAACCCATGCTTTCATAGGGAGTCAAGGAGGGGACAAGATGGGCAAGGTTGTGGATATCGACTGGGCGAACCTGGGTTTCAAGTACACGAAGACGGACCTGCGCTACATTTCCAGGTGGAAGGACGGGAAATGGGACGAAGGGAAACTGGTGGAGGACAACAAGCTCTGCATCAGCGAGGCTTCGACCGTGCTTCACTACGGACAGTCCTGCTTCGAGGGGCTCAAGGCCTACCGCACGAAGGCGGGCGGACTCCAGCTCTTCAGGCCCGACCTGAACGCGAAGCGGATGCAGGACAGCTGCCGGAGGATCCTGATGGCGGAAGTCCCGGTGGGAAAATTCATCGATGCCTGCGTGCAGGTGGTCAAGGCGAATGAAGCCTACGTGCCGCCCTACGGGACCGGGGGCACCCTCTACCTGAGGCCGTTTCTTTTCGGAACGGGCGACACGATCGGCGTGTCCCCCGCACCGGAATACATCTTCAGCGTGTTCTGCCTGCCCGTGGGGGCCTACTTCAAGGGCGGACTGAACCCGGTCAACTTCACGGTTTCCGGGTACGACAGGGCGGCCCCCTTCGGCACGGGGGCCGCAAAGGTCGGGGGGAACTACGCCGGCAGCCTGATGCCGCATACCCTGGCGGCGGAGAAGGGGTTTGCCGACTGCATCTACCTCGACCCCGCGACTCACACCAAGATAGAGGAGGTCGGGGCGGCAAACTTCTTCGGGATCACGAAGGACGGCAAATTCGTCACGCCGAAATCCCCTTCCATCCTCCCCAGCGTCACGAAGATTTCCCTGCTCCAGTTGGCAAAGGAAGTCCTTGGGATGGAAACCGAGGAAAGGGATGTCTTTATTGACCAAATGGACGAGTTCGCCGAGGCAGGGGCCTGCGGAACCGCTGCGGTCATCACCCCGATCGGCGGGATCGAATACAAGGGGAAGCTCCACGTTTTCCATAGCGAGACGGAAGTCGGTCCCGTGACGAAGAGGCTTTACGAGACACTCACGGGAATCCAGTTCGGGGATATCAAGGCCCCCGAAGGGTGGATCTACGAGGTCAAGTGACCCGCTGCCCAACGGTTGAAGGAGGGCCCGGATCCGGCGGTGACGAACCATGGAATCGCTGGATGCCTTGAATCCCGGGAATGGGAATCGCAATGCTGAAAACCGAAAAGGGGAACCCCCGGGGGTTCCCCTTTTCGTGTATTAAAATTTCAGGCTTCTCACTTGGGGCATCCGCACCCGACGTTCCCTTTCATCATTTCCCTGTAATCGGAGAGGAGATCATGGACCCAGCAATCGTCGTTCCCGGCGCTTTCCCGGAAGGTCAGCGCGATGACCTGGGAAACCTCCTGGAGCGTGGCTCCTGCCTTTAGGGCCCCCATGAAGTGCTTTTTGACGCAGGGGGCTGACCGGCCCTTTATGGCGAGAGCCAGGCAGATGAACTGGTATGTTTTTTCGTCGAAAAGACGTTTTTCTGCAAACATCGTGTCGATTTCCTCGAACTTTTCCGCGAACTCAGGGAACCATTCTGCAACCAGCCGCATGGGGGAAATCCCTCCTCTGAATGATTTTCCGGCTTTGCCTCTTTTGCCGAAAAAGGTACGAACTGGAGGATATTGTAAAGGCCGGGGCGTCATGTGGCAATTTGTGCTCGAATAGAAAACGGCCGGATTTTTGCGATAGGGAGGCATAAGAAGAGTCGCAGGATTGAGGCCGATCAGTTTGGGGAAAGTTGAACTGGAGCGGAGAAAAGGGGAAGTGGGATAATGAAAATACAGCAGCTTTCGGAAGGAGGCAGGAGGGAGCATGAATATTTTTGAACCCGCACCCGTCAAGCCGGCTATTCCGTTCAGCCTTCTCGAACAGGTCGATATTCGTGCCGGCACGATCGTTTCCGTCGAACCCCTTCCAAAATCGGACAAGCTGGTCAGGTTGACGGTGGATTTTGGCGATTGCCTGCGCGCCGTTGTCGTGGGCATGAAACAGGAACGGGAACACCCGGAGGAAATCACCGGAGTCCAGGCCCTGTTCGTGGTGAACCTGGAACCCCGAAAGATCCATGGGGTCTTGTCGGAGGCGATGCTTTTCGATATCGGCTACTCCGACGGCATCAAACCCGTCCTGGCCACAACCGAAAGGCCTGTTCCGAATGGAGCGAGAGCCGGGTAAGGGGCAGCGTCAGGAAGGGGTTTTATTTTTTGGGGGGAGGTGTCCCTGGTGGCGCAACCAAGGAAAGCGGTTTTCTTTTTCTGTGTCGACAGGATCGATCCGGTTGCCGGTAAGGTTTTCCAGGCTTCCGGGGAGATTTTCAACCTGGAAGCGACGGATATCCTCGTTGACGACAGGTCTGTTTTGAAACACACGGACGGGGAAGGGAATGTTTTTTACTACGTCCCTACTGAAAGGGTCGTAAGCCATGACTACGTTCGCTACCTGCCGGTCATGAAGCGCAACTTCCAGGATTGCGACCTTGCAGGGATCATCACCTGGCATGAGGGAGAGAACGCCCCCGACGGGATACTGCCGGTCCACACGACCGGGGACGTGGATTCCGGCAATTTCGGGCTGGCAGACCCCGAACTCATGAGAAACCTTTTGCTTGCAATGGAAAGAAACAGGCTCGACGAAGGGTTGCAGGATTTCAGGGTCGTTACGGAGGCGACTCACTGGTCGGGCATGGTTTACGGCGGGGGAGATCCGGGGAGAGTTCCGCAATACCCTGTGCCTCTGCTGGACATCGAGATCGGAAGCAGTCCCGCCTCCTGGGCGAACGAAGGGGCCGCGAGGGTCCTCGCCAAGTCCCTTCCCGCGGTTTTCAAAGCCGACGGGCACAGGTTGAGGAACCTGCTTTGCGCCGGAGGAGTGCATTTCGAACCCGCTTTTGCAAACGCTGTCTTCCAGGAATGGGATCATTCCGCTTTCGGGATTTCCCACATCCTGGCGAACCAATGGCTAATCACGGGAAAGTATGAGGAACCGGATGGCCCTGAACGGCTTGCAGCCTGTGTCGGGACAATCAGGGGCGGTATCGAAGGGATTGCCTTCCACGACAACCTCAAGGGCGTCTACAAGGACAGGTTCAGGAAACTCGCTTCCGACCTCGGAATTCCGGTGTTCAAGCACCAGGCTTTGCGCCGGCCGGAAGACATTCCCTGGAAAAAGTCATGACAAAAAGAATCGTCGTCATCGGAACCGGGGGAGCCGGTCTCGTCGCCGCCATAGCCGCCAGGAAAGCAGGGGCGGACGTCATTCTGCTCTCAAAAACAAGTCGAGGCACGGGGACATGCACCGCCTATTCCGGAGGGGTGTTCACCCTCGCATGCGGCGGTGTTTCACCTGGAGAACATTACGAAAAGACGCTGAAAACGGGGCACGGGATTAACGACACGATTCTTGCCAGGGTTTTGTCCGAAGAGGCGGAAAAGGCTCTCCTGACCCTTGTCGATTGGGGCGTCCGGATCGACCTGAAGAGGGGAATGGCGACTGTCCGTGCCACGGCCCCGAATGAAATCATGGGAGGCGCCGGCTTTACGGCCGAACTCGTTTCGATTGCGGAGAAGGCCGGGGTCAGGTTTGTGGACTGGACCCTGGCGACGTCGCTGGTCATTCGCCGGGACCGGGTCGTTGGCGTTCATGTCCAGGACTGGCGTACGGGCAGGACGGAGTTCCTCGGTGCAGGTTCGGTCATCCTTGCGACCGGCGGGGGCGGGCAGATTTACAGCCATACCGACAACCCGGCCAGGATAACGGGCGACGGCTATGCGCTGGCGTTAAATGCGGGGGCAAGCTTGCGCGACATGGAGTTTGTACAGTTCTACCCCGTTGGGTGGGCCGAGCCGGGTTTCCCGAAATGGATCGCGGACGTTGCCCTGGTCGATTACCTCCGGATAACGGATTCGGGCGGAGAAGAGTTCCTGAAAAAGGCCCTTTTCGAGTGGGGATACAGGAATGGCCGCGAGGCAAACCTCTACGCTCGGGACCGGTGTGCCCTGCTCATGGCGGAAAAAGACGGCAGCGGCGGTGTGTATGCCCACCTGGAAGACCTGGGCGAAGACCAGTGGAACGACCCGTACCTTCAATACTGCCTGACCCTGGATGCACGATTTTTCAAGGGGTTGAAACGCCCGCTGCGGGTCGCTCCCCTGGAACATTATTTTTGCGGCGGCACCGTTATCGACAGTGATGGACGAACTTCCGTCAAAGGTCTTTATGCCTGCGGAGAGGTCACGGGGGGCGTGGACGGTGCAAACCGTATCGGGGGCAATGCCCTCGGCAACATCGTCACATTCGGCCTCAGGGCTGGAACGGCCGCCGGCGAGGAATGTGAGCCTGCCTCCGGCACGGATCATGATCCAGGTTCTATAAACGGGCTCCTTGCGGTTTCCGGAAGCGCCGGAAAACCGGAAACCCTTCGTCGCGAGCTTCAGGAAAAGGCCTGGGCCGCAATAGGCCCGATTCGTGAGACGGGAAAAATGCAGGGATTCCTCTCTTACCTAGAGGATTTCAAGGGCAGGACGGTCAGGATTGACACCCCCATGGATCGGCTATACGCGCTCGAGATGGAAGGGCTTTACATGACGGCAAGAGCCGTTGCCGAAGCTGCCCTTGAGAGGAAGAATAGCCTGGGAACCCACTTTCGGGTCTAGCCGGGATTGGTTGCTGCCGTGCGCGTTCTCAGTCATGGCCGCGAATGCCGGGCTTACGTCTTCGAGCGTTTCGCCTGCCCGATCACGTATTCTTTAAAAAACGGGAAAGTTTAAGGAGTGGAAGCCATGATTATGGTTTCTGAAGAGTGGAGGATGTCTTTTCCTGGAACGGCCTTCGGGTTTTTGGCAGTTGAAGGGGTCAGGAATTCCCTGGCTCACGAGGGAATCGAGGAGGGAAGAGCAGGTCTCGAAGAGGAACTGAGATCGAGATGGAGCGGAACAAGCCGAAGTGCGCTAAAAGGAAGTTACCCGTTTGAAGCTTACGAACGGTATTTCCGAAAATTCGGGCAAGGCTACCCCGTGTTGCACCAGCTGGAAACCGTTGCGATCAAGGAAAAGCCGATCATGTCCCCATCTTCGCTGGTCGCGTGCATGTTCATGGCCGAGTTGGAAACCGGTTTTTTAACCGCTGGCCATGATCTCGATCGATGTCACCCCCCTTTTCGCCTGGATGTTGCCCATGGGGGAGAGGCTTATCGGAGCCTGGGAGGCAAGGAGCGGAAGTTGATGGAAGGGGATATGTACCTTTCCGACGGGCACGGGATTGTTTCCAGCGTGCTTTACGGTCCTGATGACCGGACTTTTGTCACTCTCCAAACCACACGGGTTCTTTTTACCGTCTACGGGGTTCCCAAAATTCCTGCGAGCGAACTCGCAACCCACTTGGGGAAAATCGAGGAACTGACCCGCATATTGAGTCCTTCGTCCGAACGAATCGAGTTCGGCCTCATTCCCTGAAAAACTGAAGGCACTACCCATCTTCACTTCAGGCAGATCTTTCCTTTGCGGGAGGAACTTTGGTGCGGATAGGAGCCGACATTCACAGCTTGAAAAAAGCAGACCTTCAGGAAGGAATTCCAGGGAAACTCGGTGCGGGAGGTGTTCGGGACTGATGAAAGAAGAGGCGAAAGGCCGGATAAAGATCCTCAAGAACGGACCTTATGTGGTTTCGGGAAATGTGCCATTGGAGGGAAAAATAATCTCTCCCAAAGGCAAGGGCTATGAATATAAACAGGGCAAAACCTATCCCGGGGCTGAAAAATATACTCTTTGCCGATGCGGCTGTTCCAAAAAATCACCCTTCTGTGACGGGATCCATATGGAGGTTGATTTTGACGGTTCGGAGACTGCGTCTAAAGCCAATTACGCGGATCGAGCAACCGTTCAGGAGGGGCCCGACTTGTCCCTGATGGATGATGAGCGGTGCGCTTTTGCCCGTTTCTGTTACAGGGAAAAGGGGAATGCATGGGAACTGACGGACAGGTCCGACGATCCGGAACTCAGGGAAGAGGCGATTCGTGCGGCCAGCGAATGCCCCGCAGGGAGGCTTGTGGCGCTTGAACGGGACGGGAAGCCTATAGAACCCCAGCTCGATCCTTCCATAGAGATCCTGCAGGACCCGGAGAAAGGAGTCAGCGGACCGATTTTCGTGAAGGGGTACATCGTGATCGAATCCGCGGAAGGGGATACATACGAGGCGAGAAACCGCGTCACTCTTTGCCGTTGCGGGAAATCCGCAAACAAGCCTTTCTGCGATGCGGCGCATGTCCAGAGCCATTATCGGGACTGACGTTATTGCCCTGACCGCGGGATTGACCGGAGTGACGCCGGGTGCATGCCATGGGGGAACCGAAGGCCGTTTTACCCTCTAGACTTGAAGGGTGCGCGAGAGTAGAATTTGGCCTCGTAGCCCGAATTACCAAAGGAGGGTGTTTGATGTTTTCCTTTAAAAAGATGGTTCTCATGGCGGTCCTTTCGGCTTTCATCCTGTCGCTGGTTGCGGGTGTCGCCCTGGCCGGGGACAAGATCGGCGTCATCGAGCCGCAGACGGTGCTTAACCAGCACCCGAAAATGGCACAGGTCAAGAAACAGGTCCAGGCGATCGTCCAGAAGAAGCAGGAGGAAGCCAGGGCCGCGATCGAAAAGGAACAGGACAATAAGAAAAAGGCCGCAATCTACGAGATGAAGCAGAACGAGGCGGCGGTGGAGGAACAGAAGCTCATGGCGCCCCTCCTGAAGGACATCGACCTCGCGATTCGCACCGTTGCCAAGGCCAAGGGGCTGACGGTCGTCATCGATGTGGCGCAGGCCCTGATGGGCGGGGTTGATATCACCTACGATGTCATAGGGGAACTGAAGAAGAGCGCCGCAAACTAGGGAAAGCTTTTCGCTATGCCGGGGAAGGACCTAACCCTTCTCCGGCAAAAGATTGCCGGTTTTAAGCGAAAGTGCCGCACAAGCCGAAAACGAAGGGGAATCCACGATCGGAAAATCGGGGATTCCCCTTCGTTTTCGGCTTGCATCTTACGTTCGATCATCATGGATACCCGTCCGCGAAAACGCGCCCTCCGGATGCTATACTCCATTGAATGCTTCCCTAATAGGTGGTTGGACCCTTGTCTCCTGTCGCCATCCTCTTCAGTTTTGCCGCGGCTTTCTGCTGGGCCATTGTCCCCCTGATCTATCGCCGAAACCTAAGTGGCCTTTCTCTCTACGACCTTAACGCGATCCGCTCCCTGGGCTTTGCGGGCGGCATGATCGGGCTTGTCCTTTTCTTCGAACCCGCGATCCTCTTCCGGATCCCTTCCCCCACAGTCATTGCAGGATCAGCGGGGGTCGTCCTCCTGGCGAACCTCCTTGGCGATTTTTTGTACATGGCAGCGATAGATGCGATGGGCGTCAGTTTTGCCGTCGCGGTCACAAGCACCTACCCCCTCGCCACTATCGCGGTCTCGGCGATCTGGCTCGGGGAAACGATTTCACTGGCCCTGGTTTCAGGAACCGTGACCATCGTCCTTGGTCTCAATCTGATCAGGCGTGGCTATTCGGGAAGGGAAGTGGGACCGAATCTCCGGAAAGGCTTTTTACTCGCCCTCACGGCAGCGCTCCTCTGGGGGGTATCGGACACGCTGATCCGGTGGACGATCCTCGAGACGGGCGTCGATAGCCTGACCTTCAACCTTTGGAGGTCACTGGCCTTTCTCCCCCTGGTCTGGGGAACCTGGTTATTCAGGGCCTACGGAAGGACCGCGGGGATGACTTCGCTCAGGACAGTGGGATTAAAGCGAGGAGTGGAGCTTGTTTTCGTCGGTATGCTGTCGCTGGCCATCGCCGGCACTTTCGTCAACCTTGCCCTGCAGGACGCTCCGGCTTCCCTGGTTATCCCCCTGACTGCGACAAGCCCGCTCGTTTCCACCCTGCTTGCCGTGTTCTTCTTCCGGGAACGTGTCCAGGGCATTCAATGGGCGGGGATATTGCTCATCGTCGTCGGCTCGGCGCTTGTCTGCTGGTAGGATGCCGATGACGGTGCGGCGGATGGAAGGTGTGGCGTTGGGCTCCGAGCTGCAGCAAATTACATTGAACTGGAGGAGAGAATTTGATGAAGGCGGAACGCAAGGTACTGGCCTACACGATGCATCTTGAGTCCGACCCGGAAACGATCTTCCCGTTATTGTGCCCGACGCGTGAATACGAATGGATCGAGTCGTGGAAGTGCGAAATGGTTTACTCGGAATCCGGCTGCGCCGAACCGGACGGCATCTTCCGCACGTCGAACCCTGAAAGCGGGCTCGAGGATACGTGGGTGATCTCTCGCTACGAACGGCCCGCCCTCATCGAGTTCGTGAGGTGGAACTCGATGAGGGCCATTCATTATTCCATTTCCTTGAAGGCTGTCGGGCCTGGAGCGGCCGAATCGGAGTGGAAGCAGGTCGTCACGGGTCTCAACGATGAAGGGAACCGTTATGTCCGCAACCTTGACGGCGCAGGGTTCGAGACGATGTGCCGGATGGAAGAGAAGATGCTGAATCATTTCCTGAAGACCGGTCAAATGCTGATCCTAGGAAAATAGAAAATTTCCCCGTATCCCGCGAGCATAAGCAGGGGGAAGGGGACTCAGTCGAGCTGCGGGGCAATTGCCGCAGCGGCTTCGGCCGACGTCCTGACCGGGATGACCTCGAAATCGACCAGGTCCTCCCATTTGGCGGTCCACTCCCGAACCTTGCCCTCGTCTTCCGCTTCCATGACCTGGAAGCAGCGATGGAACTCGAGATCCACCCAGCTTGAGTGATAGAGCACTCCTTCCGGAGCCATGCGTCCCTTGTCCCGGAAACGGCGATAAACGGCGGGGGCTCTGCCGGGCTTGAAATGCTCGATGACCATGAAAAGCATGAACCAGGCCTCCTTTACCCTAGTCAAGGGGAGTAAAATTGACTTTAGGCACAGCGTCGATCTCAAATCTTATTCTGGATGATTCTCCGAAAAAGCGCGAGGGGGGTGACACCATGGATTTGGGGCTCAAGGACAAAGGCGCGCTGGTAATGGCATCTAGCAGCGGGCTCGGCAAGGCAATCGCGACCGAGTTCGCCCGTGAAGGAGCAAGGGTCATGCTGTTCAGCCGGTCTGAAGAAGAACTCAGGCAGGCCCAGCAGGATATTTTCGACGAGACAGGCAACAGGCCCGCCTTTTTCCCAGGGAGCATCACGAATGCCGGCGACATAAGGAAACTGGTGGAGACCACCGTTGAGATGTTCGGGTCAATCTATGCCCTTGTCAACAACACCGGAGGTCCCCCTGCCGGGACATTCGACGCTTTTGACGACGCGGCCTGGCAGAATGCCTATGAACTGACCCTGCTTTCCTACATCAGGACAATCCGCGAGGTTCTCCCTCACATGCGGGCAAATGGAGGCGGAAGGATCCTTTGCTCGACGTCCTCTTCGGTGAAGGCGGTACTGGACAACCTGATCCTTTCGAACACGTTCCGAATGGGTGTCGTCGGACTGTCAAAGACCCTTTCGCAAGAACTGGGGAAGGATCATATCCTGGTCAATGTCATTGCACCGGGGCGAATCGGCACCGCCCGCATCGATTACCTGGACAGGGTTCGCGCGGAAAAGGCGGGTGTGACCGTCGAGCAGCTCCAGCAGGCGGCTTTCAAAGGCATTCCTCTCGGCAGGTATGGCAGGCCTGAGGAATACGGGAAGCTTGCAGTGTTTCTCTGTTCCGGGGCAAACACGTTCATAACGGGGCAGACGGTCCTTGTGGATGGAGGCATGGTAAAAGCCGTTTAAGAGGATCTTTTGATAAAATATGGCATGGGTTTGCCTGGGGGGAACTGCCGAAGAGGGGTTCCCCCCTTTTGCGCCCAAACGTTCTCTCCATCGCTCCAGAGGAGTTGGGAACATAAAACAAGGGCCCCAGGTTTCCGCCCAGGACCCTCTTGCGAGATAGCGAACCAGATTCACTAAAAACCTGGTTTTTGCCTGTTGCGCGGTTGCATTCCCTAGAGTCTGCACCTGGCCGCTTCAAGCTTGACTTGTCCTCTTCGGTTGATACCGTATCGAGGGAAGTCTCCCCACACCCTTTGCTTCATCGTGCCCTGCTTTCCCGGTTTCGCCGTGCTACGCCGTACTGCGTCTGCCGTGCCCTGGCGAGCCGTGCCTTGACCAGTCGTGCAAGCCGTACCTTTCCGATCATTGCCGACCACGCTTTGCAAAGTCATGTCCCATCTCGCAACTGCATTGTAAGGGAAAATGGTTGACATTGCAAGACCTATTGTAAGTATTCAATGAGCCAGTCGACTTTACAATGAGTCATGCTTGCCAGGAGTGTTTTCTGCCCCTGGCAAGCTCTTTCGGTGATCCAAAGTCGGGGATGGTCCAATCAAAAGGATATCTTGCCAAACTCTTCCACCTGGGCCCGAATCGCCTTTTCGGTCGGCAGGCGCTCCATGCTGCTCGCCCCGTAGAATCCCTGGACGCCCTTGCACCTTTTCAGGATAAATTGCGCATCTTCCGGCATGGCGATAGGTCCTCCATGGCAGAGGACGATAACGTCCTCCCGAACGGAACGGGCAGTCGAGGTCCATTCATTGATGACGGCAGCGCACTCTTCGAGGGTCCTCGATGTTTTTGCCCCGATGGACCCCTTGGTCGTCAGTCCCATATGACAGACGATGATGTCGGCGCCGGCCCGGGTCATTGCCGCGGCATCCTCGGAACTGAACACGTAGGGGGTGCTGAGCAGGTCTTTTTCGTGTGCCAGCCGGACAGCCTCGATCTCCAGGTTGTAGCCCATTCCCGTTTCTTCGAGGTTTTGCCTGAAAACCCCGTCGATCAATCCCACGGTGGGGAAATTCTGGATTCCTGCAAAACCGAGGGATGACAGTTCATCGAGAAAACGATCCCAGATGATGAACGGATCCGTACCGTTGATCCCAGCCAGGACGGGAGTGTCCTTGACGACGGGTATCACTTCCAGGGCCATTTCCCTGACGATCTCGTTCGCGTTTCCGTAGGCAAGCAGGCCGGCCAGGGATCCCCGACCCGCCATCCGGTAACGCCCCGAGTTGTAGATGACGATCAGGTCGATTCCACCGGCTTCCTCGCACTTGGCCGAGATGCCGGTGCCCGCCCCGCCGCCGATGATCGGTTTGCCTGACTCGATTTTTGCCCTAAGCCTGCCAAGAATCTCCTGCCTTGTCCATCGTTTCAATCTTTACCCCTCCTTCTGTAAAGCCGTTGCCCAAGACACGCTATTTGCCGATTTCCAGGAAGGATTTGACAAGCGCTTCCGCAAATTCGGGATCGTTGATGTGGTAGGGCAGACGAAGGATCTTCCTCCGTTCCGTTTGCCGGACCGTCTTCTCGATCGCTTCAAAAAGGCACGTATCCGCTTCGGGATCGAAAAAGGCCTGTCCCGGGGCGTCGATCATCGAAACGCCCTTTTCCGGGATCAGGAAACGGACCTCTCCCTCGCAAAGGTTGAGCTTTTCCCCGATCCACCTGCCCATGGCGCTGTTCTCTTCCGGCGTCGTCCTCATGAGGGTGACCTGGGCATTGTGGACGTAAAGGTTCCTGGAGCGGTATTTCTCGGGGACTGTTCCCATGGCCCCGAAATTCACCATGTCGAGGGCTCCCAGGGATCCGACGTAGGGGATCCGGGTTCTGATGATCGCTCCAAGGCGATCTTCGCCGGCACTCATGACCCCCCCCATGTGAAGGTCGCAGACCTCTGTCAGGGTTATATCCAGGACCCTCTTCATCATGCCCGAGTCGATCAGTTTTTCCATGGACTGGCCGCCTGTGCCTGTAGCGTGGAAGACCAGGCAGTCGAAGTCCTTCTCGAGAAATGACCGGGCCATGGTCACGCAAGGGGTCGTGACGCCGAACATGGTCATACCCAGGACAGGGCGATCCTCCCTGACTTCCGGAAGCGGGTGCTGGATCATTCCGGCGAGAGAATGGGCGGCGTTGCCGAGGACTCTCCCTGAAATCCGGTTAAGACCGGCAATGTCCGTAACCGAATAGACCATCGCGATATCGTTCGGCCCGACATACGGGGCAACATTGCCGGAAGCCACGGTGGAAACCATGATCTTGGGGACGCCGATCGGCAGGCGCCTCATGGCCGAAGTGACCAGGGCGGTTCCGCCCGATCCCCCAAGGCCGATCACCCCGCCCAGGTCTTCCCTGGAGGGAAGGAACTCGGCCAGGGCCTCCGACATCGCCGCTACCGCCATGCCCCTGTCCTTTATGTCGGAAAGAAAGTCCGGAGTTGCAGGATGGAACTTGGCGACGGTTTCGTGTGAGATGTCCACGGGGTTTTGGTGCTTGAAGATTCCCACGTCCACGAGTATGGCCGGAACTCCCGCCTTTTCGACCAGGTCCTTGACATAGGCAAGTTCCTTGTACTTGGTGTCGCATGTCCCGACGACATAGGCCTTCTTCATTCCTTTCCCTCCCTTTTATTCCAGTTGAAGGCGCATTGGATGGCACCTTCCGCTACTTTCTCCAATTGTACCGCTGACGGGTTGGGCGGTTAAAATGAAAAATAGCCGATCCGGTTTGGAGGTCTCGCTCATGAAACAGCTTGCGAACCTGATCTCGATCAGCAGGATGGTCTTGTCCGTATCCCTGGTTTATTTCAGGGATCAAATTCCGGTTTTTGTCGCGATTTACCTGGTTTGCGGATTCAGTGATGTCCTTGACGGGTTCGTTGCCCGGAAAACGAAAACCGAAAGCGTCATGGGGGCAAGACTGGATTCGCTGGCAGATGTCTTGATGTTTGTAGCGATCCTCCTCGTCCTGTTCCTGAAGGCGGGGGCCGAACTGAGGAAATACCTCCCGCTGGTGGCTGGGGTTGTTTTTTTCAAGCTGGTGAACATTGCCATCGCGATGTGCAAATTCCAGTGTTTCGTTATCGGCTTGCACACCTTGGCTAACAAGCTGACGGGATTGCTGGTTTACCTGGCTCCCTTGCTGCTGGTTTTCTGTCAGCCCGAAAGGATCATCCTGCCTGTTTTCGCGATTTCCATCCTGGCTGCACTGGAGGAGGGGGCCATCCACCTGACCTCCAGGAAGCTTGACTTGAATCGCAAAAGCATATTCCTGAAGAGTTGACCGTGTCGGGGCATGAAGGAGGAGGTTGAAACGGTGTTCGGTGAAAACAGGTTTGGAGGCAGGCAGGCGGGCAGCTTCCCTGCGGCCTTTTTGGCCGGTTGCATGGTTCTCCTGCTGCTCGGTCTTGGAGCGCCGCGGGCGTGGGCGGAATGGCCCCATGTGGCCATTTCAGGTGACGGCACTTCGATTTCGTACGAAACCCGCGGACAAGGTGAAATCACCCTGGTGTTCGTGCACGGCTGGAGTTGCGATGCCCGGTACTGGAGGGCCCAGGTTCCGCATTTCTCGAAGAAGTACCGGGTGGTCACGCTTGACCTGGCGGGGCATGGCCATTCGGGTTCCGGGCGTATGGTCTACACGATGCCGTCCTTCGGAGAGGATGTTAAGGCCGTGACGGAAGCCGAGGGCAGCCGCAAGGTCATCCTGGTGGGGCACTCCATGGGCGGCTCCGTGATTGCGGAAGCTGCCAGGCTGATGCCGGATCGCGTGATCGGGCTGATCGGCATCGATACGCTTGAAAACGTCGAATACCCGATGACGCGCGAAGAGCTCAGGATGATGCTCGATCCCCTTGAGAAGGATTTTGTGGCCGGAACTCGGGAGTTTGCAGGGCAGATGATCTCACCTCGCACCGATCAGCGACTCCGGGAGTGGATTCTCTCGGACATGTCCGCTGCACCTCCCTGTGTGGCCTTGAGTGCGATGTTCGAGATGATGTCACAATATGTCACGGGGGAAGCGGCCCGGGTATTTGAAACGATCCCCATCCCTGTCGTAACGGTGAATGGGGATCTGTGGCCCATCAACTATGCGGCAAACCGGCGGCACATGTTTTCCTATGAGGCCATTGTCCTGAAGAACGCGGATCATTTCCTGATGATGAATCAACCGAAAGAATTCAACCGCGCCCTGGAGAGGGCCATTCGACTGGTCAGCGGGAAAAGCGACTGAATAAGGAAGTCGGGCTGCCGGGCTGAAAGGGCACCTGGGGTACGTAGATTCGCGTACCGAAGAATGGGTGTTTTTCGCGAGGCGGGAAAAGTAGGGGGGAGGTATCCTGTGACCAGCAGGAAAACGTTCCTCCTCCCTTTTTTGAAGGCCCTGGCTCAACCCCCTTGCCAGGGTCTTTTTTGCGTCTGCAGGCCAGGATGATCTCCTTTAAGGGGTAAATACCCTTTTCCCCCCTATGACCGTGGGATGTATGATGGATTCCGAATGGTGACAAAACCGCAACTCGAAAGGGGGGAAGAAACGATGGAAAGGCTTAACATCGGGAACAACCCGTTTCTTATGCCCATGCCGGTGGTCATCGTGGGGGCCTGCATCGGCGAAAGGCCCAACTTCATGGCGGTCGGGTGGGCAAGCCGGGTCAACGCCAAGCCGGCAATCATGAGCGTTGCCATCGGCCGCCACGCAACGGCGGAAGCGATACTCGAGACGGGTGAGTACAGCATCAACATCCCTTCCGTCGATCTCCTGAAAGAAACGGACCTTGTGGGGCTCGTCAGCGGATCAGGTTTTGACAAGTCGTCGTTGTTCGAGGTTTATTACGGTTCACTCCGTAAGGCCCCGATGATCGGGCAATGCCCGGTGGCAATCGAGTGCAAGGTGATCCAGGTCGTCGAACTTCCCCTGGACAGGCTTTTCATCGGGGAGGTGAAGGGAACCTGGACGCAGGAGAGGTACCTGACGGACGGCAGTCCCGATATCGAGAAGGTCCGCCCCTTCTGCCTGACGATGCCTGATAACCGTTACTGGTCGGTGGGATCTCCCGTTGGCCGGGCATGGCATGATGGTCTTGGGTTGAAGGACAGCCTGCCCAGGATTCAGGGATAGGATAGATTTTCTCAAGAGAAAGCAGAGGCCGCCCGCATCCGCGGGCGGCCTCTGCTTTACCGCCCCGCATTCCGGAAATTGGCCAGGAAGGCCAGAAGCGCGATGATGTAGGTCCGCT
>ENA-ORXD01001713-ORXD01001713.1-sediment-metagenome-genome-assembly--contig:-NODE-1713-length-16871-cov-3.375074_pt1 | contig 16871 bp, 17 predicted proteins | sample MGYA00237862_ERZ511471 | MGnify/ENA metagenome assembly ERZ511471
AATTTATCTCCCCCGCGCGATACATATAAGGATTTTTTCTTTAATTCGATAGCTGCCGCATCAGGATAAAGATCACTCGCTTTAGAGGCAGGCTGCCCCGCCACCAGCACCTCGCCTGCCATGATCATTCTCTGCGCCTGATTGCGGCTCTCTGCCAATCCGCTTTCTACCAGTCGAACATCCAGTCTTTTCTTCTTCATCTTCATCCAGCCAGTTTTCATTTCTCTCATTTATGATAATATTCAAAAATGGTTAAAGATATCTTTTCCAGCCTGAGGGTTAGGCAGTGGCTTAAGAACATTTTTATTTTAGCGGCACTTGTCTTTGACCGCCAGTTGACCAATATCGGAGCGGGTCTGCGCACGCTGCTGGGTGTTTTGATCTTCTCTCTGCTCTCCAGCAGTGTTTATATCCTCAATGATATCTTCGATATTCAGGCTGACCGCAAGCATCCTGTTAAGAAGAATAGGGCCATCGCCTCTGGACGTCTCAGCATCCCTCTGGCAATCACCATCGCGGTTTTTCTCAGTGTGGGATCAATGGTACTATCCTATTTCCTCTCATTCTCGTTCTTCCAGATCTGTGCCCTTTACCTGATCCTCAATTTAGCATACTCAAAGTGGTTAAAACATATTCCAATATTGGACGTTCTGATTATTGCGTCTGGTTTCGTCTTGCGCGTGGCAGCCGGTGTTTCTCTCATTCAGGTGGAAAGATTCTCTCCCTGGCTGTATGTCGTAACCACCCTGCTGGCGCTTTTTATCGGTTTTGGAAAACGCCGTGCCGAGCTATGTCTATTGGCAGCCGAAGCCAATCAGCACCGGCTCGTTTTTGATGGCTATACCCTGCCTTTCCTGGATCAGCTCATTACCATTGTTTCCGGCACGACAATTGTAGCCTATAGCTTATATACCTTCTCAGCGGTTAATCTGCCCAGCAATCATGCCATGATGCTTACCATTCCCTTTGTCCTGTATGGTATTTTTCGCTATCTCTATTTGATACAGGTAAAACATGAGGGGGGAGCGCCTGAGGACCTGGTATTAAAAGATCTGCCCCTGCAGATCACCGCCTTCCTTTGGGGTTGTGCCGTCTTATTGATTTTCTACTTTTATTAGCGCCATGCCCGCCTTGACAGTAAAAACTCCCGCCAAAACCATCTTGTTCGGTGAACATGCGGTTGTGTACGGGCATCCCGCCATTGCGGTGCCCCTCAATGCCCTTCACTTGAAGGTCAGCATCTTTCCCAGACCAGACTTGCCAGCGGGAGTAATAACAATCCGAAATGTCGAAACCGGCGCGGAACAATTACTTACCGATCTTGATCATGCACATCCCATCCGTGCTGCCATCCAACTTATCATGCAGCGGCTCGGTATAGAGGTTTTCCCGCCTGCCGACCTTGTTATTTCTTCAACCATTCCCATCGCCTCCGGATTGGGTTCCAGCGCAGCCTTGTCTGTCGCACTGATGCGCTCGCTGAGCCAATATGTAGGCGCATATCTTCCAGATGATCAAATTAATAACCTGGCTTTTGAGATTGAAAAAATCCAGCATGGCACCCCTTCCGGCATTGATAATACCGTGATTACATACAATCGCCCGGTTTTTTACATCAAGGGAAAACCTGTGGAATTCTTGGAATTTCCAAACCCCATTACTTTAATCGTGGCAGACACGGGCATCCCTTCCCTGACCAAAGAAGCTATCCGCCTGGTGAAAGCGGAACTGGATGCCGACCCGTCTATCTTTCAAGCTACGCTCAATCAAATTGGCCGCATTGCAGAAGATGCCCGTCAAGCGCTTTTGCAGGGAAATATCGAATCTGTAGGCCTGCTGATGAATGAAAATCAAGCCGCTCTGCGTGCCCTGGGTGTTTCCAGCGCTAAATTGGAGCATCTCATTCATACCGCCCTGAACCAGGGTGCGCTCGGTGCGAAATTGTGCGGCGGTGGAATGGGTGGCAATATGATCGCGCTTGTGCATGAACAAGCAGCGCTGAACATGCAGCAGACTCTGTTGCAGCAGGGCGCGGCTTCAGCCTGGATCGCCACTGTAAAATAAGAGGAAGTAAAAGAATGAGAGTTTTTCTAAAATTGGGCGGCTCCTTGATCACCGATAAGGATAAACCGTATGCAGCGCGCAGAGATGTCGTTGCCCGCATTGCGCAGGAGATCAAAACAGCTCTGCGATCTGATCCTGAACTGCAGCTGCTGCTTGGGCATGGTTCTGGTTCTTTTGGTCACGTTGCTGCCAGTCATTATGGTACGCGCGATCAGGTTTCCAGCCCGGAACAATGGCGCGGTTTTCAAGAGGTTTGGTACGCTGCCCGCTTGTTGAACCAGATTGTCCTTGAGGAACTCCAGCAAGCTGAGCTGCCGGTGATTTCTTTTCCTCCCTCTGCAATGGTCTCTGCTGCTGGCAGGAAGATCGCTGCGTGGAATTTACAACCGCTCCATTCTGCCATGCAGCAGGGCTTGATACCCGTGGTATATGGTGATGTTGTTTTTGACCGCAATTTTAGCGGCATCATCCTTTCCACCGAAGATCTGTTCTTGCATCTGATCGATGATTTCAAACCCGACCGGATTTTGATAGCTGGCAAAGAACCAGGTGTCTGGGCTGATTTTCCCACCTGTTCGCGATTAATTCCTATTATTGACAGCGCATCCTTCGCAGAAACCCGATCTAAAATTTTTCCTTCTGCTTCCTTAGATGTGACCGGCGGCATGCTTGCCAAGGTGCAATTAATGATCGAAGTGGTACAACAGCACCCTGATCTGAGCGTGAGCATTTTCAGCGGAGAGGAAAATGGGCATATTGCTCTTGCCATAGCCGGTCAGTCAATCGGTACGATCATTCAAGAATAATTGAGGTGTGCTGCCTGTAGTAAAATCTAAAATCATGACGAAAATAGGTACTGCGCAGCATGCCCAATGAAGTATTTTTGACCAAGGATGGTTTGGAAAAAATTAAAACCGAACTGGCTGAGCTGATTAATATAAAGAGACCAGAGCTTGCCCGTCGTTTGCGGGCAGCCATCGAAATGGGTGACCTTTCCGAAAATGCAGATTATACCCATGCCAAAGAAGATCAGGCCTTCCTGGAAGGCCGCATTCAAGAGCTGGAATACATCTTGAAAAATGCCGAGGTCATTGATGAGAATTCCAGCCGGGATCGCGTCAGCATAGGCTCTGAGGTCATCGTGAAAGAAGAGGGGTATCCTGAGGAATCATTTTTCATTGTTGGCTCAAAAGAGGCTGACCCTGGTAAAGGGAAAATTTCCTATGAATCACCTATTGGCAAAGCCTTATTGGATCACAAGGTTGGAGAGATCGTGCGCGTAGAAACACCTGCGGGTTCTGTAAATTTTAAGATCGTTAATATTAAATAGAATATCGTTTTTCCGCACCCGGATTCATGTATTAAATAAAAAAAAACCGAGGCTGTTTTCAGGTTGAGCCTCGATTTTTTGTTATATCTTTATTATTTTGACCAGACAGAAATTTCCATGGTAACGCGGGAGAAGTAGCTGTTTTCGGGTAAAGGACCTTGCGCGTACACCATATCGATGACCTTGGCTTCCAGCTGCAGGGTTGCTGTTTCCATGACGAAGCGCATGCCGGGTTCTATCTTGATCGGTTCGCCTTTTGCCAGCAATCGCTGCTGGATCGCGCTATCGTTGCTGGCGTGTTCGCTCATCAAGATTTTCGTTACCGTCTGGATATCATTCTTGTCAAACAGCCATACCTCCAGAGCCGTCACTTTCTTAGGATCGCCGACTCCGATCGTCTCAGCGATACCCACCCCGCATTCTCCTAAAAATTCGCCGTTTACCGAATCGATGCTGAAGGAATCGTCATATAGGTCGTCTCCCTGTCTGTAGGTGGTCATGAATTGCGCCAAAGCGGGTTCCTTTTTTTCAACAGGCGTTTCCGTATATCCCGCCGGTCGGCTTTGCTCAGTGCGCACGGCTTGTTTGGGTTTTACGAAGCGGCTTTTTTGCCCCGCCGAACCTGAGCTGCGGCGCTTCATGAGAACCACAAACACGCCGCCTACTACCAGCGTCAGTACCAATAAGATTGCCAAAGGTACAATGGAGAAGGTCTTTTCCGGTTCAATCATGCTGCTCTCCATGCCGCTGCTCCCCATGCCTAAACCCTCAGCAGGCTCTCCAATGGCTGTACTGGGTTGATAATTGACAATCTCCTTGAACGCAGTGATTTCTTTGCTGGAATCAAAACCGCATACTGCCGGAGTGAGAGTGTCCAATAGATCAGAGGCCTTTTCTCCCAATCCATTCCAACGTACTTGCACCAGTGCGTCATCCGGATTGCGGATATAGGAATCGATGATCATGCATACATAATCCCTCTGATAGTCGATCTGCAGATCTGCGGGCGAAGCATCCACCCATTGCAGCGGCCAGATTCCCCAGCCCAGCACTACCAGTCCCACAATCAACCCGACTGCCAGTCCAGCCAATCCTAAAGCTGAAGGCTTTTGAAGCAATGCTTTTATCTTTTCCATAGCAACCTCTCCTGCTAAATGAACATTTTTCTATTGCCCTTTTTATTGCAAGTTTTATGCCGTTTCTTCCTCCGGCGCGAGACTGCTGATCAAAAAGGTTTCTTCGCAATTCACGCATTGGTATTCATTCTTGTTTTTAATGGTCAATAATCCTGAGCATGCTGGACAAGCAATGTTTACTGGTTGTTTCCAAGATGTGAAATCACAATCTGGGTAGTTTTCGCAGCCATAGAAGATGCGGCCCTTGCGCGATTTGCGAACGACGATTTCACCACCATCCTTCGGGCATTTTACACCGATCTTCTCCAGAAACGGTTCGGTATATTTACATTGCGGATAATCGCTGCAGCTGATGAACTTTCCAAAACGTCCCCATTTGATGACCAGCTCATGTCCGCACTGCGGGCAGGCTTTGCCGATCTTTTCCGGTTCCATTTTCGTCTCGGGCATTTCTGCTTGGGCATGTTTCAATTTCGGCTCGAAGGATTGGTAGAATTCGGAAATTACCTGCCTCCAATTCCTTCTGCCGCCAGCAATTTCATCCAGGTCTTCCTCCATCAAGGCGGTGAAATTTACGCCTAGAACATCCGGGAAGTATTCGACCAGCAAATCATTGACGGTGAATCCGGTTTCGGTCGGTATCAGGCGTTTCCCATCCCGTTCAACATACCCCCTGATCTGGATTGTTGAAATAATTGGTGCATATGTGGACGGTCTGCCAATTCCCAGCTCTTCCAAGGTCTGCACCAGGGAAGCTTCGCTATAGCGCGGCGGAGGTTGGGTGAAATGCTGTTCAGGAAGAAGTTTTACCAAGGTCAGGTTTTGACCTTCAACCAGGTCCTCTGGTATTTTCAATTCTTTGTTCTCATCCGATTCCTTGTCTTCGTCGCGTGCCTCTTCATAAAGAATGAGAAAACCTGGGAACTGCAGCCGCGACCCTGAGGCCCTGAACAGATATTGATGCCCTGCGCCCTTCCCTGCAACCTCGATTGAAAGCGTCTCATATACCGCAGATTCCATTTGCGATGCCACAAATCGCCGCCAGATGAGCTGATACAACTTGAATTGTTCCGCGGAAAGGAAGGCTTTCAGATTTTCGGGCACGCGCATGACAGAAGTTGGCCGAATGGCCTCGTGGGCTTCTTGTGCCTTGGCGGCCTTGGTTTGATGCTTGATTGCGCTTTCGGGTAAAAATTTTTCTCCATGCGTTTCTTTGATATATGTTCGGACTTCATCCAATGCCAGTGGAGAGATATTGGTGGAATCGGTGCGCATATATGTGATCAATCCGGACGCGCTGCCTTCGCCTACCTCGATCCCTTCATATAACTGCTGCGCGATGCGCATGGTGCGTTTGGCGGTGTACCCCAGCTGTCGCGAAGCTTGTTGCTGCAGCGTGCTGGTTGTGAATGGGGCAAAAGGTTTCCTCTTGCGGCTGCCGCGTTTGATGCGGCTGACGGAATACGCCGCCGCTTCCAGGTCTCGCACCAGTTCTTTAATAACACCTTGGGTTGGTAATTTCGCCTCTTCGTCATCCACTTTTACCAGGCGCGCCGTGAAAGACTCCGGATGATCTTGCGGTTTGAATTCGCCGTCGATCGTCCAGTATTCCTCAGGGATGAAAGCCTCGATCTCCCTTTCGCGTTCGATGATCAATCGCAGGGTTACTGATTGCACCCGCCCTGCTGATAACCTGCCGCGTACTTTTTCCCACAAGAGCGGCGTCAGGTTGTAGCCCACCAATCTGTCGAGAATACGGCGAGCTTGCTGTGCATCAACCAGGTTGGAATCAATTTCACGCGGGTTGGCGAACGCCTCTGCGACGGCGGGTTTGGTGATCTCATGGAACACCACCCTTTTGACCCGCTCCTTGTCTAATTCAGCCGCTTCCAGCAGATGCCAGGCGATCGCTTCTCCTTCGCGGTCAGGGTCGGTCGCCAGATAAATCTCTTCCACTCTCTGTCCATCGGCTTTCAATTCCTTCACGATCGGCCGTTTTTCATTCGGCACCCGGTACTTCGGTTCAAAATTATTTTCCACATCCACTGATAGTTGTGAGCGCAGCAGGTCGCGCACATGTCCCACCGAGGCTTTGACCAGATACCCTTTTCCGAGGAAATTTCCCACCGTTCGGGCTTTTGCCGGGGATTCGACAATTACCATTTTGCCCTTGCGGTTATTTTCTTTTTGTTTCTGTGCTTTGCTTTTTCGGCCTGCTTTTTTCGTGCTGACCGTCGCCTGCGGGCGCGGAATGCCTGCGTGGGCGTCTGTCATGCCCCCGCGGTATAGTTTCGTGCCGCACACGCCGCAGATGCCGGTAGTGACCGGCATGGCGCGTGCGTTATATTCCGCATGCGGGTTCTGGATTTCCCTTTTTTGTCTGCATTTCATGCAATAAGCTTCCAAGTTGACTCCTATAGGTATGCTTCTTTGTTTTCTTTCCTAAGTCGTTCGACAACCTCACGCACTTTTTGGGTTTGTCCCTTTTTGCAGATCAAAAGAGCTTTTTCACTCTCGATGATGACCAGGTCTTGGACGTCCACCAAAGCAATTAATTTACCATATTCTTCGCTGTGGTACAGAATATTCTGCGCATTCAACGCAATCCTTTCTTGCGTCGAAAGCACATTTCCGTTTTCATCATTCGGCAGGAAATCAAAGAGCGAATCCCAGCTGCCTACATCGCTCCACCCCAGTTGGCTGGCGGGAATCACCACAACCTTCTTTGCGCCTTCCATGATCCCATAATCAATGGTCTGCGGTTGTATTTTTTCCCACACCGAGCCAATAGCAATTCCCGCGCCATGTTTCCTTGCCATATCACGGATCTCGCTAAGGCTGGCAAATAGCTCCGGCATCTGCCATTGGAATTCAGCCATGATGGCATCCGCTCTCCAGAGAAACATTCCGGAATTCCAGAAGAAATCCCCCGAATCTAAATATCGTTTCGCGGTTTCTGCATCCGGTTTTTCGACAAACTGCTTGACCTCAAACCCTTCTCCCTTAATCAAAGCGCTACCAGCCTGAACATAGCCGTATCCAGTAGCCGGGTAAGTAGGCTCTACCCCAATGGTCACCAGAAAACCTTCCGCTGCCCGCTGGCTGCCTTCCACTAATACGTGATGGTACAAATCGACATTTTCAATAATATGGTCAGCGGTCAAAACTGCCATCACCGCATCAGCATCTTTTTCCAGTAAATAGGTTGCCGCCAATCCCACCACTGCGGCGGTACCCCTGGGCATCGGTTCAATGATAAAATTTTCGACGGCGATTTGCGGGCATTCTTTTCGCAAGCTCTCCACTTGTGAGGCTACTGTCACCACTAGGATGTGTTCCCAGTCAAAAAGACCTTCTAATCGGTCAATGGCTTGTTGAAAAAGAGTGCGTTCTCCAGTGATTTTCAGCAGCTGTTTGGGGTGCCCACGGCGTGAGATCGGCCATAGTCGCGTTCCTCCGCCTCCCGCCATAATGACCGCGTATACGTCAGTTTTCATGTCTCATAATCCTGCTGCGCTTCTCCAATGGATACATAGGTTTGGTAGGCTGTCTCTTTCACCAGCCCTTTCAGCTTCATCATCACCAAAGCCGCGGATACTTTTTCCATTGGAATATCTACACATGCCTTGATTTCGTCAATATGCAGAGGTTCGTTCTTTAATGCCTCCATTAAAAGCAATTCTATATCATTTTCCGGGATAACCTTCTTGGCATAACGGTACTCTTCCACCTGATCGAGATTCAGCGCCTCCAGCACCTCTGCGAAATCCAGCAGGGGGATTGCCCCATCGCGGATCAGCCGATTGGCGCCTTTGCTGTGTAAGGCGTACAGATTTCCGGGAACTGCAAATACTTCCCTGCCCTGGCTGGCTGCGAATTCCGCTGTGATCAGCGCTCCGCTGGTTTCGCCAGCTTCCACTACCACTGTTGCCATGGATAAACCCGAAATGATGCGGTTGCGTGGCGGGAAATTGACACCATCTGGTGGTGTGCCCGGGTAATAATCACTCACCAGCGCGCCACTCTTTATCACGTCTGCTGCCAATGCACGGTGTTCCGCTGGATAGATGATATCAACCCCACAGCCAAACACGGCTATCGTACGCCCGCCCGCTTCGAGAGCTGAGCGGTGCGCCGCGGAATCAATGCCTCGCGCTAATCCGCTGATCACTGTGACGTGATTTTGCGCCAAAAACCGGGCTAACTCTTCTGTCACCTGCCGTCCATATGCGGTGATGTGGCGCGTGCCTACGATCGCCACCGCGTAAGCATCTTCCTCAAGTATCTCTCCGCGCACATATAACACAGGCGGCGGGTATTCAATTGTCAGCAGTTTTTTAGGATAGTCCGCATCGTTGATTGTGCATATTTTTATCCCGCCTTTTATGATTTTTTCAAATTCCGCATCCAGGTCCAGTACTTTTCGCACTTCGAACAGCGCTTGAATAGTTTTATTTCCCAATCCCGCTTCAATCAACTGGAGTTCATGCGCCTCCCAGGCACTTTTCAGGTTGTCGAAATATTCCAGCAGTTTTCTTGTCCTGGCAGCGCCGATCCCCTTTACTTTGCTGAATCCCACCCAATATTTTTTTTGATCAGAAGTCACTTCACATCCACTCCTGCAGCCTTACCACCATTGTACGCCCTCCCGTATCTACTTGCTGAACTACGCCATCAATAGCCGGGACCAGGGTTTCTTCATTTTTCTCGTTCTTGATCACATAAACATCATTTGCCCCGGTTTCAATGATCTCGACCAGAATCCCGATGAGTTGTTGGTCTTCATCTACAACTTTCATTCCGATCAATTCATGGTAATAATAATCGCCTTCCGGCAATTCTGGCAGTTGGTCAGCTTTGATGTAAATGATTTGGTTCCGTAATTCAAGCGTTCCCTCCGGAGTGTGAATCCCCTCAAAGCTGATCAGGCTGTGCTTTTCGTAGCTCTTGAAAGTACGGATGACGCATGGGTAATGCGAGTTGCCGACAAAAATTTGTTTTCCGGCGGCTAGCCTCTCGGGAAAGTCTGTCAGCAGATTCATCCACATCTCTCCATGCAGGCCGTGAGTCTTGCCCAGTTTTCCGACAGCTAAAAATTCAGGCTCACTATTGTTCAGCGAGCCTGACTTGTTCTCATTTGCGGTTTTGCGTTCTTTTTTCAAGATAGGCATGTTCAGGGTTCAATGATATCCAGGGTAACCCTTTTTCCTTCTCTCGCAGCGGCTACTCGTAGCAACACGCGAATGGAATTTGCCACCCTGCCGCCTTTTCCAATCACCCTGCCCATATCTTCTTTAGCAACGCGCAGTTCTATCCGTACACGCCCATTTTCTTCAATCTCCTCAACAGACACTTGAGATTGATCTTCTACCAATTGATTGGCAATGTACTCAATTAATTCTTTCACCGTGGCTCCTTTTAATGTAGAGAGCTTGTCTCTTTCGGTTCAGTATTAGTCTTTTCGGGTCTTTTGGTCTACAGAGCGGGATTGATAGAACTTATTGGCTTCTTCCAGCACTTTTTCTAAATCATCGCCGGACTTGTATTTTTTATAACGCTCCATTAATCCAACCGCGTTGAACAATTTCAGCATCGATTCGCTGGGTTGGGCGCCATGTTCCATCCAGTGATATACGCGCCCTTCATCCACTTCAAAACTGAAGGGTTCTGTGCGCGGGTTGTATGACCCCAAAATTTCAAGAAAACGCCCATCGCGCGGGCTTTCCTTTTCTGTCGCAATAATGCGGTAGCTGGGTTGGTTTCTTAATCCAATTCTCCTTAAACGTATCTTAACCATGCGTGCTTCTCCTGTCTTTTCCTATTTCGGTTCATCAGCAGCAAGAATCTCTGAGGGACGAGAAAGGAGTCGTTTTTTCAGATTATTGCTTTCCTGAATGAAACAATGATAATTTATAATTATACTTCTTGATAGCTTGAAAATTCTTTCACAATCAAAGCTCGAATTTTATAAGAAACCATTCATCGCGTCAAGTCAAGAAATAGGTTCACATTCTTGATTTATCATAAACAAAGTGCATAAAAGAATGAGAGGCATAATGTCCAAAGTAAAGATTATCACTGATAGTACCGTGTACATGCCGGAAAGTCTCTTGAAGGAGCTTTCCATTGATGTGATCCCCCTGCATGTGATCTGGGGCGATGAGCTCTTCCGAGATGGGATTGATATGACCCCTGAAGAATTCTATCGCCGTTTGCCGCAGAGCAAGATCATGCCGACTACTTCCCAACCTTCCCCCAAGGAATTCACTGAGCTGTATGAGAAATTTCTTTCCAAGGGCAATGATATCTTGAGCATCCACATTTCCTCGAAGTTATCCGGAACTGTCGATTCCGCCCAGCAAGCTAAACAAATCTTGGGGGTTGATAATATTGAAGTGCTGGATTCTCTGTTCACTACTTTTGGAACTGGTTTTCAGGTGATCGCTGCCGCTCGCGCCGCCGCCCAAGGGGCATCTTTATCGGAATGCAAAGCCGTTGCGAAGAAAATGCGTGCGGCAACCAATATTTATTTCATCGTCAGCACGCTGGAATTCTTGAAACGCGGCGGACGCATTGGCGGCGCTGCCGCTTTTATGGGCACCGCCTTGGACTTGAAACCCATCCTGATGGTCAAGGAGGGTAAGATCGAAGCCTTTGAAAAGATTCGCACCATGAAAAAAGCTGTTGTGCGCATCGTTGATATTCTCGATCAGCATATCGGCGCCAAACGACCGATCTACTTGGGAATTTCTCAAGCCACTGCACCCGAGAATGCCCAGGCTTTGAAAGATGAGATTTTCAAACGTTACGGCAAAGAGGACTTTATCGAATTCGTGGAAGGCGGCCTTAGCCCGGTGATCGGAGTGCACGCCGGACCTGGCGCGTTGGCGTTAAGCTTCGCTTCGCTTGATTGATCGGCAGTCTAAAGACCTCCGCTCATGGAGGTCTTTTCATTTTGGTAAAATAATCTGGCTATGAGAACATACCCGCGTGTTGGGCTTCAAGCCCCTCAAATTCTGCTTCCTCAGCAGCATATCGATTATATCAAATGGGCTGTGGTGGCTTGTGACCAATATACTTCCCAGCCTGATTACTGGCAGGAAGTTGAACGACTCGTAGCGGATTCTCCTTCAACCTATTGGCTGATTCTGCCGGAAGCTTATCTAGGTACTGAACGGGAAGCTCTTCACCAGCAGCGCATCAATAGCCGCATGCGTGAGCTGCTGGATCAGGATATCCTGTATCCGTTGGAAGGTTTCGTCTATCTCGAACGTTCTGTCGCGGGCAAGAAACGCAAAGGCTTGCTCGTTGCGCTTGATCTTGAACGTTACGATTTTCACCAAGGCAGCCGATCGCTGATCCGCACCACAGAAGGCACAATTCTTGAAAGACTGCCGCCGCGCATCAAAATTCGCAAACAAGCGCTGTTGGAAATCCCCCACATTATGGTCTTGATCGATGATCCGCGTATGTCGGTCATTGAACCGCTCTCCAACCTCACCGGGCAGATGCCCAAACTGTATGATCTTGAATTGATGCAGCAGGGCGGTCATTTGCAGGGTTTTTCAGTCTCGGATGCAAATATGGAGAAATCCATTGTTTCCGCATTCGAAGGTTTGTTGCAGTCCCCTCCAGATGAATCTCCGCTTCTGTTCGCGGTTGGCGATGGCAACCATTCCCTCGCTGCTGCCAAATCGGTTTGGGAGGAGATAAAAACAACCTCTGGCGACGACCATCCCGCCCGTTACGCCCTGGTTGAGATCGTCAACATTCACGATGAAGGTCTCCAGTTTGAGCCCATCCATCGCGTGTTGAAAGGCGTGCAGGCGGATGTGCTCGCATCCCTCCAGCGCTATTTTTCCAATCAAGTAGAGATCGAAAACATGCCGGGTTTCGCCGCCATGTGCGAGCGGGTTAACGCAAGTGCGGAAAAGCAGCGTATCGGCATGCTTTCTGATCAGGGTTTCTGCGTGATCAGCCTGCTCGAGCCGCGCCACACGCTGCCGGTCGGGAATCTGCAGGCATTCCTGGATGAGTTTCTGTCAGATCAATCTGTAAAGGAAATAGATTACATCCATGGAAATGATGTCCTCGAGCGTTTAAGCCTGTCATCCGGTAGTGCTGGTTTTTACCTACCCGCAATGCCAAAATCGCAGCTGTTCACCACCGTCGTGCGCGATGGAGCCTTGCCGCGCAAAGCCTTCTCCATGGGTGAAGCCAATGAAAAACGCTTTTATCTGGAATGCCGTCGCATCCAGCCTTGAAAAAATGAAGAACATTTTTCTCGCCTTTTGCTCAGTCCTGCTCCTTTCTTCCTGTGCACTGAACCAGTCCAGCATCCAGGATCTGCCGCTGGAAACGGAATCCCCTGCCAGTCCATTGCTTCCACCCACGGCCACGCCCTATCCAAGTCCGACGTCCATCCCTCCCACCCCCACGCCGGATTTTATTGACCGCATCTGCTCTCCTCTTAAGGATGTAGCAATGAATGAATTGAATACAATCATCTCCCAGCCTTTCATTAAACCGGATATTGGTAAAGATAATGGTCATTGTGGGGTAGACTTTTCTTTTTTTAGATTCAAAGATCATATAGGAATTGAGGGTTTGCCTGTATTATCGGCCATGGAAGGACATGTAGTAACGATTTTAAATGACCGACTTCCATATGGGTATGCAATTATTATAGAGACTCCCATTGAAAAAATCGATCCTGATCTGCTTTCTGCTATCAACATTCCCATTCTCGAACCTACCGTAGAACCAAAACCAAATGTTAATTGTCCCGCAGATGGTGAATTGACTTTTACAATTGATTCTTCTCAGCGTTCAATATATATTTTATACGCGCATCTAAAAACTCTTCCGATAGTACAGCTTGGTGAATATGTAGATTGTGGTCAAATAATTGGTGAGGTAGGAAACTCTGGTGAAGAATTCTCCACCAACCCCCATCTCCATTTCGAAACGCGCGTTGGCCCGTCTGGCGCCAGCTTCGAAAGTATGGCATACTATACAGTCCAATCCACTGAAGCGGAAAGGTATAATTACTGTATCTGGAGAGTAAGCAACCTTTTCCAACTCTTCGATCCCTTGCTTTTGCTCTCCGCACAACCATAAAAAGGTAGCAAATAAATAATGAAGAACAATAAATTTTTACAGATCGTAATACTCTCGCTGCTTGCGGTTGTCGCGTCATCCTGTGCAGCCAGCGTGGATCCCACTCCCACGGTTGATCAGAATGCCGCCATGACGCAAGTGGCTATGACGGTCGCTGTTGAAATGACGCAGTTTGCCCTGCAGAATCCTTTACCCCCCACTGCAACCCTGCCCCCACCCGCCACCTCCACTCCTCAGCCCACCGTTCAATCTGATTTGCAGAATGTCCCTGCCAGTTCCCCCGCTGCTCCAGTGGTTGTCCCTACCCAGGCAGCCAATGCCAGCACGCCCGATAATTTAGCATGGGTCGCTGATGTGAGTGTCCCCGATGGCACCGTTTTTTATCGCAACGAGGGTTTTACGAAAATCTGGCGCGTTCAGAATACCGGCACCACCACCTGGGATTCCTCATATAGCCTGGTGAATATTGACGGCAATACCTGGGGAGCGGATGTCGTCATTCCATTGACCGATACCGTTGGACCGGGAGCATCGATAGATCTCAAGATCTATCTGCGCGCTCCTAACCAGACGGGAATGGCATTTTCCCGCTGGAAGTTGTTGAATAGCAAAGGGGAAATATTTGGTCAGGAATTGTACGTGTACATCACTGTAGGCACGAAAACTCCCACTCCAGGAGTCGCCGGATAGCTTTTCCACGATGAAGGCAATTTTAGATTTGTTGAAAGCCGAGGCAGCCAGCCTTGGCTTTTCTTTTGTTCATCTCACGCGTCCTTCTCCGCCTGCCCATTACCCGCAATACCTGCAATGGCTGGCAAGGGGTTTTGCTGCCGATATACGCTATTTGTCGTCCGAGCGCGTCCTGCATTCCCGGCGCGATCCATCCTCCTTGCTGAACCAAGCTTGCTCAATCATTGTTTTGGGTTTGTTGTATTCTCCTCAGGTTGATTTGAATAGCTCAATTGAGGAAGAAGGTGCCCCTAAGGGATACATCGCCGCTTATGCCCTGCATGAGGATTATCATCGTGTCCTGAAAGCGAAAGCCCGCCAATTGATGGAGCGGCTCAAGCCCTCCTTTGGACGTGCTGTTCATTACCGCATTTTCGTGGATTCTGCCTCCCTGCTTGAAAAAGATACAGCCTGTATGGCTGGCGCCGGTTGGATTGGCAGGCATTCGTTGTTGATTACTCCCGAGAACGGTTCCTATCAGGTGCTTGCCTGTATTCTCACCGACTTGGATCTTCCATTTGACCAGCCCTTCAGCCAAGATTTGTGTACCAACTGCCGGCGCTGCTTGCAGGCTTGCCCAACCGCCTGCATTCAGTCTGATCATTCCATCGATGCCAGCCGCTGCATCGCCTATTTGACCATTGAACATCAGGGGGTCATTCCCCGTGAGCTGCGCTCGAAGATCGGACAGTGGGTCTTCGGCTGTGATGTCTGCCAGCGTGTTTGCCCATATAATCAACCTTCATTAATATCAGAAAGTGATATTGAAGGGTTGCCTCTGCTGGGCATTCAGCATCCGCTGGATTTGCTGCGTGAAATCCAATTGAGTCCGGCAGCCTATGAACAAAAATATCAGCGCTCGCCCGTCCTGAGAGCCTCTTTCCAAAGCTACCGGCGCAATTTGATCATAGCCATGGGGAATTCAACCAATCCTGCCTGCCTGCCAGCTCTGCAGGAAATTCTGTTCAATGACCCCGATGAGATTCTGCGCCTGCATGCTGCCTGGGCGATTGGTCAGCTCGCGCATGCTGATTCGCGCTGTGTACTTCGCGCATCTCTCAACGCAGAGAAGCATAGTACGGTCAGGAAAGAAATAGAATGGTCGCTGCTGCAGCTGAGCGGCAGCATGAAATAAGACAATCCCCTCTGCCAATCTAGGGGATTGTTCACTAGTGAGAGTTTCTTAGGATGCCAGCGTGCTGGTGGGCGCGAAGGTTGGCGTCGGCGTGACGATGTTCACCCTGACAATGATTTCCAAACCGACTGCGAGATTGTTGAGATCATCGCCCAATTTTTCCTTATTCAACGTCTGGAGATCTTCTAAAGTTGTGTTGAATTTACTGGCAATGGATGCCAGCGAATCGTTCGCTTGGACTTTATAGGTGATGCGCGTTCCAGCCGGGGTATCCGGCGGCAGCGCTGTGGCGGTCGGCAGGGTTTGGCCAGGTGCGGGCACCTTGATTTTCTGCCCGGGGATGATCGGGCAGGTGCCGTCTGGAAAATTGTTGATGGCCAGCAGCGTTTCAAAATCGACATTGAATTTTTCTGCGATTCCGTAACAGGTTTCCGCTTCTTGCACTTCATATTCGGTTGGCCCTGAGGGAGTGGGCGAGATCGTTACGGTGGGAGTTGGCGATGTGGTTGGCTCCAATGAGGGGGTGGGTGATAGCACCGGTGTGGGCGGCATGTCGCTGGTAGCAGTGGGCTTCTTGCCGAACAAATTAAAATTGATACCGCCGCCGCTGATCCACAGCACAATGATCACAATTCCGATGATGACCATCAGGGCTGCCATGACTGCCAGAAAGATCGGCAGAATTTGTCGTTTTTTTCGATAAGAATCGAGCAGATTTTGAGGGTTTTGCCTACCTAGCATAGGAATTCCTTTTCTTTAGATTAATTCGCAAACACCAATCGCTATTTCGGCATTTGAACCTATTCTAACTTAAAAAGGTGCCATCCAATCAATTAATCGCCGAAGAATAATGTCCACCAGATCTGCCAATTTTCAACCGCGCTGGGGGTAGGAGTCTCCACATACTGGATCTGTGGGGTGGCTTCCTCAGGCGACAGTGGAATGATGGCCTGATCACTAGGCTGAACGTAATGCTGATACGTCCGTGCCCATTCTTCCACCGCTTTTCCGGAGTCAGCGTAGGCGATTTGCGTTTCAAGCGCCTGTTGGGTAGCCTGCAGGTTCTCAATACGCTCTTTCATCTGGCTGCGCTGGCTGGTCAGTTGGAAATATTCTGCCAAACTGGAATTCAGCCCCATCACCATGAAGAACAGGATGATCAGCAAAATGATGAAGATCCCGCGTTTCCAGTTGATTTTGCGCTTGGACATTTGTATTAATCTTACTGCAGAAAATTCGTCTTTACAATTAAACAAAAAACCCTGCCACTGCAGGGTAAGTGCCGAAGGTGGGATTTGAACCCACATGAGCGTAATGCTCACTACGCCCTGAACGTAGCGCGTCTGCCAATTCCGCC
>ENA-ORXD01001714-ORXD01001714.1-sediment-metagenome-genome-assembly--contig:-NODE-1714-length-16860-cov-4.320741_pt1 | contig 16860 bp, 15 predicted proteins | sample MGYA00237862_ERZ511471 | MGnify/ENA metagenome assembly ERZ511471
ATGGCGGCGTCCGCGTTTGCCCTGGAGATCAAGCTGGCCCACGTCGTGAACGAAAAGGACTCGTTCCACCTGGCCGCCGAGAAATTCAAGGCCCTCACGGAAAAATACACGAACGGCGAAGTCACGGTCACGATTTTCCCCAACGCCAAGCTCGGTGACGAGCGGACCCTGCTCGAGCGCATGAAGATGGGCATCGTGGATGCAGGCATCATCACGAACGGGCCCATCATCAACTTCGTCCCCCGCTTCGGGGCCATCGACCTGCCGTTCCTCTTCCGGAGCCCCGAACACGCCTACAAGGTCCTCGACGGGCCCATCGGGCAGTCCCTCTTTGCCGACCTCGAGAAGCAGGGCTGGAAAGGGCTCGCCTGGGCCGAGCGAGGGTTCCGCAACCTGACCAACAGCAAGAAGCCCGTGAACTCCCCCGAGGACGTGAAAGGCCTCAAGATTCGCGTCATGCAGAATCCCGTCTACGTCGATTCCTTCAAGGCCCTTGGCGCCAACGCGGTGCCCATGGCCTGGACCGAGGCCCTCACCGCCCTGCAGCAGGGAACGGTCGACGGACAGGAGAACCCGCTTAACGTCATCGTCGCCTTCAAGCTGAACGAGAGCCAGAAGTACATGGCCATCACCCGCCATGCCTATGCCCCGGCCCCGATCCTCATGAGCATGGTCACGTGGAAGAAGCTCACGCCCAGCCAGCAGAAGGCCGTGGTGAAAGCCGCCCAGGAAGCCGCCGTCTACGAACGGGCCTTCAACAACGCCAGCGAAAAGCTCTGGGTGAAAGAACTGGAAGGCAAGGGCATGAAGGTCACGACCCCCGACCTGAAGCCTTTCCTCGATGCCGTGAAGCCGGTTTACGACACCTACACGCCGAAGTTCGGGAAGGACTTTATCGCGGCCATCCAGAACACGAAGTAGGTGCGGCGTCTTGACCGCTGAAAGGAACCCGGAGGGGGCTTCGCGCCCCCTCCTTCAAGTATTGAGCGACTCGGTCAACCGTTGGAGCGAACGTGCACTCTTCGTTCTCATGCTCCTGATGATCGGCGTGACGACGGCCCAGGTGGTCTTCAGGTTCTTCTTCGAAGCCCTGACCTGGTCTGAAGAACTCTCCTGCTTCCTGCTCGTCCTGGCTTCCCTGCTCGGGGCGGCGATTGCCTTCAAGCGGGGCAGCCACATCGCCGTGACCTTCGTGACCCAGAAGCTTTCAGGCGGCATGCGAAAAGGGATGGCCATCCTGGTCAACCTTCTGGGAATCCTCTTTTTCGGCATCGTGGCGGTCTACGGGGCCGTCCTCATGAAAGCCGAGGCCGGCCAGACCACGCCAGCCATGATGATCTCCATGGCCTGGATCTATGCCATGTACCCGGCCCTGGGCGCGGTCATCATTCTCCACCTGGTCGCGGGCATGGGCGAAATCTTCGGTGGGGGGCGCTCCTGATGGGCTGGGTCATCTTCGGTTCCTTCTTCCTGCTGATGCTCATCGGGGTGCCCATCGGCCTTTCGATCGGTCTCGCGGCCCTCGTCGTCTTCCTGGCCAGCGGCATCCCGCTCCAGATGGTTCCCCAGACGCTCCTGGAAGGGAATAATTCCTTTGCCCTGGTGGCCGTGCCCTTCTTCGTCCTGGCCGGGGACATCCTGGCGAGGGGCGGGATTTCAGAGCGCATCGTGGCCTTTGCCGAGGCGACCCTCGGGCGCATCCGGGGAGGGCTTTCCATCGTCTCGGTGCTGGCTTCCATGTTCATCGCGGCCATCTCCGGTTCCGGGGCGGCCACGACGGCTGCCGTCGGGTCGGCCCTCCTGCCCGAGCTGAAAACGAAAAAATACGACGTCGACTTTTCCGCCGCCCTCATTGCCTCGGCAGGCACGATCGGCGTGGTCATCCCCCCCAGCGTGCCCATGGTGCTCTATGCGGTCATCGCCGGGGAATCCGTGGCCAAGCTTTTCATGGCCGGTTTCATTCCCGGGGCCCTCATGGGAGGGGGACTCATCGCCTATGCCCTCTGGATCGCGAACAAGCGCGGCTACCCGGCCGGTGAAAAACTTCCGGGAGCGGAGGTCGGGCGGCGTTTCGTGTCCGCCCTCTGGGGGCTGATGACCCCGGTGATCATCCTCGGGGGCATCTTCACTGGAATCTTCACCCCGTCCGAGGCGGCGGCCATCGCCGTGGACTATACCCTTCTCGTCGCCTGGCTGGTCTACCGGACCCTGGACTTCAAGAAGTTCTACGAGCTCGTGGTGGGCGCGGGCGTCACGTCGGCCCTGATCATGTTCATCATCGCCACGGCGAAGCTCTTCGGCTGGGGGCTGGCGTTCTACCAGATTCCCGAGGCCATCGCCCAGGCCCTGATGGCTCTCGCGGGCAACAACACCTTCATGATCTACCTGATGATCAACGTCATCATCCTCCTGGCCGGGATGTTCATGGAGACGGCCTCCGCACTGATCATCCTCACGCCGATCTTCCTGCCGGCCATCATCGGGATCGGGGGGAACACCATCCACTTCGGCCTCCTGATTACCATCGGCCTGGCGATCGGCATGGCAACCCCGCCCGTGGCGATCGACATCTACGTGGCCAGCGCCATCACCGGGCTCTCCATGGAAGAGATCAGCAAGCCGATCCTGCCCATGGTCCTGATTCTGATGGCCGTGCTTTTCATCTGCACCTACGTTCCGTCGCTCGTCCTGATGCTGCCCCGCATGTTCATGGCGGGGATATGATCCTGAGAAGGGAAGTGTGAATAGAGATGCGTAGCGACAGCGCCAAGAAAGGCATCGAGCGAGCCCCCCACCGCTCGCTCATGAAGGCTTCCGGCTACACCGACTGGGAGATCGAACGCCCCTGGGTCGGCGTGGTCAACGCCTACAACGCGATCATTCCCGGGCACGTGCACCTGAACCGCCTTGCGGCCGCCGTCAAGGCGGGGGTCTACGCCGCAGGGGGACTGCCCATCGAATTTCCAGTCATCGGCGTCTGCGACGGCATCGCCATGAACCACGCGGGGATGAAGTTCTCCCTCCCCAGCCGCGAGCTGATCATGGATTCCATCGAGGTGATGGCGCAAGGACATGCCATGGACGCCCTGGTCATGGTCACGAACTGCGACAAGATCATCCCCGGCATGGCCATGGCCGCCGCCCGGCTGAACATCCCCACCGTCGTGATCAGCGGAGGCCCCATGATGGCGGGCATCCTGAAGGGACGCGATGTGGACCTCAATACCGTTTTTGAAACAGTCGGCAAGTGCATCGCCGGCAGCGCGACGGGGGAAGAACTTGCCGAGGTGGAAAACGCGGCCTGCCCCGGCTGCGGATCCTGCGCCGGGATGTTCACGGCCAACACGATGAACTGCATGATGGAGGTCCTGGGTCTCGCACTTCCCGGCAACGGCACGATCCCGGCCGTCCTGGCCGAGCGGGAGCGCCTGGCAAAGGATGCGGGTCGGGCCATCATGGCTCTCCTCGAGAAGAATATTCGTCCCCGGGACATCCTCACGAAGGAAGCCTTCGAAAACGCCGTTGCGGTGGACCTGGCCCTCGGCGGATCCACGAACACGGCCCTTCACCTGCCGGCCATCGCCCACTCGGCAGGGCTCGACCTGCCCCTGGATCTTTTCAACTCGATCGGGCAGAAGGTTCCCCATCTCTGCAGCATGAGCCCGGCCGGGCCGCACCACATCCAGGACCTCTACCGGGCAGGCGGGGTCCAGGCCGTGATGGCCCGGCTGTCGGAAAAGGGGCTCGTCAATGGCAACTGCATCACCGTGACGGGCCGGACGGTCTCGGAGAACCTCGGGAAGGCGTCGGTGCAGGACGACAACGTGATCAGGCCGTTGGACGCCCCCTACCATGAGCAGGGGGGGCTTGCTTTCATCAAGGGGTCCCTCGCTCCCGACGGAAGCATCGTCAAGCAGTCCGCCGTGGCCGAGGAAATGCTGCGGCACAAGGGGCCTGCCAGGGTCTTCGACGGGGAAGAAGCGGCGTTTGCGGCGATCCGCGGCAAGGAAATCAAGCCGGGCGACGTCCTGGTGATCCGTTACGAGGGCCCCAGGGGCGGGCCCGGCATGAGGGAAATGCTCACGCCGACATCGGCCCTGGCCGGGATGGGGCTGGACAAGTCTGTTGCCCTGATTACCGATGGCCGTTTCTCCGGGGCCAGCCGGGGGGCGGCAATCGGCCACGTTTCCCCCGAGGCGGCGGCCGGGGGTCCCATTGCACTGGTCCGCGAGGGGGACACCATCGAGATAGACATTCCGGGCAAGCGTCTTGATCTCCTCGTGGACGCCTCGGAGCTCGAGCGGCGCAAGGCGGAGTGGAAACCCTGGATGCAGCCCGTGGAAAGCGCTTTCCTGAACCGGTACCGGGCTTTCGTGACCTCGGGGGTCACGGGGGCGGTTATGAAGGACGAGCTCTAGCCGGCAGCGGAGAACCGGTTGAATCTGGGGGGTTGCCCGCGGGCGACCCCCCTTTTCCGTTGGCGATGGCCCTGCTGCGGGGGTTAGAATGGATTGCAGGTTGGGAGGTGGCTTCCTTGGACGAGTTGCAGGGGAAAAACCCGGTCCTCGAGCGGGGTCTCGTGCAGGTTTACACCGGTAACGGCAAGGGGAAGACGACGGCTGCCCTTGGGCTGGCGCTCCGCATGGCCGGGCAGGGAGGGCGTGTGGCTTTCATCCAGTTCATGAAAGGCTGGGATTTTTACGGGGAAATCGAGAGCTTGAAGGGAATCCCGGGCGTGCGCCACGAGAGGACGGGGACTCCCGATTACGTCTACCGCGGCCGGGAGAGCGCCGTCGACAGGGACGAGGCCCGGCGGGGTTTCGACCTGGCCCGGGAATGCCTGCAGGACGGCCGGTACGACCTGGTGGTGCTGGACGAGCTGAACGTCGTTCTGGACTATGGGCTTCTCGACCTTGAAGAGGTCCTCGAACTCCTCCGCCTGCGCCCTTCCCACGTAGAGGTGGTCGTCACCGGCAGGGGAGCCCCGGAAGCCCTGGTGGCGGAGGCCGATCTCGTTACGGAGATGAGGGAGGTCCGCCATCCCTACGCGAAAGGCGTGGTCTCGCGCAGGGGAATCGATTACTGAAAACGGGTATTCCGGAAAAAGAAAGGCAGGGGGCCGAAACGCCGGCCCCCTGCCTTTGTCGTTTATTCGATGGGGATGTCCACGGAGTTTTCCCGTTTTTTCCGTGCCCGCCAGTCGGAGATGAACGGCCAGGCCAGGGAGAGGACGGCCGCGACGAGCAGGGTATTGGAGATCCCGGAACGGAAGAAAATCCCCAGGGAACCGTCGGAAAGCATCAGGGATTGGCGGAAAGACGATTCCATCGAGGCCCCCACGACGGACGCAAGGATGAGAGGGGCAGTCGGGACCTTGAACTTCTTCATCAGGTAGCCCACGAAGCCCAGTCCCACCAGGAGGTAGAAGTCCATGAGGCTGAAGTTGATCGTGTAGACTCCCAAAAAGGCCAGGACCACGACCAGCGGGTAAAGGAGCTTGGGCGGAACGGCCAGGACGCGAACCAAAAGCCCGGCCAGGGGGATGTTGATGAACGCGCAGGCGATGTTCCCCAGGAACATGCTGGCGATGACGCCCCAGGCCACGTCCGGGTGCTGCTCGAAAAGCAGCGGACCGGGCTGGAGCCCCAGGATCAGGAGGGCTCCCAGCATGACGGCGGTCGTTCCCGATCCCGGGACGCCGAGGGTCATCATGGGGATCATGGCCCCGACGGAGCAGGAGTTGTTCGCGGCCTCAGGGGCGGCAAGCCCCTCGATGGCCCCCTTGCCGAACTCCTCGGGGTGTTTCGAGATCTGCTTTTCGTTGTTGTAGGCCATCAGGGCCGCGATGGTCGCCCCGGCGCCGGGAAGGACCCCGACGAAGAAGCCGACGGGCGTCTGGCGAAGGATGGGCCAGATGCTCCGCTTCCACTGGGCCATGGAGATCCAGATCCGGCCGAACTTGGTCTGGACGGGGCGGACCACCTGCTGGGCGATGTGCTCGAGGTTCACGAACACCTCGCTGATGCCGTAGATCCCGATGATGACGACGACGAAGTCGATTCCCATCTGCAACTCCTGGGACCCGAAGGTGAAACGGGGGACCCCCGACTGGAAATCCAGGCCCACGGTGGTGAACATCAGGCCGAGGACGAGAGCGATGACCCCCTTCAGGAGGGCTTCCTTGGAAATGGCGGCCGTCGCGGCCAGGGCGAAGACCATCAGGCAGAAATACTCGGGAGGCCCGAAGCGAAGGGCGAACCGGGCGACCGGGAGGGCGACGAAGACGAAGGCGATCGTGGCGATGAGCCCGCCGATGAAGGAAGCGATGGCGGAGATGGCCAGGGCGGCTTCGGCCTGTCCGTTGCGGGCCATGGGATAGCCGTCGAAGCAGGAAGCCACGGCTGCGCCGTCCCCGGGAACGTTCAGGAGGATGGAGCTCCGGGAACCTCCGAACATGGCCCCGTAGTAAATGGCGCACATGGCGATCAGGGCCGTGTCCGGGCGCATGCCGAAGGTCATGGGCAGGAGCAGGGCGATGCCCGTTGAAGGCCCGAGGCCGGGCAGCATGCCCAGGATCGTGCCGAGGATGGAACCGCCGATGAGCCAAACCAGGTTCAGGGGGGTCAGGGCGACGGCGAAACCTTGCATCAGGTGGTTGAAAACGTCCATGTTCGACTCCCCTCCCCTACGGCAGGTTGATCTGGAAGAGGCGCACGAAAACGTACCACGCCCCGAAAGTGAAGCCCAGGGTGACGACCGCGTTGAGCTTCCAGGCCTTGCTTCCGTTGATCAAAAAGAGTAGCGCGCCCAGGAAGACCAGGGTGGAGGGAATGAAGCCCACCCTTTCGAACAGGAGGGCGTAAAGGACGCAAAGCCCCGCGGCCCCGAAGATCAGCTTGAGGCTTGAAGCCTGGAACTTGGGCCGTTTGACCCCTTCCAGGTTCCTCAGGCCTTTTTTGGCCTCCAAAACGATCAAAAGAAGCCCCAGGGCCGCCATCAGGACTCCGAGCCCGATGGGGAAATACACGGGAGCCCAGGGGTTGCCGAGCATGGCCTTTGGAAGGTGAAAGGCCTGGATCGCGTAGACGATTCCGACAAAGAAAGCGGCGAAGCCGACCAGAGCATTGGGACGCATCGAATCACTCCTCGGAAGGAAAGAAGGGCGGACCCGCGCATGGGGCCCGCCCTTTCGGTCGGGAACCTACTGGGCCTTCAGCATGCCGATTTCGGCAAGGAGGGTCTTGTATTCCCCGTTTGTCTTTTCAAGGAACTTGGCGAAGTCGGCCGCGTTCATGTAGACCTGGGTCCACCCGTTGCGAGTTGCGATTTCACGCCATTCCGGCGTCTTGACCATCTTGGCGAGGGCGTCTTCCATGTACTTCACGGCGTATGCCGGCATGTCTTCCGGTCCGAAGATGCCGCGCCAGTTGATGAACTCCGCGTCGATACCGGATTCCTTGAGGGTCGGGACCGTCATCATGGGGCCGGACTTGATGCGGCTCGGTGAGGAAACGGCCAGGACCTTGATGTCTCCGGACTGCATGGGGCCCACGGTTTCGGCCATCCCGGTGGAGAGGAGGTCGATGTGGCCGCCCATGAGGGCCGCGATGCCTTCACCGCCCTGGAAGGCGATGTACTGGATGGCCTTCAGGTCCTTCACGCCGGCAGCCTTGGCTGCCACGAGGAACTGGATATGGTCCATGCTGCCCATGGCCGAAGTTCCGCCGACCTTGACGCTCTTGGGATCCTTCTTGATCGCCTCAAGGACCTCTTTCATGTTCTTGTACTTGGAGTTCTTGGGGACCGCATAGGCCCCGAAATCGTTGATCAGCATCGAGATCGGGGTCACGTTCTTGTAACTCAGCGGTGTGGACCCGGTCAGGTTGATCAGGAGGAGAGGCGGGGAGTAGACGACGAGCGTGTCGTCCTTGCCCTTTTTCTTCTGCAGGTAGGAAAGGGCCACGCCGCCGCCGCCGCCCGGCTTGTTGATGACGGGCATGGCGACCGTGACGAGCTTCTTCTCGGTCAGGACCTTGGTCACCATCCTCATCGTCGTGTCCCAGCCGCCGCCGGGGCCTGCCGGGGCGATGCACTCGAAGGTCCTCGTGGGATAGGCTGCAGAGGCCACGCCCGCGAAAAGACCGGCCAATACCAGCGAAGCCAGGGTCAGAAACAGGAATTTACTACGCATCGATTTGCCCATCAGGATTCCCCCTCTATACGGTTTTGTTTCGTAAAAGCCGGAAAGTTTCGCCGCACAAACCCCTCTTTGATTCAAGGATTCCCGGGCATTCCCCCTCTTGTTCAGCGCTCCGCCCCGGGAGCGGAGGCTCGTTTTCCCGGGAAGCTCTTCAGGTAGGCTTCGAGCGCCCCGCGGATGTGTTCCCGCGTGAGGGCCTCGGCCCTCTTCTCGTCCCTGTCCCGGATGGCCTCGAGGATTGCCCTGTGCTCCCTGCGGACGAGCTCGCGGCGTGCGGGCCCCGCAAGGGTGACGCGCCGGAACCGTTCGAGGTATTCCTTGTAGGTGTTGATGAACTGGACAAGGCGGGGCATGTGGCAGGCTTCGATGACCCCTTCGGAGAATACGCGGTTTGCCTCGAAAATCTCCGCTGCGCTGGCCCCGTCCCCCATCTCGCATAGGCGGTCGATCTCGTCCATGGCTTTTTCGAGGCGGTCGATTTCCTCCTGCGTGGCCCTCCGGACGGCCTGGACGGCCGAGAGCGCCTCCATGGCTTCCCGGATCGAGTAGATCTCGAGGATGTCCTCCTCGCTGAAAGTCGTCACGATAGCGCCCTTTCGCGGCTGGTGTTCCACCAGCCCCTCCATCTCCAGCTTGCGGATCGCTTCCCTTACGGGCATCCGGCTGACATTCAGGGTTTCGGCCAGGTCGCTTTCGACCAGCCTCTCTCCGGGAGGGATGGATCCGTCGAGGATCGCCTGCCTCAGAGTTTCGTAGACGACGTCGCGTATCGGCGTGAGCAGGCTCGGGTCGATGGCGCGAAGATCGTTTCCCACGGATAGGCCCCCTTGGTTGCTTTTAGGATACGGGATCCCAAATCCGGGATCCTGTGATAAAATTTACTCGGTTTTTTGCAGTCTGTCAAATTGGCTGAAAATTCATCCGTAGGCGGTGATGGGCTTGATTCGAAGGATGGGACAGGCGGGGACGCTGGAATCCGCCGACTGCCTGGTGACGGTGGCAGGGGCGGAAAAGGACAGCCTGGATTACCGGGGAGGCAACCGGAAACTCTTCGGGGAAAGGACCCGGAAACTGGTGCAGGAAACCCTGGCACGCTTCCAGGTGTCGGGAGTCCAGGTCACCATCCAGGACCAGGGAGCCCTGGAACTCGTGATCCGGGCCAGGCTCGAAACGGCTCTCGGCCGTGCGATGAAGGAGGCCTAGGCGATGAGGGCGATGCGATCGATGCTCTACATTCCGGGCAATGCCCCCGGCATGATCCAGAACGCGACCGTCTTCGGAGCCGACATGGTCATGATCGACCTGGAAGACGCGGTGGCTTTGGCGGAGAAGGATGCGGCCCGGGATATGACGGCCGCTTTCCTCCGGTCCTACGATTTCGGCGACCTGCCGGTCATCGTCCGCATCAACGCGGCCGATACGCCCTATTTCGATGCGGATCTCGAGGCCATCGTTCCCCTGAAACCCTTTGCGGTTCGCCTGCCCAAGTGCCAGGATGCCCAGGACGTCACGAAGGCCGATGCCCGGATGAGCGGGATCGAAAAGCGGTCGGGCCTTCCGGCCGGGACCGTGCCCATCCACGCCATGCTGGAATCCGCCCGGGGGATCGAGAATGCCTATGCCGTCGCCACGGCCTGCCCGCGGGTGAAGGCCCTGACCCTGGGGGGCCAGGACCTGACTGCGGACCTGGGCATCCAGAAGACGCGCGACGGGTGGGAGTTTTTCTATGCCCGCAGCCGAGTGGTCATGGCGGCCAAGGCAGCCGGGATCGATGCCTTCGACACGGTCTGGACCGACTTCAACGACCCGGAGGGGCTTTTCCTCGAGGCGAAGCAGATCGTGGAACTGGGCTTCACGGGGAAAGCCGCCATCCACCCGAGCCAGGTGGAGGTCATCCACAGGGCTTTCCGTCCGGACTCGAGGGAAGTGCTGAAGGCCGAGCGCATCGTCGCGGCGGCCGCGGAGGCCGAGCGCCAGGGTCGGGGCGTGGTGGCCGTCGACGGCAAGATGGTGGACGGCCCGATCATCGCGAGGGCCCGCCACCTCATCAGCCTGGCCTGCCATTACGGGATGGAAGGGGGGGAAAGCCGATGAACCTGGCCAAAAACTCCATCGGGCGGCTTGTTCCGCTCGAAATCCCCGGTGTGGGGACCTTCGATCCCTACGGGGGAGCTTTCAACCGGATCCTGCAGTCAGCCAGCCGGGCCGCGGCCCATCCCGTCCGCAAGCCGGAAGCCCCCAGCCGGAGCAAGGTCGCACCCGGTCTCAAGGCCGCGATCGAACGCTCGGGCCTCGAAAACGGCATGACGATTTCCTTCCATCACCACCTCAGGAACGGGGATGCCGTCATCCCGCAGGTCCTTGAAACCCTCCTGCAAATGGGGTACAGGGATCTCACCTTCGCCCCGAGCTCGATCCCCGATTCCCACGATTGCGTGGCGGACTACGTGCGCAAGGGGCTCATCCGCCGGATCTGGACTTCCGGCGCCAGGGGCGAGGTCGGCCGGATGATCTCACGCGGCGAAATGGAAGAGACCGTGGTCATCAGGAGCCACGGCGGCAGGGCCCGGGCCATAGAAGAGGGCTCCATCGCCATCGACGTTGCGTTCCTCGCCGCCCCTGCCTGCGACGCCCTTGGCAACAGCGCAGGGTGCTCGGGCAAATCCGCCTGCGGTTCCCTGGGCTATGCCATCACCGATGCCCGTTTTGCCCGCCATGTCATCGCCGTGACGGACAACCTGGTGGAGTACCCCCTGCATCCCCATATCTCGATTCCCCAGTACCTCGTGAACCAGGTCGTGATCGTCGACAGCCTGGGAGACCCGACGAAGATCGCCACCGGGGCGGCCCGCATCACGCGAAACCCCCTGGACCTGAAGGTCGCGGAGAATGCCTACCGCCTGATAGCGGCTTCGGGAATCCTGGCACCGGGCTGCTCGTTCCAGGTGGGAGCCGGCGGGGCCAGCCTCGCCGTGGCGGCTTTCGTGCGCGACCACATGAAAGAGAAGGGAATCCAGGGCAGCTTCGGGCTCGGCGGCATCTCGGGCTACATGGCCCAGATGCTGGAAGAAGGGCTCTTCCGGGGTCTTTTCGACGTCCAGAGCTTCGACTCGGCGGTGACAGGCTCGATGACCCGGAACAGGGCCCACATGGAGATCGATCCCTCGTGGTACGCCAACCCGATGAACCAGGGGTGCCTGGTCCACAACCTGGACGTCGTGATCCTGGCTGCCCTGGACGTCGACACGGACTTCAACGTGAACGTCATGACCGGAAACGACGGCGTCCTGCGGGGGGCCTCGGGCGGGCACAGCGACACGGCAGCCGGGGCAAAACTGGCGATCGTGGTTGCCCCGTCCTTCCGGGGCGGCGTCCCCACGGTCAAGGACCGGGTCCAGACCGTCGTGACGCCGGGAGAGACCGTGGATGCCATCGTCACGGAGCGGGGCATCTGCATCAACCCGAAACGGGCGGACCTGTGGGAGGCGGCCCGAAAGGCCAACCTCCCGGTGAAGGAGATCGGCGAACTCAAGAAGGAAGTCGAGCGCTTCACGGGAGTTCCGGAGCCTGTCGAAACGGACCAGGGGCGGGTTGTCGCCGTCGTGGAATACCGGGACGGAACCCTGGTCGACAGCATTTACCGGGTCGGGGAATAAGATTCGGGGCCTGCACGCGCAAAACGGGGGGATCGCCCTGTGGCGATCCCCCCGTTTTGTTGGCTTCAATCCAGTTGGAACTCCAGCAGGGGCAAAATGTGGTTTTCTTTTCCCACGGTCGTGGGCTTTCCCCCGATCCGTACCGCACCCATCCGGAGGTAAAAGCCCTCGGCGCGGGGTTCGGCCGTGATGGTCATCCGCCTTGCTCCCGCCTTCCTGGCTTCAAGGACGGCTCTCTCGAACATCAGGCGGCCGACTCCCCGGCCCTGGGTTTCGGGAAGAACCCAGAAATGGTCCAGGTCCAGGGTGAAAGGTTCGTCGACGGGCATGAGCGAAAAGAATCCCACGGGGGACCATTCCCCGTTTTCGGCAGATTCCGCGACGAAATAGGCCTCGTCGCGGATGTGTTCTGCAAGGACGGCCAGGGGGCCATTCCATTCGTCAAGCGTCTCTTCCGGGTAGCCCCAGGTTCGCTTTGAAGCATAGGCCAGTTCCGTGAGCACCGGTCCCTCGTCCAGCCGCGCGGGACGGATGCGGAAAAGCCCCTTCACGCGATCGTCAGCACCTTCGGGGCCGCCAGCAGGGCGTCGGTGATCTCCATCATGTTCGAGATGCACCCGACCCCGACGGAATCCGTCACGCCGAAATGCTTCGTGCAGGTTCCGCAGACGAGGATCGAAACGCCCTTTGCATCCAGCTTTTCCAAGGTTTCGCAGGTCGAGGTCCCTTCCAGGGCGAGGAGAACCGCTCCGTTCATGAGTGCGACGACGAGAGGCGGCTCTTCCCTGTCCGCAAGGTTGCTCAGGAAGGCCTTGACCAGTCCCTCCCCGAGGGTCGCGTCCGGGGACCCCAGGAGGTTGCTCTGCAGGAAAACCGCATACCCCTTGTCCATGGCCGGTGTCTTTTCGAGCCTGGCCTCGGGCTTGGGGTTTGGGGACCCGACTCCCCTGAGGATGAAATCTGCACCATGCAGTTCTTCCGTGACGGAAAACCCCTGGCCCTCCAGGAAGCGCTTGACGTTGGAAGCGGAAACGGCGTTGTCGACAAGGATCTCGACTTTGGAAACCCCCTGTTCCAGGGCCTTTCGGACCAGGACGACCGGCTGTGGACAAGGTTTTCCCCGGGCGTCGATCATCATTTCCATGGGTGAAATTCCCCCTTCGCATCGAAATTGCGGATGGTTTGGCCTGGCTTGATGTTACAAGTTTACCCCGAAGCCCGGGTTTTAAGGGTGGCAGAAAGCGTGTTGGGGCCATCGAGTTCGATCAGGCCCCGGGCGGGGTCCGGGTGACCGGGGCCTGGGAGTCCCGCAGTCCGTGACTCTATGGCTGGCCTCGCACCATGAGACAGCTTTCTGGCGGGCTGTTACAATTCACAGGAAGCATCGGGGAGGGTCGGGATGGACTGGTTGATCGATTTCCTGCATCTTTTTGCCATTGGAGTCCCGGGCTGGCTTATGTTTCGCTTTTTCCGCGTTCCGGCCTCGGCCATGATAGGGGCCATGGTTTCCGCGGGTTTCATTGCCGTGAAGGGATGGGGCTTGCCGGATGTTCCGTTGGGGGCCAACCTGGTTCTCCAGGTCACCCTGGGGCTTTTCATCGGCGTCCGGGTCACCCGCGAAGCCCGTTCCGAGTTCAGGAAAAGCGCCCCGGTCGCCCTCTTGGCCGGAGTCTGGTGGCTTCTCCTTCCCCTTTTGCTCGGATGGCTCATGACGAGGTGGTTCGGCCTGGATCTTCCCACTTCCCTTTTGGGCACCGTCCCGGGAGGGATCGCGGAGATGAGCCTCCTGGCACTGACCCTGAATGCCAATGCCGCCCTCGTGGCGCTGATGCAGTTTTTCCGCCTGGCGGCCGTCCTTGTCGGCATGCCCTTCCTGTCGGCCTGGATCAGCCGGCGCATGGAAGACCGGCAGGAGAAACGGGATGAGGCGGCTTTTCGGCCCGGTGGCGATAGGCCTTCGGACAGGCCTGTCCGGGAAATGGCGTTTGCACTGGCGCTGGCTGTCCTGGGAGGGCTTGCCGGTTCCAGGGCGGGACTTCCGGCGGGAGGTTTCGTGGGCGCCATGGCCATGACCGGGTTCGTTTCGGTCCTGGGATTTCGGCTTCGCCCGCTCCCCGTCGTTTGCCGGACGGCGGCCCAGGTTGGCCTCGGGGCTCTCATCGGCCTGAACGTCACCCCGGAGGTCATCGGGATCCTTCGGGCCATGCTTCTGCCCACACTTGCCGTGACCGTCGCCATGGTGGCCTGGGGAATCCTCCTGGCCTTCATGGTCAGGAAAAGCACGGGGTGGAACCTCATGACCTGTCTCATCGCCACCTGCCCGGGCGGGATCACCCAGCTGGCCTCCATCGCGGACGAACTGGGCGCGGACCCCCTGCGCGTGAGCCTGCTCCACCTGGTGCGCCTTTTCACGATTTTCCTGGTCCTGCCTCCTCTCATCACCCGGATCCTGGCGTAGGGGCAGGGCGAGGTTGCGCTAAAATAGGGTGGATCGTTTTCAAGGCAAGGAAAAGGAGGAGCGTTCCCGGGGCCGCAGAAAATGGAGCGGGCCTGACCCGGGGGGAAACCTATTCTGGCCGGAGGTGCACCCTTTCCCGCAAGAGACCGGGAAAGGGAGTCGACCTTGTCGGCAAAAAGAGGTGAATCCCATGCGCGCGACGCGCACAGCCATCCCCCTGGAAGAGTCTGGTGTTCCCCGTATTGCAACGGATTCTAGTCCCCGTCTACAGTTTTCGATGATCCGCGGGAGTGGTCGGCGATGACCTGGACGATTGAAAACACTCCCGATGGCCTCTATCGCCTTCTCCTCGACCTGGTGAAGGTCAGGAGCGTTTCCCTGACCCCGGGAGAGGTCGAAATCGCCGATAAGATCGAGGAGTCCCTGCGGGCTCTCCCCTATTTCCGTTCACATCCCGACGATCTTCGCTTCATTCCCATTCCCGAAGACGCCATGGGCCGAAAAAGCGTGATGGCCCTGGTCCGGGCAAAACCCGCGACGCGGAAAACGATCGTCGTGATCGGCCATGCCGACGTTGTCGGATCGGAGCCATACGGCAACCTGGCCGACCTGGCTTTTGACCCGGTCGCCCTTGCCGCCAGGATGGCGCGTGAGGATTTGCCCCCGGAAGTCCGGGCGGACCTCGAAAGCGGGGACTTCCTTTTCGGCCGGGGCGTGGGAGATATGAAAGCCGGCGTGGCCCTGGGAATGGGCCTCGTGGCGGAACGCTCCGCCGACCCTTCGTCGATGGGCGCGAACCTGCTTTTCCTCGCCCTGGTCGACGAGGAGATCAGCTCCGGGGGGATGCGGGCAGCCGTGCCGGTCCTGAGCGCCCTCCAGGAGGACCTCGATTTCGTTGCCTGCCTGAACACCGAGCCTTCCGACCCCGGCTTTTCCCAGGGGCGGAACCACTGCTTCTCCCTGGGCTCGGCCGGAAAGCACAACCTGTTTTTCCTCTTTGCGGGCAAGGCCTCCCACAGCACGGCCTATTTCGAGGGTTTCAACGCCATCCTCCCCGCCGCCCACCTGGCGGTCCTGCTGGAGGGGAACGATTCCCTGACCGACCGTTCCCCGCGGGATACCTTCTCGCCCATGGGATGCCTCAAGCTCAAGGACCTGAGGAACACCTACTCGGGGACTCTTCCGCAGACGGCAGCCGCCTACGTCAACCTCAACCCGGTCCACAGGATGCCCAAGGAGATCCTGAAAGCCCTGGAGAGGTTCTCCAGGGAGGCCCTGGACAGGTCCCTTCGGCAGGTCAGGGATGCCTATATCCGCTACGGTGAGAACATCGGCCAGTGGCCCCCCAGGGGTGAGTGGCACGGGAAGGTCATGTCCTATTCCGAGCTGGAGGGAACCGCGAGGGAAAAAGCGGGTCCCGGCTTCGACAGGGACCTGGGCGTGTTCGTCGAAAGGCTGCCCGCGGGCATGGAGGAACAGGACCGTTGCATCGCGGTTGCGGAAGAGGTCCTCAGGATTTCCGGGCTCGCCGGTCCGCTGGCGGTGTACGGCTTCCTCCCGCCCTACTATCCGCAGAGGGTCACCACGGGAAAGACTCCCCTGGAAGCGGATCTCGTCCGCGCTGTTGAATGGGCGGTCCGTGAAGGCGCGGAAAATTACGGGGTCAGGATCGACGTGAACGATTACTTCGGGGGCGTTTCGGACCTGAGTTTCTTCGGGTACCAGGGGACAAGGGAAGACATGGAATCCCTTTCCACGAACCTTCCCGGATGGGGAACCGTTTTCAGGCTTTCAGCCGAGGACCTGTTCAAGCTGGACGTCCCGGTGGCGAACATCGCCCCCGCGGGGAAGGACAGCCACAAAAAGACAGAACGCCTTGAAATCAGGTATTCCCTCGAGGTGGTTCCCCGCTTGCTCGCCGGGGTTTTCGACCGGCTGTCAAGGCAAGGCGCCTGAACGGGTCAGGCGTTGTGAAAACCTCTCCAGAGGCCCCGGAAAAAATGAGCCGCGTTGCTTCCCAGGACACGGGTGTTGTAGCCCCCCTCCTGCACGACCAGTGTTGGCAGGACGAGGCTGCCGACGAGGCGGCCGTTCCGTTCGAAGTCGCGGCCCGTTAGCGACCAGGAGCCGGTCGGGTCGTTCTTTGCCGTATCGAGGCCGAGGCAGACGACCAGGAACTTCGGGGAGAAGGCCCTGATCCTCTTGAGGGCTTTCTCCAGTTTTTCCTCGTAGACGGGTCCATCCGCCTTTTCGGGCAGGGGAAGGTTCAGGTTGAAACCTTTCCCGGGACCCTCCCCCGTTTCTTCCGCGAAACCCGAAAAATAGGGATAGGCGAAGCGCGGATGCCCGTGGATCGACACGGTGAGCACGTCCGGCCGGTCGAGGAAGATGTCCTGGGTGCCGTTCCCGTGGTGGTAATCCAGGTCGAGGACCGCGACGGTTCCGTGACCGCTCAGTTTATGGGCGGCCACCGCGGCGTTGTTGAAGTAGCAGAACCCGCCGAAAACCCGTCGCTCCGCGTGGTGTCCCGGCGGCCGGACGAGGGC
>ENA-ORXD01001715-ORXD01001715.1-sediment-metagenome-genome-assembly--contig:-NODE-1715-length-16839-cov-3.431750_pt1 | contig 16839 bp, 10 predicted proteins | sample MGYA00237862_ERZ511471 | MGnify/ENA metagenome assembly ERZ511471
AATCCTGGATATATTCCTTGAGAGCTTTTCCTGTATAGGAATGAGCCGAGGCACAGATCTCCTCAGGGGTACCCGTGGCAACGATCTCTCCCCCACGGTCACCGCCTTCAGGACCCATATCGATGATGTAATCGGCAATTTTGATGATATCCAGGTTGTGTTCGATGATCAGCACCGAATTACCTGCCTCCACCAACGTCTGTAGTACTTCTATCAGGCGGTGCACATCTGCCGCATGCAGTCCAACTGAGGGTTCATCCAGCACATAAAGTGTTTTCCCGGTTGCGCGGCGTGAAAGTTCACGCGACAGCTTTACACGCTGCGCTTCTCCACCAGAGAGCGTGGTAGCCGATTGACCGATGCGGATATATCCCAAACCCACATCTTGCAAGGTCGTCAACTTGCCAACGATGCGCGGAATATTGCTGAAGAATTCCATAGCAGTATCGATGGTCATATCCATCACATCGGCAATATTCTTTCCTTTGTACTTTACCTGCAGTGTTTCACGGTTGAAGCGGCTGCCGTGGCAAACCTCACAGGGAACAAACACATCAGGGAGAAACTGCATTTCAATACGGATCTGTCCATTGCCGCTGCAGGCTTCACAGCGCCCGCCCTTTACATTAAAGGAAAACCTTCCTGATTTATATCCACGCATCTTGCTTTCTGGAAGCTCAGCGAACAAGTTGCGGATCTCGTCAAACATACCGGTATATGTTCCGGGATTGGATCGCGGGGTTCGCCCAATTGGAGATTGATCGATGTTGATAATCTTATCCAGATTCTCTATTCCGTCGATTCGATCATGATCTCCGGCATTTGTCAGCGCCCGGTTGAGCTTGCGCGCCAGCGCGTTATACAGAATATCCACCATTAAGGTTGATTTTCCCGAACCGGATACTCCCGTAATGCAGACCAGCCTGCCAAGCGGAATTTTTACGTCGATATTTTTTAGATTATTCTGCCTGGCACCTACCACCGTCAGAGCATTTCCGTTGCCATTACGTCGTTTTTTCGGCAGCGGTACCACCATTCTCCGAGAAAGATATGCACCCGTCAGAGAATTAGGATCAGCCAGAATATCTTTAACCGTTCCTTCCGCCACCAACTCCCCACCGTGCTCTCCAGCTCCCGGACCAAGGTCAACGATCCAATCTGCCGAGCGGATGGTTTCTTCATCATGCTCCACGATCAAAACCGTGTTGCCAATATCACGCAGTTCCATCAACGTTTTCAGCAGCCGGTTATTATCACGGGGGTGCAGCCCAATGGACGGCTCATCCAGTACATACAGCACTCCCATTAAACGAGAACCGATCTGGGTGGCAAGGCGAATACGCTGTGCTTCTCCACCTGAAAGTGTTGCCGCGGAGCGCTGCAGGGTCAGGTAATCCAACCCCACATCAACCAGAAATCCCAATCGATCTTTGATCTCTTTCAAGATACGGTCCGAGATGATCTTTTCTTTATTCGACAGCGGAGAGCTGTCTGAAGCAAGCCGGTTGACCCATTCCAGAGTGCGAATCACCGGCCACATTGTCACTTCCAGAATGTTCACGTCATCTACCGTAACTGCCAGAGATTCTTTACGCAGTCGTGCTCCATGACATTCAGTACAGGGTTTATCACTCATATACGTGGCGATCTTATTGCGAACATAATCAGACTGAGTTTCCTTGAAGCGGCGCATGAGATTCGGGATTATTCCTTCAAATGCAGAATCAACCTCATATGTTCTATCATCTCGGCTGAAGTTCATGTGTACTTCTTTTCCCTGTGTACCGTAGAGGATCACATTCAAGTTTTCTTCCGACAATTCACTGATCGGTTTATCCAGACTGATCTTGTATGCCTTCGCCGCAGCCTCAAGCATCTGCCAGTAGTAACCGCCCTCTTCGCGCGGTCCGTTCCATTCGCTGGCAACAATAGCACCATCACGCAGTGATACATCACGATCGGGGATGAGCAGGTCGATATCGATCTCCTGCTGTACTCCCAATCCCTGGCAGACCGGGCAGGCGCCATGCGGAGTATTGAATGAAAAGCTGCGCGGTGCGATCTCAGGAAGGGACACACCGTGCTCTGAACATGCCAGATGTTCCGAGAAAAACAGATCATGCGGATCATCTTTCGAAACGATCTGAATAATCAGATATCCTTCACCTACTTTGAGCGCGGTTTCGACCGAATCAGACAGCCGGGAGAGAAAAGCATTCCGCTCTTCCTCTGTTTCCCCCTTACGCACAACCAAACGATCTACCACCGCTTCGATGTCATGGATCTTATAGCGGTCCAGGTCGATATCATCTTCCAGACTTAAAACCTCCCCGTCTATGCGGGCGCGGACAAAACCGGCTTTCCGAATTTCTTCAAAAACCGCCTGATAGGTTCCTTTTCTTCCCCTCACCACAGGAGCCAGCACAAGGAATTTGGTATCCACGGGTAAAGCTGCAACTGCATCCACCATTTCTTGAACGGACTGCTTCACCACTTCCTTTCCGCAGATAGGGCAATGCGGTATCCCGATACGGGCAAAGAGGAGGCGTAAATAATCATAGATCTCGGTAACCGTTCCTACAGTAGAGCGGGGATTATGCGAAGTGGCTCTTTGATCAATGGAAACCGCTGGAGATAATCCCTCGATATAATCCACATCCGGTTTATTCATCTGCCCGAGGAACTGGCGTGCATAAGCTGAAAGTGACTCGACATAGCGGCGCTGCCCCTCGGCGAAAATCGTATCGAATGCCAGAGAGCTCTTGCCTGATCCTGATAACCCGGTGATCACTACCAGCTTATCACGGGGAATATCAATAGAAATGTTTTTTAGGTTGTGTTCGCGTGCGCCAACAACACGAATAATATCCTGGGTCATGAACCATCCTGATTTATTGAGATAGGGAATTATTATACCATTTGTTCTATTAATTATTAATCCTGTCTCACAACACATTTTTAAAACAAAACCTCCTTCAAGGAACAGAAGGAGGTTTTTAAGGGATAATTTCTTATTAAAGCTGCAGCGGTTCAGCGGGTTTGATGGCGGGTTTGGTAAAGAAAAACCGCGCTGATAAGGCTTTTTTCAAATCCGGCATAATATCCCAGGCTGCTTTTGCTCCGGCTGCGATCACAGCTCCTATCTGGTTGAACCCACCCAGTGTAGCCACATCCGCGCCAATATCCGGTCTGATAAGAAAATCTACTTTCGCTTTTCTCAATTTCGCTTCGGTAATATTTGCTCCCATCATGGCATTGGTGCGCCAGTATCCGCTGGCGATTCCCGGCAGTTTTTGCTTTTTCCAGTAGCTGATATCGTCAATACGCGGGCTAACATCCACCGCGATCACGATCTCCGCCCCCATGGTACGCACATAATCAGCCGGTACGTTGTTCAATGAACCACCATCCACCAGAGTGCGACCATCAATGACAATTTCTTCTACAATGCCCGGCAGCGCCATGGTCGCGTTAATAGCAGGTACCAGCGCTCCTTTTTGAAGCGCCACCTCTTGAGCCAGGTTGAAATCAACCGAACTTAAGGCAAGGGGTATTTTCAGATCGGAGAATTGTTCATCTTTGCCAATGATCTCTTCGAAGAACTCCTGAATGCTTTCTGATTTAAAAACATGTTCCAGCTTTGCAATGCTTGTATCCATCAGTTTTGCTAATTCTCCAAGTTTGGAGACTTTTTTTGCGGTTTCTTCAATTTCTTCTATGCTCAAACCACAGGCAGTCATGGCTGCAATAATTCCACCCATGCTGGTTCCGCTGATGCAGTTTATTTCGATTCCCTCCGTGCGTAGTGTTTTCAACACACCGATGTGGGCGAATCCTCTCACTCCACCACCCCCAAGTGCCATTCCTAATGTTGGTTTTCGTATCATTTGATTATTCCTGATTTCTCTACATAATTTCAAGATTATTATAATGAAGTTCTACTTTAGCGTGTGACAAAACAAAATATTTCGTTACGTTTTATAGAAAGCTTCTCTGTCATCCCGAGCGAAGTCGAGGGATCTCACCATAAATTGGAAAAGCCAGCAACAATCGAATGATGATTTTTCAAATAAAATAGCTGCCGAGACATAGCAGCTATTTCCCGATTATATAAATTATATCGACGCTGCATTAAACATCCAGATTGCGCACATACTTGGCATGCGTCTGGATAAAACGCTTGCGCGGTGGAACCAACGAACCCATCAGCATATTAAAAGTTTCATCAGCATGCGCAGCATCTTCAATGGTCACCAGCAATAGAGTGCGATTCTCAGGATTCATGGTTGTATCCCAAAGCTGTTCAGGGTTCATTTCACCCAACCCTTTATAGCGCTGAAGGGTTGATTTGCTTCCCAGTTTTTTCAGTACTTCATCTTTCTCTTCTTCCGTATAAGCATAGAGTTTATCCTTTTTATTCTTGATCAAATACAAGGGTGGTTGTGCAATATAGAGATGCCCATTTTCGATCAATTCAGGCATAAACCTGAAGAAAAAGGTCAACAACAGGGTACGAATATGGCTGCCATCTACATCTGCATCGGTCATGATAACGATCTTCCAGTAGCGCAGATTCGAGAGATCAAAGTTATCACCTACACTGGTGCCCAGGGCAGAGATGAGCGACTTTACTTCCTTATTCGAAAGGATCTTATCCAGTCTGGCGCGCTCCGTGTTCAATATTTTTCCACGCAGAGGGAGGATCGCCTGAAAATGTCGATCACGTCCCTGCTTGGCTGAGCCGCCTGCGCTTTCACCCTCAACGATATACAATTCTGTCTTTTCAGGATTTCGCTCCGAGCAGTCTGCCAGTTTCCCGGGTAGTGTCATGCTTTCCAACGCAGATTTGCGAATAACCAGGTCGCGCGCTTTTCTTGCAGCGGAACGTGCCCGGGCAGAAGTAAGACATTTTTTCACGATCGCCTTGGCTGCCATGGGGTTTTCTTCCAAAAATTCAGCAAAACCTTCCCCTACGATCTTCTGTACAAGAGTCTGGACATCCGCATTCATCAACTTCACCTTTGTCTGGCTTTCAAACTGCGGATCAGGGTGTTTGACGCTGATAATAGCGGTCATCCCTTCACGGGCATCATCACCGGTGAAATTGTTCTCATTATCTTTGATCAGCCCGTTTTTACGCGCATAATCATTAATAACTCTGGTGATCGAAGAGCGGAAGCCTGTGATATGCGTTCCACCATCGATGGTATTGATCGTATTGGCAAACGCATATACCGATTCTGCATACGCATCGGTGTACTGCATGGCAACCTCGATATCAACCCCGCTCTCTTCTCCTTCTACATAAAACACATCATGCAAAACCTCACGATTTCTATTGAGGTACCGCACAAAGGAGACGATTCCACCTTCAAAATAGAAAGTAGTCTGGCGTGGTGTTTCGTAACGATCATCGAGCAGGCATAATTCCACCTGTTTTGTTACAAATGCCATTTCACGGAAACGCTGTGCAAGCGTTTCAAAGCGATAATTGATATCATTCCCGAAGATCTGTTCATCAAAACGGAAAGTCGTTGTGGTTCCGGTTTCATCGGGATTGCACTTTCCAATTATCTTCACCGGTTCATTTGGAATTCCACGTTCATAACGCTGAAAATAAACTTTTCCTTCCCGTTTTACGCGCACCTCACACCATTCAGAGAGCGCATTAACAGCAGAAACACCAACTCCGTGCAAGCCGCCTGAGACCTTGTAGCTGTTGCCCCCGAATTTCCCACCGGCATGCAGAATGGTCATAACCACTTCAAGGGCTGAAATTTTCTTCGTCGGATGTTCTTCGACAGGGATTCCACGTCCATTATCACAAACGGTTACGCTGCTATCCTTATTAATCGTTACCAATATTCGATTACAGACGCCCTGCAGTGCTTCATCAATGGAATTATCCACAACTTCATATACCAGGTGATGCAGCGCTTTGATATCCGTTCCACCGACATACATACCCGGTCGGCGGCGGACTGCCTCAAGACCTTCCAAAACTTGAATATCACGTGCACCATATGAAGTGGTGTTATTATTTTTGTCTGTCAATGAATCCTCCAGAGAGAATGTATTTAACCTGCTAGATATTCGTCCTATTAATTTGTTGAGGACTTAATTTTATAATTTCTTCCATCCACAGTAAGCCGTCATGGAAATAAATAAAACTGGCAGCCAGTATTCCGGACGAAATAAAAGCATGCCCAAGAATTCCCAGAAGGCATAACCAGCTATCGGATTCCGGCGTTGACCATAAAATATCAAGTCCATAACTTAATGATACTGCAAGCGTAAGGAAGAATGTGGTTGTCAGTGAAGAAATTTTTACAAATTTTGAGCTTAACGAAATCGCTTTTATCGCGCTTAGTTGGTTCATAAAAATCCCATGGGGTGAAAAAACAAAAGGCATCAGCATCCACAGCAGAACAAGCCCAAGAATGAGAGTAGGAAGAGAACCCATGGTTGGGATGAAAACGGAAAATGAGGATAGAAAACACATTACTGGAAATGCCAGGACAAAAGCGGCTACGCAGATCAATAGATACAGCACAAAGGTCTGCCCGACTGAATAGAGAATATTCACCTTTTTCTCATTAACCTGTTTTACCAGCACCAGACGGGAGACCAGCGCGAAATAAACTGCACCTAGAAGTATTCCGATCAAAATGCTTAAAATGACGAGCAGAGAAGCTTGAGAAGAAGATGTCAGCTCTATCAATTTCGGATTTCCAACAGGATTCAGAGAATAACCCTTTGAAGACAGTAAACTTGGAATTCCTATCGGATACATGCGTAGAGTGGACAATACATTGAAATTATTCAGCAGCAAATTCCATATTTCACGGGTGGCTTCCAAAGTTGTTGAGAGATCTGAAGTGGAGAGAGAAGCAGAAGATGAGATCACCTGCAGCATCTCTTCCAAAGCAGGAGTAAATAACTCTTTTACCCTATAAAAAGGTCCAAACCAGAAAAAAAGATCCAGAATTAAAGGGAACAGCATAATATATGGATGCGAGGCAACCAGATTGAACCCCTGGACAAGAGTTTGAATAATTTTAGGCGGTTTTACGCGAGTTTCTTTTTCTTGTAGCATACAATCCTTCATTTTACCATATCGGCATTGCGCACGTTAAATGAACACCAGTAATATGAAAAGAAATGATTCAGGGTACAATCGAGATGTGAACAAAAGTACCAGATCCATACCCACCGATCGGCTGAGCATTATTTCTGCGTTGATCATTCTTAATTATGCATTGATGCCTTTTATTTATTCTCCTGAAATTCCCTTGAATTTCTCTATTCTCGGGATCGTCTTCAATTTCAATCTCAATTATTCAAATCTGATGGTTCTTTCTGCATCAGCATTCGGGGCTGTTGGAAGCTACTGGCTTCTCTACGATCATCCGCTGATCAATCGAACCAATATTTTAATTCATCTTATCCTTCCAACTCTCATTTCCGGAGTGATGAGTATTCCTCTGAACGTTATCGCTATTGGTCCGGCATGGTGGATCGTCTTTGCGCTGGAAAGCATATTGATCATCTTTACCATCATCGCGGAGTTTTACAGCATCGATCCACAAAATTCTCTTTTTGTGCTTTCGAAGATCATTCTGCTTCCCCTGGCTCTCAGCCTGATCCTTCTATTGTCCATCTCCGTGCGAAGTGCCGATTACAGGCTTTATATCGAAGCCATCATTTTAACAACCGTCTTCGTGATCATTTTCATTCGCTTGAATGCTTTTGCCAGTTCCCCAGAGAAGAAAACAAAAAACCTGTTATCTGCTTTCCTCTTCACTCAGGTTCTCACAGCATGTCATTATCTTCCACTCCCCTCTATTGCCTTTGGACTTATTCTCACCGGGTATGCTTGTTTTTTGATCACACTTCCTTTAACAACCGAATCAGCGGAGAAACCGATAGAAGCTGTTCGAGATGCTGCTTCTTATGCCATTCCATTTCTACTCAGCGCTTTTTTCTTTTTATAAGTTCAAAGCTGGAATTGCTGAATTTTACTTTTTTTTCCCATTCTCCAGTTTTTCCATCTCTTTTTGATATAAATACGCCAAATTGCGGTGATGGAGATCTTCGACCAGCCCACCTAAAAGGACACGGCTTTTCCCGCAGGATTCCACTGTTGCCTCTTCTAGTTTCTTTTGCGGGTCTTTTTTCTTCATTGCAACAGCGATAATTTTTTTAAGATCTTCAAGATATCTCAAATTGGAGTCGATGGCTCCCTCGATCTCACCACGTAGTATCACGTCGCCATGTCCCTGGACAATATTTTCCAATCCAAGATCTTTGAAAGATTCAATAGTCTGCATCAATTGATCAATATCGCCTTCAATAAAGACAGGGAGTGGTAAGAAGGCATCACCGGCAAAAAGAATACGATCTTCACGCACAAAAACAGAAATACCATCCGGGCTGTTTCCCGGAGTGGTAAAAATTCTTAAATTTTTCTTCCCCACCTTTAGGTTGATCGCACCCGAATCAAGGGTTATCTGGGGGAGAACGATCTTCGTTTTTAAATATTCATCCCCCTGTTTCTGCGCATTCTCAAGAGCTGTTATATTTTTCTCTTTTACTAATTTTCTGCCTTTGGTATGTGCAATAATGCCCGCACCCGGGAAAAAACAATTTCCCCAGGTATGGTCGGCATGATAAATGGTATTAACCACAAAACGGACAGGTACTTTTAAGTGGTCTTCAATAAATTCTCTAATCTCCAGTGTTTCTTCCTGCACCGGCAGTGTATCGATCACTACTGCCCAATCCGTACCGATCACTGCACCTGCAGAAACCTGTGCATATATTTCACTTTGGAACCAATACACATTCTCTGAAATTCTTTCACGTATCATTGTGTCTTCCAATTAAAAAAAATTCTACGAAATGAAGAATAGCATAATTTTTTTGAAAAGTCAAAATTTTAGAAATTATGTTCTTATTTCTTGCCTGTTTGACCATCCTTCTGACTTATGGTAATATAATTGCCAATTCAGCTCATCCAGAGAGGTGGAGGGACCGGCCCTGAGAAACCTCGGCAACCAATTTTCGGTGCCAATTCCGGCAGAAACCGCAGAAGCGGTGTTTCTGGAAGATGAGAGAAATGGTCAAGAGAACCTCTCATCCAGGGAGGTTTTTTCTTTACCTGGAGAAAGTGAGAACGAATTTGAAGAATTTCCGATATCTTGAAGCGCTTTCCGAATCTGTTTTGATCTTTGACGGAGCTATGGGCACGAATCTGCAAAAGTTGAATCTTCAGGCAGCCGATTTCGGCGGAGAACGATATTCGGGCTGCAACGATATCCTCAACCTTACCCGCACCGATGCGGTAGAGCACGTTCACCGTTCTTTTCTGGAAGCAGGGGTGGATGTCATCGAGACAAACACTTTCCGCTCCAACCGGATCACGCTTCATGAATATGGATTAAAAGATAAAGTACATCAGATCAATTTTGAAGCCGCCCGCATGGCTAAACGCATCACCAATGCGTTCAGTACATCCGCTCAACCGCGTTTCGTGGCTGGCTCTATTGGTCCCAGCGGAAAGATATTCTCCATCGACGAAGCAAAAACAGAATCCGTCTCATTTCAAGAAGTAATGGATGTATTCAAAGAGCAGGCAACCGCTCTGCTTGAAGGGGGTGTTGATCTGCTGCTATTGGAAACACAGCAAGATCTTCTGGAAATCAAAGCAGCCATACTGGGAATCAAGCAAGCCTTCCAGCAATGCGATATCCATGTTCCACTGCAGGTACAGGTGACCATGGATGTTCATAACCGTATGCTTTTCGGCAGTTCTATCGATGCGGTTCTGGCTATTCTGGAGCTGATGGAAATCGATGTCATTGGCTTGAACTGTTCTACCGGTCCGGATGAAATGCAGCCGCCACTCGATTATCTGGCAAAGAACACACAATTGCCCGTCTCCTGCCTGCCAAACGCGGGCATGCCGGAAATGCGGGACGATGAGGTAATCTACCCTTTATCACCACAGCGTTTTGCTGAAAGCATGACAAGATATGTGGAGGAAAAATCGCTTTCGGCAGCAGGAGGGTGCTGCGGCACATCACCGGAACATCTAGCATTATTGGTTAGGAATATTCACGGGCACCCCGCTCCGAAAAAAGCGATCCAACGAAAAGGATATTTAAGTTCCCCACTGCATGCACTCGAGATGAAGCAAACCCCTCCCCCATTCATCATTGGCGAACGATTGAACACTCAGGGGAGCCGGAACTTCAAAAAGATCATCCTTGCAGAAGATTTTACGCAAGCCGAAACCCTGGCAGCCAAACAGATAGAAAGCGGTGCGCACGGACTGGATCTGTGTACTGCCCTGACAGAAAATGACCTTGAAAAGCAGAATCTGGTAACACTCATCCGACATATCAGCCATACCCAGGACGCACCGCTGATCATCGATACTACCAATCCCGGCGTGATGGAAGCTGCCCTGCAGGCTACCCCGGGTAGATGTTTGCTGAACTCAACCAACTTCGAAAGCGGCAACGATAAAGCCAGAACCGTCTTTGAACTGGCACGTTCCTACGCAGCGGCAGTACTGGTATTGACAATTGATGAAAGCGGTATGGCAAAAACTCTCGAGCAGAAATTATCCATTGTCGACCGGGCTTACCGTATGGCAGTCGATGAAGTTCATCTACCTCCGCAATCACTTGTCTTTGATCCATTGACTTTCTCCTTAGCCAGCGGAGATGCCAGCACCCGTGACAGCGCCGAGCAAACCATCGCAGCCATCCGTGCCATCAAACAAAAATATCCTGACTGCTATACATCACTGGGAGTCAGCAATATCTCTTTCGGCTTCTCAAAGCAAGCCCGGAAAATATTGAACAGCGTGTTTCTCTATCACGCCATTCAAGCCGGTCTGGATATGGCTATCCTGAACGCTGCCGCTCTGATTCCCTATCCAGATATTTCCGAAGAGGAAAAACGGGTTGCTGAACAGCTTATCTTTCACAATTCCGAGAAAGCACTGGCTGATTTCATCACCGTTTTTTCTGATAAACCGGAAAATACCGCTGAAGAAATATCCAGTTCCAGTAAAAAACTGGAACCCGGAGAGAGAATCTACTGGCATATTACCCACCGTACTCAAGATGGGTTAGAAGATGATGTCAGCACATTCATTCAGCAGAGATCAAAAGATAGTTCGCAGCATGAAGCTGCCCTAACTTTGTTGAACGAGTTCCTACTGCCAGCCATGAAAGAGGTAGGCGAGCAGTTCAGCAAAGGGGAGATCATCCTGCCATTCGTGCTTCAATCCTCAGAGATCATGCGATCTGCCACCCAGGAAATCGAAAAATATATTCAAAAGCAGGATCAGACCATACGCGGCAGTGTCCTGCTGGCTACCGTTTATGGAGACGTACACGATATCGGGAAAAACCTTGTCAAAACGATCCTGGAAAATAACGGCTTTGTCGTCAACGACCTCGGAAAACAGGTACCGGCAGACCTGATTGTTGAAACAGCTCTTGATGAGGAAGTAACAGCCATTGGATTGAGCGCCCTGTTGGTGAACACCAGCCAGCAGATGCCGATCATCATTGAAAAATTACGTGCCCTCAACAGCAATATCCCTGTCTTGATCGGAGGCGCGGCGGTTAATGAGCCGTTCGCAAGGAAGATCGAAAAAGACAACAACGGTGCAACCTACGGAGGCGGAGTTTATTACTGTAAAGACGCATTTGAAGCACTAACTGTTCTGGATGGACTGAATGCAAAGGAAAAGAGCCGTTCATGAACAATACAAATTTCAGTCCGGTTTACGGTGCCAGGATCCTTTCTCATATTGAGATCGGGAAACTGGTTCCCTATCTCAACAGGAAAGCCCTTTACCGGATCTCATGGGGAGCACAAAAAGCCCGCGGGGAGCAGTGGCAGAAGATCCAAAGAGAGTACGGCAAAAAGCTGGAAGTTATGCTGCATGAGCTGCAAATCAATCCCTGGCTTCAGCCAGCTGCCGGTTTCGGTCACTGGCAGGCAAACTCAGAGGATAACGCTATCCTGCTGTACGATCCTGAAGATACGGAAAAAATAATCGCGCGTTTTCCCCTGCCCCGCCAGGGTGAAGGGGACCACTTATGTCTGGCTGATTACCTGCCTGCACGATCCAGCGGGGAAAAATCCATTCTGTCCCTCCAGGTCGTGACCATGGGGAAAAAAGCCAGCGAGACAGCCAATGCCTTTTTCAGTAATGGAAACTACGTGGAAGGATATTTCGCTCATGGGCTGGCTGTTCAATTCGCCGAGGCAGCCGCAGAGTACGTTCACAACCTCATCCGAAGTGAACTGCACCTCAAGAAGAATCAGGGACGGCGCTATTCCTGGGGATATGAACCAATCCCCGATCTCGCGCAGCATCAAATTCTATTTGATCTCATTCCTGCGCATGAACAATTGGGAATGCAGCTGACCTCTGCTTATCAATTGATACCCGAGCAATCTACCGCGGCAATGGTCATTCACAATGAGCAGGCACGTTATTTTCGAATAAAATCATAAGGATCGATCCATGAAAAAAGAAGCGTTTACAAAAAGATTAAGTGAAGAAAAACCGCTGGTAGCTGACGGAGCTATGGGCACCCTGCTGCATGACCGGGGTGTAAGCTTTGACAGCTGCTTCGATGAACTCAATCTGACCAATCCCGATCTGGTAGCCTCTATTCATCAGGAATACATCCAGGCTGGCGCAGAGATCATCCTTACCAATACCTTCGGGGCGAACCGCTTCAAGCTTGAACGCAACGGATTGGATGAACTGCTGGTCGAGATCAATCAGACGGGTGTCGAACTTGCCCGCCGTGTTGTTCGCGCTTCTAAGAAAAATATTCTGGTGGCTGGTGATGTGGGTCCTCTTGGAATACAGCTGGCACCTTTTGGACGCGTGCAGGTAGACCAGGCACGAGATGCTTTTAGAGAGCAAATTCAGGCTCTGGTAGAAGCAGGAAGTGACCTGATCATTATTGAAACGGTGACCGATCTATACGAAATACGCGAGGCGATCGCTGCCGCTAAAGAAGTGACCACCGAACTGCCGATCGTAGCCTCGATGACTTTCACCCGCGATGACCGCACCTTATTAGGTGATGATCCGCAGAAAGTGGCAGCCAAGATCTCTTCGTATGGCGCTGATGTGATCGGGATCAACTGCTCCGGTGGACCAAACCAACTGCTGCGGCTGCTGAAAAAGATGAAAAAAGAAGTAACGGATGGTTTGTTCTGGGTTAAACCCAACGCGGGTTGGCCGGAACAGTATTCCGGGAGAATATTCTATCCCGCTACTGCCGAATATTTCGGCGAGTATGCGCTGGCATTCTGGCAGGCAGGCGCAAGAGTGATCGGCGGCTGCTGCGGTACCACTCCGGCTCATATTCGATCCATCAAGCAGGCGATCGAACACCAAGAAATTTCCACGATCAGCAACGGTATTTCCCTTGAAGTGGTGGAAGAAGAAACCATTGATGCAGAAAGCAGCGAACCCTCAAAATTTGCGCAAAAACTGAGCAACGGCAGCTTTGTTTTCTCGGTAGAAATGCAGCCCCCCAGAGGACTGGCAACGAAAAAGATCCTGGCAGGCACCAGAATGCTGGTAGATGCCGGGGCGGATGCTATTAACGTAGCTGATAGCCCTATGGCGCGCATGCGCATGAGCCCCTGGGCTGTGTGCAGCCTGCTGCAGGAAAAAGTTCACACCGAGACCATCCTACACTTTCCTACCCGCGGCAGAAACTTGCTGCGCGTGCAGGGAGACCTGCTGGCAGCCCACGCGCTGGGAGTACGCAATGTATTTGTGATCATGGGCGACCCTACCGCCATTGGAGATTACCCGGAAGCCATGGATAATTTCGATCTGGCTCCCTCCGGGCTGGTCAAGCTCATCAAGCAGCGCTTCAATCAGGGAATCGACCAGGCGGGATCGGACATCGGGCAGCCTACCAGTTTTTATGTCGGCTGTGCGCTCAACCTGGCAGCCCCCGACCCGGCACGAGAAATCGCCATTCTGAAAAGGAAAGTCCGTAATGGCGCTGACTTTATCATCACCCAGCCCATTTATGATGCCGCTCTGATCTCCAGCTTTATGAACGCTTATAGGGAAGTCGGGGAAGAATTGAACATTCCCCTGCTGATCGGGGTCCTGCCGCTGGTTAGCGCGCGCCATGCCGCTTTTCTGCACCAGGAGGTTCCGGGTATTTCCATTCCGGAGGAAATTCACAAGCGCATGCGGGCTGCAGAAGATAATGGAACAGGACCAAAAGAAGGCATTGGAATTGCGATAGACTTGATCCAAGAGATCAAGAAACAGGCTCAAGGCGTTTACATCACCCCTCCCTTCAATCACTTTGACTATGTAGCAGAGATCGTAGAAAACTCGAAATAAAAAGCAGAACTTGTTTTTCCCTGTCGATATTAGAACGTTCAGATAGGTTTTCTTACGTTAGAATATAGTATATGGCTGAAGAGAAATCTATGCTTTTAATTATCGATCTTGGAAATACAAACCTGGTGCTCGGTTTATATGAGGGGCAAAAATTGATCCATCATTGGCGTCTGGCTACCGATCATGCCCGCATGCCGGATGAATACGGCATTCAATTCCGTGACCTTTTCGATCATAAAAAAGTCTCCGTAGATTCCATTAAAGGTATTTGCTTATCGTCCGTTGTGCCTCCATTAACCGATCGTATTGTGCAAGCCTGCCAGGTTTACCTGAACCAAAAACCACTGGTCGTTTCGGCAGGCTTGAAATTAAATGTTCAAATTCGCTATGAAGATCCAAAAGCAGTGGGGGCTGACCGCATTGCCGACGCTGTGGAAGTCCAACGCAGCTACGGCGGTCCCGCCTGTATCATTGACTTTGGAACAGCAACCACCTTCAACGCCTTATCAGAGGCAGGTGAATATCTGGGCGGCTCCATTCTGCCGGGTATTCAAGTCGCTGCAGACGCGCTGGTGCAAAGAGCCGCCAAGCTTTCTCCGGTCTCTCTGGATACTCCCCCATCTGTTATCGGGAGCAATACCGGTGATGCGATCCGCGCAGGACTGATCTTTGGATACGTAAGCCTGGTTGAAGGGATGGTCACGCGTTACCGTAAGATACTCGGGGAAACCATGAAAGTTGTCGGAACGGGAGGTCTGGTTAGCCTGATCAGCCCGCATACCGATACCATTGACATTGTCGAACCTTGGTTGACTTTAAATGGGCTGCAGTATATCTGGGAGATGAATAAAGGAAATGGAAAATCCAATTAAAAACAAGAATATCATTCTCGGGGTTACCGGTTCCATTGCGGCTTATAAAGCCGCAGAGCTTGCTTCACAGCTCAGTAAAGCCGGCGCAAATGTCAATGTGATCCTCACCGAATCCGCCGCAAAACTGGTATCGCCGCTAACCTTTCACTCGGTAACCGGGAAAAAAGTATTCATAGAAGATAATCTATGGGAAACAACCGACCATATCACCCACATCAGCCTAGCGGTAACCGCTGATCTTATGCTCATAGCACCTGCTTCTGCCAATACCATAGCAAAGATCGCGCATGGACAGGCTGATAATCTATTGACCCTCACCGCTCTTGCCATCCGCTGCCCGCTGGTCATCGCCCCTGCTATGGATGCCGGAATGTACAGCAACTCCTTCACCCAGGAAAACGTCAAGATCCTCGAAGAGCATGGCATAACCATCCTCGGACCCGCAGAAGGACATCTGGCATCAGGATTAAAAGGGAAAGGACGTATGCTGGAACCGCAGGATCTGTTCGCTTTTGTGCGCTTTCTGCTCAGCCGGGGGGGTGTACTGGCAGGAAAAAAGGTCGTGGTAACTGCCGGCGGCACACAGGAGCCCATCGACCCGGTGCGGATGATCACCAATCGATCTTCCGGAAAGCAGGGTTACGCACTGGCTCAGGCAGCACTGGATGCCGGTGCAGATGTGACCCTTATTTCAGCACCGACCGCCCTCATTCCTCCTAAAGGCTGTAGACTGGAATCTGTTCAGACAGCGGAGGAAATGCACGGAAAAGTATTCGAGGAAATTGAAAACGCTGACGCGATCATCATGGCAGCGGCAGTCGCCGATTTCAAACCGGAAGCATACAACCGGCAGAAGATCAAAAAAGAAGGAAGCCAGAAATCGATCGAGGTTGGACCCACTATTGATATCTTGAAAAAACTGGGAGAATTCAAGCGCAGCAAGAAAATGAATCTCTATTTGATCGGGTTTGCTGCCGAGAGTGAAAACCTGCTCAAGAATGCAGAGAAAAAACTTACCGAGAAAAATCTGGATCTTCTGGTCGCCAATGACATTTCCAGAAGTGATGCCGGTTTTGGAGTGGATACCAATGCAGTCACCCTTTTATTTAAAAATGGAGATAAAGAGGACCTTCCTCTTCAGACAAAAGAATTGATCGCACAAAAGATCATTGAGGTTTTAGTTCATCTATTTCATGGATGAGCGAGGAAAAAACCATGCGCATACTTGTTCTTTCTGATATACATTCAAATCTAACCGCTCTTGAAAAAGTTCTCTCTGTAGCAGACCCTTACGAAGCTGTATGGTGTCTGGGTGATATCATCGGATATGGACCTGATCCAAACGAATGCATCAAGGTAGTGCAGAACCTTCCCAATCTGATTTGTGTGAGAGGGAATCATGATGCAGCTGTAGTCGGAGATGTCGACCAGCACACATTCAACCATGAAGCAAGCATATCGATCAGCTGGACCAAGCGAGAATTGGATGCAGACAGTCAGGAATTTCTGCTTCAGCTTCCCGAAACCATTGTCGAGGATAATGTCACA
>ENA-ORXD01001717-ORXD01001717.1-sediment-metagenome-genome-assembly--contig:-NODE-1717-length-16825-cov-4.658347_pt1 | contig 16825 bp, 15 predicted proteins | sample MGYA00237862_ERZ511471 | MGnify/ENA metagenome assembly ERZ511471
CGCCCCCGGGGTCCGGGAGATGTTCCGGGAACGGAACCTGAAACCCGGGGACATCCGGGGCCTGGAAGACCTGTCGAAGCTTCCCGTCCTTTCCAGGGAGCAGGTGGTGGCCATGGAGAAGGAGCGTCCCCCCTTCGGCGGCTTCGCCCGGGAGGACCGTTCCTTCCAGAGGATCTTCACCTCCCCCGGACCGGTCTACGAGCCCCACCTCGACGAGGGAACGCTCTGGGGACCGGGCTACCGGGCGGCGGGAATCGGGAAAGGCGACGTCGTCCTCAACGCCTTTTCGTACCACATGGTGGCCGCGGGACTCACCTTCCACGAGGGGCTCCGCGCCTCGGGGGCCACCGTGGTCCCCTCGGGAACGTCCGGCGCCGAGCAGCAGGTCCGTCTCATCGGGGACCTTGGCGTCACCGCCTTCACGGGGACGCCGAGTTTTCTCATGGCCGTCATCGCCAAGGCGGAGGAGAACGGATACGACTTCCGGCGGGACTTCCGTCTCCGGAAGGCCGTTTTCGTCGCCGAACCCCTCCGGCCCGCCGTGCGGGAGACGCTGGAAAAGAAATACGGCATCGACACGTACCAGATGTACGGCGCCACGGAGGTGGGGGACATCGCCTACGAGTGCCCGGAGAAAAAAGGGTGGCACCTGTGCGAGGACGGAATCGTGGAGATCGTCGACCCCGCCACGGGGAAGGCGGTCGAGCCGGGGAAACTCGGAGAGGTGGTCGTGACGAGGCTGAACGACCTTTTCTTCCTGTTCCGATTCGGGACGGGCGACCTGTCCTCCCTCATCGATCGGCCCTGCCCCTGCGGCAGGACCTCCCCGCGCCTTTCCGGCATCGCCGGGAGGATCGGCGACGCCGTCAAGGTCCGGGGGCTCTTCATCGCCCCGAGCCAGGTCCATGCGCTCCGGGAGCGCTTTCCGGGGGTCTTCGTGCAGTTGGAGGTCACCCGGAGGGGAGACCGGGACCATCTCCTGGTCGTCCTGGAGGCGGAAGCCCCGTCGCCGGATCTCGCGGAGCGCTTCCAGCCGGTCTTCGCCGCGATCTGCACGGTCCGGGCAGACGAGATCCGGATCGTTCCCCCGGGGTCCCTGTCGGACCGTGAAAAGCCGATCCTGGACCGGAGGGAATGGAACTGAATTTTTCATTGACAGGAGTTTTTTCTTTTCCTAGAATTTCTCGATAGTAACAGATCATTTATTCGGTGGACGAGCGGAAGAGGGGTGAAAATCCCCCGCTGCCCCGCAGCCGTGAAGGGAACGAAAGCCCGATCATGCCACTGTCCCGGCCCTGCCGGGATGGGAAGGCGGGCAAGTAGGTGGCCCGAAGCCGGAACACCCTTCCACCGAAAAACCCCGTGGGAGGGAAGCCATGACATTCATCCACATCCATTCGCCGTTCCGGAACCCGTCCCTTTCTCCATCGGTTTGAGAGGCTGAAAGACGCGGCCCGGGGCCCCCGCCCCGCGGCCGATCCGTGCCGCCATGAGAGAAAGGCCCCCCGTCACCGGAGCGAGGATCCTCAGGATCACCCTTCTTCTCGCCGCGATCTGCGGCGCCGTGTTCGTGGTGTCTCTTTGCCTGGGCCCGGCGAGGATTTCCGTTCTCAGGGGCGTCCGGGACCTTCTTTTCTCCGGGGAACCGGGCCTTCACCCCTCGGGAAGCCCGGAGACGGCCATCCTTTTTTCCATCCGTTTTCCCAGGGTCCTGTTCGCGGGCCTCGTCGGGGCCTCTCTCTCCCTCGCCGGGGCCGCCTTCCAGACCCTTCTCAGGAACCCGCTGGCGGACCCCTACATCCTGGGGGTATCCGGGGGATCCGCCGCGGGCGCCATCATCGCCATCTCCCTGGGACTGGCGGCCCTTCCCTTCGGAGTCCCCCTCTTCGCCTTCCTGGGGGCCGTCCTCACCGTCACCCTCGTCTTCTCCATCGGAAAAACCGATTCGAATGTCCTCCTCCTCGCCGGGGTCATCGTGAACGCCTTCTTTTCCGCCGTGATCCTGTTCTTTCTCGCCATGAGCCGGAGCGCCGATCTCCACAGCATGACCTTCTGGCTCATGGGGGACCTCGGGCTGGCATCCCCCCGGGAAATCCTCCTCGTCTCCGGCACCCTCGCCGCGGGTTTCGTCATCCTCTATTTTCACGCGAGGGCCCTCAATCTCCTGGCCACGGGGGAGCCGACGGCCCTCCATCTCGGGATCGCCGTGGAGCGGACGAAGGGCATCGTCTTCCTCGCCGGTTCCCTGGTCACCGCCGTCGCCGTCGCCTTCAGCGGGATCATCGGGTTCGTCGGGCTCATCATCCCCCACATGATACGCATGCTCTTCGGGGCGGACCACCGGCTCCTCTTTCCCGCGTCGGCCCTCTTCGGGGGGGCCTATCTCATGGCGGCGGACACGGTCGCCCGGATCCTCCTCTCGTCCACCGAATTGCCCGTGGGCGTCGTCACGGCCCTGTGCGGCGCCCCGTATTTCATTTACCTGCTCCGGCGGAAGGGAGGGTTCTGAAAAAATGCTCGAGCTCGATCGGGTCGGCTTCCGGTACCGGGAGGACTGGGTCCTCCGGGAGATCGGTTTTTCCATCGAACGGGGCGATTTTATCGGCATCCTCGGTCCCAACGGTTCGGGGAAGACGACCCTTCTCCGGCTCGTCGACGGCGTCCTGTCCCCCGGCGAGGGCCGCGTCCTTCTTCACGGGCGGGACGTGGCCGGGATGAAGCGGCGGGACATCGCCCGGGTCATGGCGGTGGTCCCCCAGGACCAGCCCCTCGTCTTCTCCTTTTCCGTCCGGGAGATCGTTCTCATGGGGCGTTCCCCCCACCTGGGAAACCTCGCCTTCGAATCGGCCCGGGACCTGGAGATCGCCCGGACGGCCATGGAGGAAACGGAAACCGCTTCCCTGGCGGAACGGAATTTCAACGAACTGAGCGGCGGGGAAAGACAGCGGGTCCTCATCGCCCGGGCGCTGGCCCAGGAACCTTCCCTGCTTCTCCTCGACGAATCGACGGCCTTCCTCGACCTGAGGCACCAGGTCGCCTTCATGAGCCTGCTCCGTTTCCTGAACCGGGAAAAGGGGCTCACCATCCTCGCCGTCACCCACGACATCAACCTGGCGGCGCTTTTCTGCGGAAAGATCCTGCTCCTGAAGGAAGGAAGGATCCACGCTCTGGGACCCCCGAAGCAAGTGATCACCGAAACGAGCATCCGGGAGGTGTACCGGGTCCGGGCGGCGGTCGACGGGCACCCCGGCACGGGGGCACCCCGGGTCACCGTGATGCCCGATATGGAAACATCCGTTCCAAAGCAAAATTGATCAACGCACAAGGAGGGAACCCCGTCATGAAGCAAGCCGCATTCGCCCTGCCGGCATTTCTCGTTTTATCGGTCTTTCTCGCGGTCCCGCCCGCCCCGGCGGCGGACCGGGAGGAGACCCCCATGATGGAGGAAGTGGTCGTCACGGCGACCCGGGTGAGCGACGAAGTCCGGAAGGTCCCGGCGAACGTCTCCGTCATCACCTCGAAGGAGCTGGAGGAATCGGGGGCCACCACCGTCGTGGAAGCCCTGGAGAAGCTGGAAAGCATCAGCATCCGGAGCTACAGCGGAAACCCCTCCCAGGCCGTGGTGGATCTCAGGGGCTTCGGCGGCGACAATCCCTACGGGAAGACGCTGATCCTCCTCGACGGCAGGCGGCTGAACCGCCCCGACATGTCCCCCATCAACTGGCTCCAGATCCCCATCGCCAACGTCGAACGGATCGAAGTGGTCCGAGGGGGGGCGAGCGCCCTGTACGGCGACAGCGCCGTGGGCGGGGTGATCCACATCATCACAAAGAAAGGGGCGGGGAAACCCTCGGGACAGGCATCGGTCATCCTCGGAAGCTACGGCCTCCACGACGAGCGGGCGGGAATTTCCGGATCGGAGGGCAAGTTCACCTATGCCCTGAACGGGGAAAACCAGAGGACCTTCGGGTATCGGGAGCGGTCCAAGTTCACCGCCAGGAGCGCCGGCATGGATCTGGGGTATGACTTCTCCGAGTTCCTCGCCGCCTCCCTGTCCCTTTCGGCGAACCGGACGGATTACAACCTCCCGGGCACCCTGACGAAATCCCAGATGGAACAGGACCGGCGGCAGTACCAGCCCGGCGGCGCCTGGAGCCCCGCCCACTCGGACAACGAAATGACCGAGGATTACCGGAACGGGACCTTCCGGATCGAATCCTTCCTCGGCGCCTTCGGGGAGATCTCACTCGATTTTCTCTACGGGGACAAGGACATCTCCGCCGACATGCCCGCCTATTACTCGAACCGTTACAACGACTATGACATCCGCACCCTCGGATTCACCCCGAAATACGTCCTGGAGCGAAACATCCTGGGCCGCTCCAACAAGTTCATCGCCGGGATGGACCTCTACCGGGAGACCATGGACGTGGAAAAGTTCGGGAACATCGACCGGACGGACAAGACGGACGAGGCGGACTTCACGCGATCGAGCCTGGGGCTTTACGCCCGGGACGAATTCAGCCTGCTCGACAACCTGATTCTCAGCGCCGCCTGCCGGACGGAACGGGCGAAAATCGAGGGCAGCTTCACGAGCTACACGAATCCCGCCGAGGGATTCAGCGACCAGGAGAAGGTCCACCATGCCGAGGCGTACGAACTGGGGCTCACCTTTCTTCTGGGCGAACGCTCCAGCGTCTTCGCCCGGTACGCCACCGTCTACCGCTACCCCTTCCTGGACGAACAGGCCTCCTACACGGGGACGCCCATCGAGTTCCTCACCGACCTGGAAAAAGAGAAGGGCAGGAGCTGGGACGTGGGAACCCGTCTTTACCCCCTGGAAAACCTCATGGTGGGGCTCACCCTCTACCGGATCGACCTGGAGGACGAGATCAAGTACCAGGGGACCTGGCCCACGGGAAAGAACGTGAACCTCGACAAGACGCGGCACCAGGGCGTGGAGCTGAAAACCCGGTACAAGCTGCCCGGCTGGTTCGAATTCACGGGTAACGCCACCTGCCAGGAGGCGTTCTTCACGGAAGGTCCTTACGAGGACCGGGACATCCCGCTCGTCCCGAAATGGATGGCCAACGGCGCGCTGGAGATCTTCCTGCCCCTCCATTTCGTCCTCCGCCCGGAAATCCGCTACGCCGGAGACTCGTGGCTCGCGGACGATCTCGACAACAACGCCGAGAAACTGAAGGGGTACACGGTGTGCAACCTCTTTCTCTTCTACAGGCCGCAGATGGAGGGGATCCGGTTTTCCGCCTTCTTCGGGGTTGAAAACCTGACCGATGAAATGTATAGCACGTACGGATACGATCTCGAACAGTGGGGCATGGAGAACACCTACTACCCCGCCCCGGGGATCACCATCAAGGGAGGCGTGACGGTCGAATTCTGACGGCGGCGTGACAGTCCCGAGGCTGCGCCGCGCTTCATCCTTCCTCCCGGCGCGCACGGACGGATATGCCCCCGTCGTCCCGTTTCGGGCGGCCTGCCTCCGGAGCTTTCGTTATCGCCGTGAAAGGATTTTCTTCAGACATTTTTGACGGCTTCGTAAAAAGCCCTTGTGCGTCCCTCGTCCCTGCGGCGTACCTTAAGTACGCCTCAGTCCTCGCGATTCGGGCGCCTTGCCTATGGAGCCTTTTGCTTTGCCGTTCGAAAAAGTGTTGAATTGGCCTTTTTACGACTTCATCATTTTTGCGTTCATCAACACTGAAACGTTGCCGGGACCAGGCGGAAAAGCCGGGTCCCGGCGTGTCCCGCGATGAAAAAACACTGTGCCCTGACCGTTCTTTTTCTTCTCGTCGCCCTCGCCGCCCCGTGCGGGGGGACGGTCTTCACGGACGCTCTGGGGCGGAAGGTGGACCTTCCGGAACCGCCGCGGCGGATCGTCTCCCTTGCGCCGAACCTGACGGAGGTCCTCTTCGAACTGGGACTGGCGGACCGGATCGTCGGGGTGACCACGTACTGCGATTTCCCGGAGGAGGCGAAGGAAAAGCCGAAGATCGGCGGATTCATCAACTTCTCGCTGGAGAAACTGGTCTCCCTGAAGCCGGATCTCGTCCTGGCGACGGCGGACGGAAACCGGAAGGAAACGGTGCTCCGGATCGAGCGGACCGGCTGTCCCGTTTATGTGGTCCGTCCGAAAACCCTCGAGGAAGTCTTCGGAATGATCGAGGCGCTCGGCGCGGTCACGGGAACGGAGCGAAGGGCGGGGGACCTCGTGGCGTCCCTCCGGGAGCGGGTCCGCCGGGTGACCGGCGCGTCCGCCGCCGGGGAGCACCCCCGGGTCTTTCTCCAGGTGGGAACGGAAGGCCTGATCACGGCGGGCAGGGGGACCTTCCTGGACGAACTGATCCGCCTCGCGGGCGGCGTCAACGTGGCCGGCGGGGAAGCGGTCCGCTACCCCCGGTACGGCATGGAAAAGGTGATGGCCCTGAAACCGGAGGTGATCCTCGTCATCGCCATGGACGGCGAGGCCCTCCCGGAACGGTTCTGGAAGAAATGGCGGGAAATCCCCGCGGTCCGGTCGAACCGGATTTATTTTCTCGACGCCGACCGCGCCACGAGGCCTTCCCACCGGATCGTGGACGGACTGGAGGAGATGTTCCTCCTGATCCACCGGCAATAGCGGCGCCGATTCCCCCCGGGGGGAAGACATGAAGAAAGGAAAGCGGAATGCTTGAATATTTCCGGCAGGGCGGGCCGATCATGTACCCCCTCCTCCTTTGCTCCCTCGTGTCCCTCACGCTGATCGTCGAAAGGGCCCTCTTCTGGATCCGTGAGGAAAAAAGGAGGGACCGGCGGCTCCTCGACGAACTCATGACCCTGGTGGAACGGAACGAGCTGGAAAAGGCCCGGGGCCTGACCGGGGGAACGAAGGACTTCGTCGTCCGGGTCATGGTCTGCGGCATCGTCCACCAGGCCTTCTCATTGCGGGACGCCCTCCGGATGGGCGCCGACGAGGAGATCGCCAGGATGCGCCGGTACCTGCCCATCCTGGACACGATGATCACCCTGTCCCCCCTTCTGGGCATTCTCGGAACGGTGACGGGAATCATTTCCTCGTTCAATCTCCTGGGATCGGTGGGAATCGAGCAGCCCAGGATGATCACCGCCGGCATCGCCCAGGCCCTCATCACCACCGCCTTCGGGCTCCTCATCGCCATCCTGAGCCTCCTGCCCTACAACTACTTTCTCACCAGGGTGGAAAAAGCGGCACTGGAAATGGAAAAATACGGAACCACCCTGGAGATCCTCTTCGAAAAGCTCCGGAACGGGGAAAAACCATGAAGGTGAGCAGGGACTACCCGAAGAAGGCGCGGATCGAGATGATCCCCCTCATGGACGTGATCTTCCTGCTTCTCGTGGCCTTCATCATGATGACCATGTCCATGACGGTCGCCCGCGGGATCCCCGTGGAACTCCCGGCATCCGCCGCGGCGGAAGTGGAGAAGCGGAGCCTCGTCACGGTGTCCCTCCTCCGGGACGGAACCCTGTACCTCGAGCGGGAGGCGGTCCCCCTGTCCCTGCTCCGGGAACACCTTTCCCCGCTGGCCCGGAGGGAGCCTCCGCCGAGAATTCTCCTCTCCGGGGACAAGGAGGTGTCCTACGACCGTGTCCTTTCCGTGATCGACGAAATCCGGAAGGCCGGGATCACCGCGATCTCCCTGGAAACGAAATGGAAACCATAAGGGGCAGAGGCGACCTGATCCTCGGGGCGATCGTCGCCGCCGCCCTTCACGGCGTTCTCCTTCTTTCCTTCCCCGGAATCCATTCACCGGCCCGGCTCGAAGGAAGGCTTCCGGGCCCCCTGGAGATCTCCCTCCGGGGACCGGAGCTTCCCCTCCCCGCTCCCGTCCCGCAGGCGGTTCGTGAAACGCCCCCACGTCCCGCGGAAAGAAAAAAGGTTGAAAGAAAGCCCGTTCCCCCTGTAAAAGAAAAGGTCGGCAGGAGGGTGACGACGGTTCCCGCCGCGGCTGCGGTCGTGGAAGAGCCCGTGGCGCCGCCGGAAAGCGCTGTCGAAGGAGCGGTGCAGGAATCCATCCCCTCGGAAGCGGTTGCGGCCCTGCCGGCCCCTGAAATCACCGAAGAGGCCGGAATCCCGGCTCTGACCCGGCAGGCGGTGCGCTACCGGGACAACCCGGCGCCGCCCTACCCGGGGCCGGCGAGACGCCGCGGCCATGAGGGAACCGTCCTTCTCGCCGTGGAAGTGCTCGCCGAAGGGGCCACCGGGAGGATCCGCGTCGAAAGATCCTCCGGACACCCCCTCCTCGACGACGCCGCCCTCCAGTCCGTCAGGGAATGGCGGTTCGAACCGGCCATGAAAAACGGAACCCCCGTCCCCTCGTGGGTCGAGGTCCCCATCCGGTTCGTGCTGGGTTCCCCGGAGGAACGATGAAAAAAACGATCGCCCTCGCAATTCTTCTGGCCGTGTTCCTTCTCTCCGTCCCTTTCGGGGCCCCGGCCGCCGACGAGCCCTCCGCGGAGTCCCTGTATCTCGCCGGCAGGCGGTACGTGGAAAAAAAGAAGTTCGAAAAGGCCGTCGACTGCTTCCGCAAAGCCATCCGGAAAAAACCCGACTCGGTGAAGTACCACTGGAGCCTCGGCGAGGCCTGCCGGGCCAAGGGGGCCTACCCCGACGCCGTGGCCGCTTTCGAACGGGTTCTGAAGCTCGATCCCGGAAACACGAACGCCATCTGCGGCCTCGGGGACGTCCATGTCGCGATGGGGAACACGGAAAAGGCCGTTTCCTGTTACGAGGCCTTTGTCGCAGTCACGAAAAACGAACCGGAATCCCTGTACATCCGGGGAAAGATCCACGACCTCCGGGGGAACCCGGACAAGGCCGTCGATTGCTGGCGGAAATCCCTCTCCCTCCGCCCCTCCGATTTCGACACCCTGGTCGCCCTCGCCGAAAAACTGATCCGGACGGGAAGCGAACGGGAAGCCCTCCCCCTCCTCCTTCAGGCGAAAAAGATCCGGCCCTACGACGAAAACGTCCTCGTCGACCTGGGCATGCTCTATACGAAGGCGGGAGCCTACGACAAGGCCCACGAGGTCCTCACGACGGCCCTCCGCATCAGCCTGTACAACCCGAAAACCCGCTTTTACCTGGGAAAGGCCTGTTACGGCCGGGGGGACTTGAAACGCGCCATCGACCACATGGAAAAGGCCGTCCAGATGGACCCGACGGACCCGGAAAAGCATTTTACCCTCGGATTGTATTACGACAAGAAGGGGTGGCAGGATCTGGCCGTCTCGGAGTACGAGGAAGCCCTTTACCTTGATCCCCAATACCTGTATAATCGGCTCCGCTCGAAGGAACGGGCCGCGGAAGGCCCGGTGGAGCCCGAACACTGAATCAACGGGGAATGTCGCCCATGGAAACGGAAGGAAAAAACAGGAAAGAACGGCTCGGGGATATCATCCTCGAAAGGAGTTTTCAATACCGGGAGGACCCTCCCTTCGTTCTCGCATCGGGGAAAACGAGCTTTTATTATTTCAACTGCAAGCCCACCACCCTCGATCCCGAGGGGATGAACCTCATCGGTCACATCCTTTTCGACATGCTGAGGGAGTCGGACATCACCGCCGCGGGGGGACTGACCCTGGGCGCCGACCCCCTGGCCAACGCCCTTTCCGTCATCTCGTTCCAGAGAGGAAAGCCTCTCAAGTCCTTCATCGTCCGGAAGGAATCGAAGGACCACGGAACCCGGGGGAAAGTCGAGGGCAACGTGAAAGCGGGGGAGAAAGTCGCCGTGCTCGATGACGTGATCACCACCGGCGCCTCCACCATCAACGCCATCGAGGGGGCGCGGGCCGCGGGTCTGGAGGTCGAACGGGTCATCGCGCTCATCGACCGGGAGGAAGGGGGAAGGAAGAACATCGAGGCCCTCGTCCCCCGGGTGGATGCCGTTTTCACGCGAACGGAACTCATGGCCCTCCGCGAAAAGAAAGGATGACGGCTTCGTAAGAAAATCCATGCGCAGCGTCGCTCTTCATCCCTCTTTGCCGCGGCGTACGCAACGGCGCGCCCCGGCCTTCGGGATCGGGAAGCCGTGCCTCCGGAACTTCTGCGTTGCCGTTCGAAACGGACGTTCAGACGCTTCTTGCGAGTTCTCAAAGATGACGGCTTCGTAAAAAGCCCATATGCTGCGTTCCCCTTCTTCCCTCGTCACTGCAGCGTACCATCATTACGCCTCATTCCTCGGGATTCGGGCGCCTTGCCTATGGAGCTTTTTACTTTGCCGTTCGAAAAAGTGTTGAATTGACCTTCTTGCGAGTTCTCAAAGATTGGAGCCGGAAAATGGACTGGAGAAACGGGAAGTTTCTCAAAGCGGCGTTTCTGGCGGGGATTTTTCTCCTTTTCCTGTTTCCGGGACTTCTCCCGGCGGGAAACAGCATCCTCCCCATCACTGATTTCTCCTCGGCGGAGCTGAAGGACGGGGCCCCCGAGGGCTGGAAACTCGATACGCTCCGGGGCCGGGCCGATCTTCAACTCGTCCCCGGGAACCCGGGATACACCCTCCACATGAAAAGCGACAGCGAGTCCTTTTTCGGGATCCGCAAATCCTTCACGGTGAACCCGGAAGAGTATCCCTGGCTGAACTGGAAATGGAAGGTTGAGGAACTTCCCGAGGGCGGGGACGTGCGAAACGGCGACACGAACGACCAGGCGATCCAGGTGTACATCATCTTCAAGGACACGGGTTGGCCCGCCAAGCTCAACAGCCCCATCATCGGGTACATCTGGGACAGCGAGCCCCCGAGGGAAACGGTCGCTTCGAACCACGGACGCGTCGGGATGATGGTCCGCTACATCGTCGTCCGGAACAAGGAAGACGGCCTTGACGCGTGGCACAGGGAAAAGCGGAACGTCATCGAAGACTTCAGGAAGCTCTTTCCCGACATCGACGGGGGCGCGCCGCGGCAGATCGTCGCCGTCGGCTTCTTCATCAACTCCCACCATACGAAAAGCGGTGCGGAGAGCCTCCTCGCCGACGCCTATTTCAGCAGGGAGTGACCGGAAGGCCCTTCCTCGCCCGGTTGACGGCATCGTGGGCCCGCCTCACCGGTTCGGTAAGCCGGAAGGAACGGCAACAGGACAGGACGATCTCCACGGCCCGCTCGAAACCCATGTCGTGTCCCGGCGACACGAAGACCGGTTTCACGCCCCGCCGGGTCCGGACCACCGCCCCCACTGGGTTTCCCTCGTACAGAAGAGGAACGGCGGAGCCCTTCTCCTCTCCCGGTTCCCCGTGTTCGCCCACGAGCCGGGTTTTCCCGCAGCCGATGGAGGGGATCCCCAGAAGGACGCCCATGTGGGACGCCAGCCCGAGTCCCCTCGGGTGGGCGATCCCCTGGCCGTCGAAGATCACCACGTCGGGAACGGTCCGGAGTTTCCCGAAGGCCCCGAGAAGGGGCGGACCTTCCCTGAAGGTGAGAAGTCCCGGGATGTAGGGGAAGGTCACCGTTTCGGAATGGACGGCCACCTCCAGCACATCGAGGGAAGGAAAGTCGAGAACGGTCACGGCTGCGTGGAAAAGGGGGTTTCTTCCCAGGAAGGAAACGTCCGCGCCGGCGACGGTCCCGATCCTTTCCGGAAACCGGTCCGCCCTGACGACGAGATCCCTGCGGAGGGCCTCCTGGATCCGGACGGCCTCCCGGTAATCCACGTCCCAGGAATGAACCCGGGGAATCTTCACGGCTCCCGCGGAGGCGGGGCGGGGGGGGAGAGGGAGGCGGGAATTTCGCCGAGGATCGACCGGGCCCGCTCGATGTCCCGTCCGATCTGCTCCTTCAGCTTCGCAGGGGATTCGAACTTCTTCTCGTCCCTGAGCCGGTCGATGAAGAAAAGTTCCACCGTCTTCCCGTAGATGTCCCCCTTGAAATCGAGGAGATGGACTTCGATGGAAAGCTCGTTGTTTCCGAAGGTGGGGTTGTAGCCGATGTTGAGGACCCCCTGGTGGTCTTTCCCCTCCACCCGGGCCAGGATGACGTAGACCCCCGGGGCGGGGATGACCTTTTCCGACTGGATGTTCGCCGTGGGGATCCCGATGTCCGTTCCCCGGCGATACCCCTTCACGACGTTTCCATAGATGTTATAGGGCCGGCCGAGCAGTTTCGCCGCCAGTTTCACGTCCCCGTCGAGGATGGACAAACGGATCTTCGTGCTGCTCACGATGATCCCGCCGACTTCCACGGCGCCGATCTCCTCCACCTCGAAACCGAGCTGGCGCCCGCATTCCTTCAGGTACCGGGCGTTCCCCTCCTTGTTCTTCCCGAAGGCGTAATCGTATCCCACGAAGAGTTTCCCGAGTTGGAGCCTCTCCCACAGGACCCGCTCCACGAACTCGGCCGCCCGGGTGCGGGCGAATTCCATGGTGAAGGGGATGAGGAGGAGACCGTCGATGCCCCGGTCCTCCATGAGCCGCACCTTCTCGTCCAGGGGCGTGAGGAGGAAAAAGGGCCGGTTCTCCGGGCGGAGCACCTTCTGGGGGTGGGGATCGAAGGTGATGACCACCGATTTCGTCTGTCTCTTCCGGGCCTCGCCGATTACCTTCCGGAAGAGGTCCTGGTGGCCGAGATGGATGCCGTCGAAGTTGCCGATGGTCACCACGGAGCCCCGGAAATCGGAAGGAACGTATTCCAGGCTCAGGATTCTCATGTCAAGCCGCACCTCTTCGTCTTCCAGCGGGGGCGATTCAGGCCTCCCATACCCCGGAAAGTGATTGTACCATAACACTTATGGCGGCTTTTTCAAGCGGTTTTTTCCTTGACAATGGAACGATTGAAAGTGTAGATTCATCTGGTCTTTCGAACTGCCGAAGTGGCGGAATTGGTAGACGCGCTAGGTTCAGGGTCTAGTGGGCGTACGCCTGTCCGGGTTCAAATCCCGGCTTCGGCACCATGAAACGCAAGGGGTCGGTGATTTCGCCGGCCCTTTTTTTATCGGCGGGAACCGGTCTCACGAACCCGCGATCATGGGTTTACGCGGAGGGATCCCATAGACGCCGGCGTTGAGGCCGCCGTGAAAGAAGCCGGAGGCTTCCCGAGTCACAATGAAACAATACCGCCATTCTTCCGCATCCTCCCGCCTCCTGTTGAAAGCCTGAATCATCTTGTTGATCTCCTGACGCGGGAGGTTCTTTCGCATGGCCTCGTCGATTTCATCGCTCATCGCTTCCAGCTCATTCAGGCAACTGGAGAGATTCTCCGAAATTCTGCGGAGGGCGGCAAATTTCTCTCTCGCGATTTCGTTTTGCAGATTATCGAAAGGCGTGTTTGAGTGATTGAGCATACCGAAGCAGGGCCGCATAAGAAAATTCAACACTCAGAGCAGGAATACCTTCCCCGAATCCCCGTCCACGCAGACTTTCCGTCCGTCCTTGACCGCTTTCATGGCGCCGGGCACGTTGACAACCGCCGGCACTCCGTATTCCCTGGCCACGATGGATCCGTGCGACAGGTAACCTCCGGTTTCCATGACGACCGCGCTCGCTTTCAGGAACAGCGGCGTCCATGCCGGGTCCGTGGACGGGGCCACGAGCACATCCCCGGGATTGAGCCTGCTTCCTTCTGCGGGATGATGAATCAATCTGGCCGTTCCGGTTGCCCGTCCGGCCGCGGCGCCGACGCCTGCCAGAGACTTCCCTGATGGTTCGATGATCGGCGGGGAATAAACCGGGGTTTCGCCCAGAATTACATCGGGCGGGGCACTTGCTTCACGCTCTTCGTGCGTTGTCTTTCGCAGGTCCACCAATTCCCGCAGACCCTCGCCGTTCCATTCGCCATTCAGGATGAGAAACAGGTCGGACCAACTGCAAAAGAAAATATCCGATTCCTCTTTGATGATCCCCCGCCGGTGCAAACGCCGACCCAGCGCCAACGCCATAAGGCGGTAAGGCTCCAGTGCCCGGGCCAGGACGGATTTATTCATCTCCCTGATGGCCGAACCGTTCCGGGAATCTTTGATGCTCCGGCGGATCGCCTCCAGTTTTTCAGAAGGTATGTTATCAGCCACCTCGCGCCAGGCTCCTTCAAACATTTCCCTCTGTTTTGCCTTCCACGAATCAATATCCGCCGTATCCATGCAACTTCTGACAATGTGCATCAGATAAGAAGGGTCTTCGTTCCAGCGGGCATTGATAATATCCAGCTCATAAACCGCCCTTGAACCGTAATCCTGAAGAAACTTTTCAAAAGCGATCTTGAAAGGCGAGTGACTCGGGAGTTCTTCCTTCCAGGAGAAGGGATCGAACGACTCCTTCCGAAGATATTCCACGGCGTCGGCATCCATTTTCGCGATCCTTGCCAATTCCATCAATCTGTAGCCGTGATCGGCGCTTGTGATGCCGGCTTCCCCGCCCGCTATCAGGGCATTCAATACGCTTGATGTCCTTTCGCCGAAATATCCATACAGCATCTGCATCAACTGCAATGTCCGATATGAGCCTGCACCGCCGATAAAGATGAATTTTTCACTGTAAGCCTTAACGAATCGACCAAGTTCGTCGTAAGTCGAGATAAACTCGTTGTCGGACAGTCGATCGAATTTTCGAAGGCTTACGGCCTCGATGGAACTTTTCATCCGGGCGAATATCGCGGGAGCATCGGCTTCGGCCTTCAGCATTAAAGATTCATTTTTCAGCCCCCTCTCCCGCCTGGCCGAGCCGGCATCCCCTTGAAAGGGGTCGACTTCTTCAATCGCTATCGGAGGCTGGTGACCTCCCCAGAAGGGCTTGAAATTTTCGGGTGTCATTCCCATGCCGTCATAATAGGCCCACTGGAGCGCCGATGTATTACAGTAGAGGCGGCCCCCGAAAAAGCGCGAGAATGCAAAACCTTCGGGAATGTCATAATCGATGTCCGCAAAAGACCTGAACAGAATCGTGTCGACGATATTTTTCATGAGCCTGCGGTGCAAAGGGGAAAGAACCATCGGCAACGCATCCCGGTAATTGCCGTTTGACCAGATGTCCGGCTTGTCTTTCAATGCCTTGAACGTGTTGCGGGGCAGGCTGGTCACGGGACGGGATTGGAGGATGAAGAACTCCCGTCCGTCGAAAGCCCATTCCACATCCTGGCATAAACTGCAATCGCCCAGGGATTCGAAAATCCGCAGCATCTGCATACCCAGTCTCTCGATTTCCCGGTCGGACAGCACCTGGCGATCGTTCGTGCCGGAATTGGCATGAAATGTCGTGCCTCCGCCCGGCACGACTTCAGCTATCCCCTGCTTTCTCCCGATTTTCTTGCCGTCGAGCCGCGGAACGGCGTGGCAGGCATCGATGTCGAGATGATAGGTGTCGGGATCCACCGATCCCGACACAACCGACTCCCCCAATCCGAAGTTTGCGCTTATCACGAATCGGTCCTCCCGACCCGTCTGGGGATCGCAGGTAAAGCCCACCCCGGCCGCTTCGGCGTCGATCATCTCCATGAGAACGACGGCGGATTGCATCTCGAGATCGGATACGCCGAATTTTCTCCTGTACGCCAGTGCCCGCGGTGCCCACAAAGAGGCATAGCATGCTTTGATCGCGCGAAGAACGTTCTTCATACCGATGACATTCAGAAATGACTCATGAATGCCGGCAAACGACGCCTCCCCGGAATCTTCCGTTGTACAGGACGATCTTACGGCCAGAGCTTTTTCGCAGATGCCCTGGAGGTTGATGAATTCAGATATCCGATCGACGATCGAGGAGGGCATTGATCCATGCAGGATATTCTCCTGCAGCCGTTTCAATGCATAATGACTTTCTTCGATGTTTTCCGGATCGATCGTTCGTGCGCATTCAGCCATTGGAGATTCGAGGCGGTTGGCGCTGATGAAGTCCCGATATGCAGCCGTTGTCAGAACGCCTCCGCGCGGAACGCGAAAGCCGTATTTCACCAGGCGCGCCAGGTTATAACCCTTCCCCCCCGATTGTCCGGGTCCCGCGGAATATGCCCTGTCCCACGAAAGACACAACGCCTCGCCCAATCCGGTCATCATCAATCCCCGCTTGTATCGGTTCTCTCGCCGGCCTCATGCTTTCCGGCACTGATGCCGAATAGAACCATATCGACGATTTTCACGATTTCCCGCCGAAGTTCAAATTTAGACCTGTCCTTCAGCCATTCAAAAAACACGGAGCCGCGCAACATATCCAGATGGATCGCAGCCATCTTTATGGGTATATCGGATCGTATTTCTCCGGCTTCCTGTCCCTGCCGGATGATTTCGTTCATGATGAGCTGCGTGCCCGTTTCTTCCGGGTGCTCCTCCGGCTCCCTGCAAAAATTCCTCAGCCGGTATCCGATTGCCACGGCCGCCAGCTCCGGGTTGGCCTCCACCCACGCATAGGCGTTATTCAGTGCCGAAATCAGACGGGATCTCGTATCGGGCAAGCCTTGAATCATGACGAGATTCTTTTCGGCTATCCGGAGAGAAACATCCCTGACGTGAGCGTCGACAATAGCTTCCTTGACCGGAAAGTAGTTATAAAGAGTCTTCCTGGCCACGTCCGCGGCTTCGGCGACCTGTTCCATGGTTGTATTTGCGTAGCCGTTCCGTACAAACAGATCAACCGCCGCAGAAATGATTCTCCGACGGACATCTTTTTTCTTTCTCTCCATCCTGCTTTCACAAGGAGTATCGTTCTTCTTCATCTCTCTCTTCACGACACCTTCCTTTTTAAGCTGGAAGCACAAAATATTGCACACTGTATTTATTTACACTATGTGTAATATTTAGCGTCCTTTTCCCTTTCTGTCAACCATTTTTTCAAAATACGGGGAGGAACGACGCATGGAGGAGCAAAACCGGTTG
>ENA-ORXD01001719-ORXD01001719.1-sediment-metagenome-genome-assembly--contig:-NODE-1719-length-16816-cov-3.655834_pt1 | contig 16816 bp, 12 predicted proteins | sample MGYA00237862_ERZ511471 | MGnify/ENA metagenome assembly ERZ511471
CAGGCCGAGTGAGATGGGATTAACAATGACACAGAATAGGGCGCCAGCTTTATGCACTGCTTCAGCGAGCTGGGTGTAATCAAAAATACGGCCAAAGAAAGCCGGGTACTGGACGACGACCAGGGCGGGGTTGTTGTCGATATTGGCAATCAGGTCGCCGGGAGCTGGCAGGGGGTAAGAGGCAGGCTCGTTGCCCACAATTTCCACATCTTCTTCACCGCAGAGATAAGAGCAAAGTGTTTTGGTGTACTGCGGGTGGATGGAGGGAGAGAGGACAATTTTCGTGCGTTTGCCCCGGAAATGGGCAAGCGCCATGATGCCGGCTTCGGCAGTGGCAGTAGCGCCATCGTAATGGGAAGCATTGGCAACATCCATACCTGTAAGGGAGGCGATTAACGATTGGTATTCGAAAATGGCCTGAAGTGTGCCCTGAGAAACTTCGGGCTGATAGGGGGTGTACGCGGTGAAGAATTCACCACGCTGGATCAACGCATCTACGGCGGCCGGGCTGTAGTGATTGTATGCACCAGCGCCGAGGAAGCAGATCAGATCCTGGGTGGTTTCATTGGCTAAAGATAAATCCTGGACCTGGGCCAGCGCTTCCATTTCGGTGAGCGGCTCGGGCAGGTTGAGTTTCGGAAATCGATAGGCTTCCGGGATATCTTTAAACAAATCTTCAATTTTTTCCACCCCAATGGTTCTGAGCATTTCCTCGCGTTCAGCGTCGGTATGCGGGGTAAACATGCTTATTCACGCTCCTCACAATATTTTTCATAGGCGGCAGCATCCATCAGGGCGTCAAGTTCGGCGGGATTGGACAGTTCGAGTTTCACCATCCAGGCGGCTCCGAAGGGATCGCTGTTAACGGTTTCTGGCGCGTCGGCAAGATCTTCATTCACGGCAACGACTTTACCTGAGACAGGGATATTCAGGTCTGCGGCAGCTTTCACGGATTCCAGGGTAGCCCCTGTAGCGCCGGCTTCGACTTCGTCATCGACCGCGACTGTGATTTCTACAAAAACAACGTCAGACAGGTGGTCTTGAGCATAATCGGTCACGCCGACTGTTGCCACGTTCCCTTCTACTTTTACCCATTCATCGGCTTTTGTATACTTTAATTCGGATGGGACATTCATAAGACATTCTCCTTATTCAAGTGATTAGATGCTGATTACGAACTGGATAATACAAAAAGGCACACGCAATACACCTGCGTGTGCCCTCTGTCTTAAACCTGAGAGATTCACCCCGTTTGGGGTTTGCACCTTCGGTGTCTTGCGACTTTCCAGAGGATTTGAGGAATAAAGGGTCCTTTTACCTGAGAGATTCGTCCGGGTGATAAACCAGATTTGCCCCTTCGGTGCCAATTCAATTGATCTCTTCCCTGAATTCCTTAGCTTCCATTTGATTTTACGGGTGTGTAAACAAATTGTCAAGAATAAAAGCAATTTTGCGAGTTTTGAAGGAGTGGATAAAAAAACTAACCTTCCGGGGCTTCATCCCAGGGATAAATTTCGGTGCCCTGGGCCGCTTCGCGGATGGCGGGATCATTCGAATAATGCCCACGCCACTCGGGGGGGATGAGTTCCGCAATTCTGCGCATGATTTCATGGCCGATTTCATCAAGCTGCTTGCGGTCGGTTCGATTCTTTACAGAGAAGTTGTAGGGGCCGAAAGGTTTCCCAATCCGGACGGTAACCGGCGCGCGCTTGCCTTTTTTGATGGATGGGAAAACATCCAGCAGGCCGTGAATACCAATAGGGAGGAGGGGGGCGTTGGTGCGAGCCGCGAGAAAAGCTGCCCCCGGGCGAGCCGGACGCAGCACAGTGGCCCAATTACCCGCTTCCGGGAAGATGCCCAGCACACCATCCTGGTTTAAGATCGATTGGGCGGCGATCAGGGCGCGGCGGGACACAGAGCCGCGGTAAACCGGGAAATAGCCCCACACTTTCGGCAGCCAGGTCACCGAGGCGGGGGCGTTGGGCATTTGAAAACCACCCACAAATTCAATGGGATAAGGTACTGAACGGATGACCGCGACAGGATCCATGAAGCTGAAATGGTTGGCTACCACCAGCAGCGGCCCTTTTGGCGGTAAATTTTCCGCGCCAATAATGGTGAAGTCGGATAAGGCCGCGTAAGCCACTTTTACCAGATAACGCATGACCCCGCGCAGCAATCTGCGCCGGGGATATTTGAATTGTTGAGGTGAAGTCTGATCCATATCGCGGTTAATCCTCATGATGAAGTAAATTTGCTGACCGCAAACCCTGCCGTAGGTCTGGCTAAAGGTTTCAAAATCTCAATAAGGCAAATGAAGGTAACAAACTGGCTGTTCAATTGAAAGAAAAGCAACGAACACGCTGTAGTTGATAGAACCCTGGATTGTCGATGTGGTTGCTCCTGAAAGGGGGTTTAGGCCGATGAGATTCCTTGTTGATACAGTCTGTTTATGAACTGTATAAATTTTACCTTAAAAAAGATATTTGAATTCAGCGGAACCTAAAACGATTTTGAAGGAACCGCGATTCTCAAAGTTGAATGTCAAACTCGCCCGTATCGATGACGGTGTGAGGGCTGAGCTCCACATCGAAGCGCTGCCGCCAGCGAAGCAGCTCCGCGGTGAAAGCGAGCCAGGCTTTGTGCGAAGGGTTTGAGCCGGAGGCTTGAAGACCTTGCTCGACTGTTTTTAACATGCCGGGGCTGTGAAGCTCAACAGGGCGGGTCGCAAGAAGCAGGGTTTCCAGGGAAAAAACCTTCAGGACACCGGCGGCATCAGCAGTAACCAGTTCGCGACCCTTTTCGAGGAACAGTAGACCAGTTACCCGTTGGGGGCTGCCCTGTATTTGCACCCAATCCAGGGCTTCGCCTGAGGTAGTCTGCCAGAAGTGAAGGTCTCCGGAATTATTGCCGGACACCAGCAGATTTTCGGAAGGATGGACAGCCATACAGGTCAGGATATCGCCGGGGTCGGGGAGTGACATCCCGGCGATCTGGCGGCCGCTCTCGTAATTCCAGATTTTGATCTCCCCATTCGCTTCGTAAGCGGCAATGAAAGGATGCTGTGGAGAGATTGCCAAACGGTTAATGGAACTGTGATGCCCTTCTATCTGCCGGACGAGAGAGCCATCCGGGAGGCGGTAAACCGAAATTGCCTGATCAAAACCGGCGCACAACAGGAACGCTCCATCGGGAGAAATAGTGATGTCGTGAATTTCTCCCTTCCCGGGCTTGAGGAGTTTTTGCTGAGGCCCGAGAGGGAAACGCCAGAGACGTACCGTGCCGTCGAAGCTGCCGCTGACCAGGGTGCGTTGGTCGGGGTGAATGGCCAGCGAACGCACCAGGCTTTGATGCCCTTCAAGGATCTTAACGGGCTTATTTTGGTCCAGGTCGAAAATACGGATGCGATTATCTCCACTGGCGACGGCCAGATACCGTCCCTGTTGGTCCACGGCGAGCGTCCGCACCCCCTGAACAGCGCCCAGCTGGAGAGAGCCCAACGGGGTAAAGAGCGGTTTGCGCCAGAGGCGCACATCCCCATCGCGTGTTCCGGCGGCCAAAACCGATTCATCAAAGCTGGCCGCGAGGTTAAGAATTTCCAACCCGGTGGGCAGGGTGTGGGCGGGTGACAGCTCAATGGGGTGTTCCAGGCATTGCGCTGCCAGAACCGCAAGATGGCGCAGGAACTCACTCGTTTCCGGTTGTTCGGGCGACCAGGCTGATTTTGCCAGCAGGCGGATGATCTTCGCGCCCCAGATGGGAGGGGCGGCCAGCGCCAGGCGCCAGCTCTGCTCCCACTGACCTTTTTCCTGAAGGGCCTGCAGGGTGGTTTGCCAGTCCCTGGTGGTCAGATCGGTTAGAAGCCGGACGCTTCTGGCGGTTCCGGAATGCAGGTCCTTAATCCAGGTAGTGAAACCGGATTCCTGACTGATGGTGAGGATGCGTTTGCGAACTTCGGGTGCGCCCAGTTCATAGGCAGCGGCGATCAAAGCATGGTTGAAATCGTGGTTTTGGTAATCCTGCCATTGCTCGGCCAGAAACAGGAAGAGGGCTCTTTGAATGGGGCTTTGGGGGAATATCTGGTGGCGGACGGCCAACTGTCTGACTTCAAGATCCTCAAATCGGATGAAAAGCTCGCAAAATTTGTCGCCGCAGAGCTGAGAGCCGGACTTTGCTTTTTCAAGCAACAGCGCGCGCAAGAGGGCGCGCTCGGCGGGTTGGAAGCTGGCAAATCCAGAAACAAGCGGCGCGAGGGTGTGTTCGGAGGGGAGGGAAAATGAAGACACGATGCTGGCCCAGTTTGCCAGTCCAAACAGCTCCGCGGCGGAAAGCATTTTTTGTCGTACAGCCTCAGAAGCGGAGAAAAAAGCGCCCGTCAACAGGTTGAGCTGGTCCAGCCCGACACCCTGACTATTTATTTCGCCGGACAGTAAATGCAGGGCGGTGGTCAGTTCTGGAAGGGTGGATTTGAGTTGGTTTTCCAGCAAAAAGCTCTGGGCGGCGAGGTTGTCGTGGTCAATCGCAAGCTGGTAAAGACCCTCAATGGCATCCTGGCTGCCGGCGATCGACAGCGATTGAAGGGCATTAAAAGCGTATTCGGCTCCAGATGGGATGGGACAGGAGAGCACAGCCTGGATGAGCAGATCAACAGCCTCGCTGGATCCGTCTTCCTGCAATACGGACAGAATTCCGCGGACGAATACCGGCTCGCGGAGAGACGGCTCTATGGTTTCAGAAGGAGCGATGCTGAGGAGAGCGTCGTGAAACGCTGCGAGCATTTCGTGAGTCAGGGGTTTTTGATCTACCATCGCAAAGGGTCTATTCCGCTGAAACGGATCTCACCGTCCGCGCCAAGCAAAACCTCGGTGGAAGGTGTTTGAGAAAAATCATTTTGCGTGTAGCGATCAGTGAAAAAATGAAAGGTTTTATTGGACGACCCAACCAGACCCGTGCAAACCCGCTGGCTGTGGCGATACGGTCCGGCGATGAGCACATCCATCCGCTGGAACAGCGGAAGGTATTGGGGGATATTTTGGATGGCATCCCAGGTAAACCCGGTGAAGGTAACACAGGAGAGTGAAGTCTCTTGCCTGACGCGATTGAGTAAATAAACCAGCGCCTGTGTCTGCAAAAGCGGCTCACCACCGCTGATGGTGATGCCCTCGACGCTGTTTTCCTGCTGCCTGAACCAATCGAAGACCTGATCGCAGGAATACGATTTTCCCCCGTTCAGGGAGTGTGTTTCGGGGTTGAAACAACCGGGGCAGCCGAACTTGCAGCCCTGCACCCAGAGCACGGCACGTTTGCCAGGCCCATTGGATTGGCTGAGCGGTTCGAAAGCGTGGACCTGGATAGAAGGAGAACTCATGAAAGGCTCACAGGCCATCCTGAAGCTGATTGGATTGTTCATTCCATTGCTCCGTGTTTTCGGCAGCCTCAGGGGTCATCTCACGCAGAACGATCTTGCCGCCGAGGGCTTGTTCCAGATCGCGGGTCAGATCAAGGCAGCTTATCCCTTTGACACCGCGCACCTGGACCTCAACCTGACCGCTTTCATCGATATTGACTTCAATTTCGTGTACATCCATTTTCAGGTCCTTTCTTAAACCATCCGGCGCAGCACGAGCCGGATCTGGCCTTTTTCTTCTACTTCTTCGCTGACGAGGGTGAAACCCTGAGCTTCGAGCCTGGCACGCGCGGCATGATAGGCATAGCGCCGCATCAATTGATTTTTAAACTCTTCGCGCCTGGCACCGCGGACACCGTACCAATCGGCGATGATTTCGTAGGAATCCTGATTTTTGCGAAAGCCAATTGGATAGCTGAAGCGTTGGGAAGCGACGACCTCGACAGCCATTTTCCGGCCGGCGAACCCTTTGACCTCGAGGTCACCTTCTTCAATGGCAAAACCAAGATCCTCTAAGGCTTTGATGAGAAATGTTTTTTCAACAATTTGCGTTTTTATCCGTGAAAAATGTGACATGGGAATTTCTCCTGTGGTCAGGATAGCTTTACGACCGGGTAATCCTGATGGACCAGCATGCCGTTCATCCGGTCCCGGGCGGTTAACGTCAGGCGTTTGTTGGAATCAATTTTAAATTCGACATCAAAACGAGGCTCGCCTTTCTTGCCAGGTGGTTCCGCGCGGAGAAAAGTCGGGCTGTTCTCATTCATCCAAAAGAAGGCGCGCTGCTCTTTTTCGTGCGGGGTAAGCTGGATAACGCGCGCCGCGCCATTTGGGTCAAAAACCAGCTCCACCGCGTTATCGGATTGCCGCGGATGGGAGTCGCCAATCTCGAAAATCGCAATGCCAAGCTGTTTTTGCCCATCATAGGAGGCCTTCACCGCCAGCCGGGCAACCGGTTCAAGGGTGGGATAAGGGGTTCCTTTTTCGACTATGGTGTGATAATCGTAATCCCCTTTTTGAGGATTGATATAGCGGATAGCGTAATTGTGCTGGATGTGGTCGTAAAAGTCGACACCGGCGACAAAGGCGGCGGCGCCGCGGGCGACGGCATCCAGCGGGCGGTCAGACAAGACTTTTTCACGACCAAAAATTTGCTTCAACACGCGCCGCACAGAGGGAATCTGGCTGCTGCCGCCTACCATGAGGACGGATTGGATCGCGTCTTCGTCATACCCGCGTTCACGAGCGCTGTTGAGGGCAGAACGAATAGTCTGGTGAATTTCTGTGTACAGTTCGCGCCGGTCAAGCAGAGTCTCGAAATCCGCGCGGGTAAACCGGGCTGCCAATACTGTCCCTGTCTCGGGGTTCATCACAGAAAAGGAAGCTGAATCCTCAAAAGAGAGGGTCTCCTTGACCCTTTCACACTCCACCAACAAGGCGTTGCTGATCCGGCGCACTTCGGGATCGGAATCGTGCAGAGAATTTTGATTGAGGACTTCTTGAAAGAGCCATTGGTCAATGCTGGTACCCCCAACGCTTTTACCAGCCTTGCCCAGCACCCGGCAGCGGCGGCCTCCCCTGGCAGACTCTTCCGCTTCCATCAAGACGACAGAAGCATGGAGCGTACCGCCTCCAAAATCAAAGATGAGATAGACATTGCCCGGCTGAATGTGAGCGCCATAACCCAGGGCGGCCGCGGATGGCTCATCAATCAGACGAAAACGGGTAATCCCGGCGGTTTCGGCGACACCTGAAAGCCAGTTCTCGTAGTGCTCGTAGGCTTCAACCGGAGCGCTGAAAGCAACTTCCTCATCCTGCAAGTTCAATTCCTGAGCAGCGAACACCAGTAAAGTAGAAAGAAAATCTCGCCCTGCCTCGAAAGGCGTGATCTCTCTCCCGTTAAGGTTAATTTTGATGGGGCTTCGGTTGCTGATATAGCGTTTCATCCATCGAAAGGTCCGCGGGGAATTGTAAAGATTGTTGCTTAAAACCTGATCTCCGACCCATTGGCGCTGGTCGTCGGCGTAGTGGATCAGCGAGGGGGAAACAGAGATCCAATCCTGACCCTGCTGGAAACGGCGGCAGTATTCCGGGATGAAAAGCGGAATGCCTTCCCGCCGGGTTTCATCCCATACCGCGAGCACGGTGTTGGATGTGCCAAAATCAACAGCCAGTCGCCCGCTCATGGTGTTTCCTCAACCGGTTCCACACCAGCTTTGTGGATGCGCTGCCCGCGAAATGAAAGTCCGGCAAAGCGGATCACAACAGAATCGCCGGAGGAGAGTCGATTTTCCAGGCTGAGAGGTGTGTGGTGATCGGGATTAAAGGCAACGATTTGACCCACATTATCGGCAATTTCCAACCCGTATTTTGCCAGCACAAGCTGCATCTGATCGAGAATAGTGAAGATGTGACGCGGCGGCAAAGGCTTGCCCTGATCGTGCACCAAATAGCGCTGGGTCTGGAGCTGGCTGAACTGAGGGGACAGCTCTTCAAACAGATTTTTGAGGGTGGAGTCGGTGAGACCCCTGGCGGTTAGCTGTTGGTTCTCGCGCAGGCGGGCCAGTTCGCTCTTGAGGCGCGCAATGGTCTCATCGCGGTCGGAAATTTCCAACTCCAGGGATTTCAGCGCGGACTCCAGCGCAAGCCGGCTTGAATCACGTTCCGGTGGTTCTTCCTGAGGATCGTGGTTGAATCGTGAAAATAAATTTTTCATAACATATCAATTTTAATCGATAATGATATCAAACTCGCCAGGACGGATTGTGGTGAGTTGATCAATCTGAATATCAAATTGAATGCGATGCTGGAGCACCAGGCGAATATATTCGAGCGCATGTTGAACAGCGGAAGGCAGAACAGCATGCTCCAGCAGGACGTGGAGCGCGGCCAGCAGATCGGGCGGATAAGTTGACAGCGGTTCCCTAAGGTAGTCAGTGAGCTCCAAAACGCGCAAATCCCACAGGGTAATGCTTCCATCGCCAGCGCCTGCCGCCAGAAAATCCCCGCCGGGAGAAACCCGGATGCTGGTCAGGCGGTCCACAGCCGTGTTGAGGGAAGCAAACGCCTCCGGCTCTTCAAATTGGAAGAAACGCAGCACGCCATCGGCGCTGGCAGTGATGAAGGCGTTTTGAGCCGGCAGAACTTCGCATCCTGTAATCACCGCGGCATGAGTGGTGAACAGGGTGTGAACCAGCTTGCTGGCCTTGCGGTCGACCTGATAACGAGCGACCTGTCCATTATAACTGCCAACGATCAGCTGGTCGCCCTGAGGTAAAAAAGCGGCCTGTTGCGCTGTTCCGGTGGGGCCTGTTTGACCGGTGAAGTAGACCGGCATAGGTAGATCGTGTAAATCCGGCAATTGAAAAATACTGATGGTTTTATGCAGCAGCGCAACCAGGTCATTGTTTGGGGAAACGCAGACCGACCTGCCCCAGTTGTGGTGAGAGCGGCTGGAGATGACGCGCTGCCCGGAAAGGTCGTACAGGATCAGAGCCTGATCTCGTCCCGCGGTGAAGATGTGTTCCTCATGATCCAGCGCCGCCAGCCCGGTGATGGACGCAGCGTGTTCATAGATACGGATAGGATGGGCGTTCTCGCAGAGATAAACACCGCAAGGGGTTTTTTGATTGGTTTTCTCACCTACTACCAGCCTGCCAGCCGGGGTGAAGGCAGAGGACCCAATAGAATGGTTGAACCCTGAGTAAACCGTATCCACCGCACCGCAGCGATAATCCCAAGTAACCACTTTCCGGTTTCCGGTACCGACCGCGATTTGGGGGTGGCAGGGCGAAAAGGAGACCGTATTGGCCCGACCAGAGACTTTAAGTTTGGCGCATGAGACCGCTGGCGGGAGCGAATTTTGGATCTCAAGGGAGAGCTTGTCCTTTTCCATGACCGACTGCCGCTGGGCTAATGGGACTGCCAGTTGAGACAGGCGATTGAAAAGCTCCAGCTCGGAGGCTGACTCTGGCTGCCAACTGTTCTGAACCAGCACCGGCGGAATACGGATACTCCAATTGAGCGGCAGTTCGGGCGTCAATTTCCAGAGCTGTTCCCATTCCTGATTGGCGGTGAGGATGCGAAAGAGCACCTCGGCGTTCTGAGCGGTGATATTCCCGCGGCGAAGATCCTGGTCGAAGCCAGTCAGGATCTTCAGATAAGCGACTCGCCCGCTGCGCTGTACGGTCTGGGCGACGCGTTTGCGGAGGGGAGCGGGAGAAGCCGCAAAGATGGTCTGCAGCAAGCGCTGGTCGAAATCCAACGCTTCATATTGTTCCCATTGCCCGGTCAGGAAGAGATATAAAGCGCGGTTTTCCGGGGAATCGGGCAAGTAGCCGGCCCGGAGCGCTTTTTCCTGGGCCAGAGGGTGCTCCGCGGAGATGAGATGCTGGAGCAGCGCCTGTTGCGTTTCGCTTTTTTGTAGATTTGGGATGACCTGGCAGGCTCCATCCCGGATGACGGGGTCGGTATCTTCAGTGGCAACGACCAACCCGATGACCGCTTCAGGGGAAACCTGCCGCGCGAGGTCAAACCGACCATTCTTGAGGATTGTGGCAAGACGCACTTCGGGCGGACCGCTGGCGAGATACCGGGCCTGGAGGAGACATTTCTCCAAATCCGGGCGGCGGGTGTGATACCAGCAGGCGCAAAAGTGGTTGACCGCGTCTATTTTGCGCAGATTGAGGAGGCAAAACTTTGCCCGGTCAGCGATCTCTCTGTTCTGGTCGTCAAGCGCATGGATCAGTGGATCAACCGCGTCTTTCCCGATGTCAGGAATCATTTCGAGTGTGTTGGCAGCCAGGGCTTTGTACACACGCGCTTCAGGGAGCGAGGGTGTGAATTTGCCGTTGATGAGTATGTCACGCAAGAGTGGAGAGGGAGTGCGCTGCCAGAGCTGGCAGAAAGCGGCGATGGTTTCCTGGCTTTTCAGGTTCAGGAGAGTTTCCCTGGCTTGCCGGGCGATCTGACGATCCTGATCGCGGCAGGCATCCACAATTACAGACACCTGTTCCGCGGAGATCCTGGAAAGCAGGCGTTCATGGCCGAGTTTGAGCAGGCACATGGTGCGCACTTCAAGCGGTTCACTGGCAACAGGTTGTTTATGCGCCAGCAGAACGCGCTCCAGTTCTGGACTGCGGTTTTCAAGCCAGGCCTGCCAGACAGCATTGATGGCTTTGCGCGATTTGAAGTTCCGGATGACTCTAGCGGCGGCAGCATGGGCCGGTTCGCCTTTGTAGCCCATATTAAGATAATGAGCGAGCAGGTAGGCTGGCAAAGAATAGCCGTATTGACTGGCACCCCAGGCCAGACGCCGGACAGATAGTGCCCCGAAAAGCAGTCGAACCAGAAAAGAAGGGTGCACCAACCTGCGCTTGGGGCGGTCCATGCGATACCACGAGGGCGCGGAGATCCAATCGGGCGGTGTTGGCCAGGTCATGTGGAGGCGAGTCAGCTTTTCAGATCGAGCTGGATGCGGACAAATTGATCAGCAGCTTCTTCGGCCAGCTTGAAGGAGGCGGATTGGGCACGGCCTTCGCGGAGCCAGCTTCGCAACGCTTCGACATTTTCACGCTGGGAGATGGATAGGGGAACCTGCCGTTCCAGTGAGGTGAGGATATCCTGAGTGGTGAACTCGCGGCGGTTGTCGTTGAAACCAATGTACATGCCGTCGATGATAGCCTGTTCAATTTCAGCGCCAACATACCCTTCGGAACTCTTTGCCAGCAAAAGCAGATCGTAATCTTCAGGCAGACGCCCGCGCTTGCGCAGGTGCACCGAGAATATTTCCCGGCGTTCCTCCAGCGTTGGCAAGTCGAGGAAGAAGATCTCATCAAAACGGCCTTTGCGGAGCAGCTCAGGGGGCATGCTGGAGATATCATTGGCAGTGGCAACCACGAAAACCGGAGCAGTTTTCTCCTGCATCCAGGTCAGAATGGTACCAAAGACACGAGTGGAGGTGCCGCTATCCGCACCACCATGCGCCAGCGCTTTTTCGATCTCATCAATCCAGACAATGCAGGGGGCGACAGTCTCCGCCAGGCGAAGGGCACGGCGGGCACGTTCTTCCGATTCGCCAACCAGGCTGCCGAAAAGCGATCCAACATCCAGGCGCAGGAGTGGAAGACGCCATAAGCCGCCCACCATCTTGGCGGTCAGGCTTTTGCCAGTGCCCGGAATACCGATCAGAGCGATCCCTTTGGGGGATGGCAGGCCATACTCGCGGGCTTCGTGGGTGAAGGCGCGCTCGCGCATCCGCAGCCAATCTTTGAGGACACCCAGACCGCCGACATCGTCCGGGGTCTCGCTAACGGAATAGAACTCGAGCGCCTCGCTTTCGCGAATAATCTGTTTCTTCTCTTCGGTCACCAGGCTGATGTCGCGGTCATCGAGCACACCATTGCTGACGATAGCGCGGGCAAAGACACGCTGGGCCTGTGAGGCAGTCAACCCAAGAGCGGCCTGGACCAGTTTTTCTTGCCCCAGGGGAGTCAGATTTACTTTGACACCGGGGGTGCGGGTGAGATTCACGAGCACATCTTCCAATTCCTCAGCGATGGGCAAGGGAAATTCGATGAGGACCGCTTCGTCTTTCAACTCCTGCGGCAGGTCATTGATTGGGGTGGTGATCAGGATTGACTTCTTGGTGAATTTGAGCCGCTGGCAAACACTGCGCAATTTGCGCTTGATCTGGGGATTTTTCCAGGCATCGTGAAAATCTTTGAGAATGAAAATTGAGCTGGCGTTGCTATCGTACTGGTCAATCTTCTCCAGCGCGGTCAGCGGGTCCTTGGCGATGAGCGGGTTTCCATCAGGAGCGGAAAGCCATTTAAACCCATCGGCGGTGTCCCAGGACTGGGCAGTACGTTGGGTGCGGGCGCAAAGCTCACGGACCAGCTCGGCAGCCCGTTCCTCTTCTGGCGTAATTAATACGATCAGGGTAAAACGGGATCGCAGATAGATATCAAGTTGTTCGCCGAAATTCATCTTTTCTTTCCAGTTTTAAAATGTAAAATAAAGTTTCAAACGATGAGATTTAGCTTCTGTTATACTCTTTGTTCAAGTTTTGATTATAGCATCAGTTTTTGTGTTAATTCATTGGTGACATTTGTCGAGACCAACCGTGATGAATCGTCATTTGTTTTTTAACTGACGCATTATACAATGGAAAGTGGGAAAGTTTGCTACTCTTTCCGGCCGATCCAAAAATATTTATTCAGGAGAAGTGTTGATGGAGCGAATCAGCCCAGATATGGTCCGAGATACCCATAAGATTTTGAAAGCGTATTCGTATGAACTGCGCCCGGTGGAAAAGGGGTACGCCAACCGGACGTTGTATATTAACCTGAGCAACATGACCATTGAGAGCAAGCCTGTAACCCAGGAAATGAAAGATACTTTCACGGGCGGACGGGGATTCTGCCTGTGGCTGCTGTGGAACGCGGTCTCTGATAATATCCAGTGGAGCGATCCGGAAAATGAACTGATCATCTCTGGTGGTCCGATTGGCGGGATCACGGCTTATCCGGGCAGCGGCAAATCGACTGTGGTCACGGTATCACCGTTGACCAGCATCCCGATTGACAGCAATGGGGGCGGCTATTTTGGACCTTATCTCAAGTTTGCCGGCTGGGACGCGCTGGAGATTCAGGGGAAATCTGAGCGGGATGTGGTGATCTACATTGATGGTGACAGCGGGGTGGTGCGGATTGAGGACGCGCCGCTGGACCCGGTGGACACCCACCTGATCAACCAGCTTTTAACGGACTATTATGCCCCTGAAGAAAAAGACAAGAAAGGGATTTCGGTTGTTTCAGCAGGACAGGCGGCGGAATACTCGCCGATGTGCGGATTGAACATCAGCTATTATGACAACCGGCGGAAAGAAGTGCGGATCAAACAGGCTGCGCGGGGCGGTTCGGGTCGGGTGCTGCGGGATAAAAAGATCAAAGCGATTGTGGTGCGATATACCGACTTGAAAGCGGACAGCAATGGCTGCGCCGACCTGGCATTGGTGCGGAAGGCCGGCAAGCGGATCAACAAAGAAATTGCCGAACTGGACGCGGTGCAGAATGATATGCGCCATCTGGGCACCACCAATCTGGTGAATGTAATCAACCACACGGACCTGCTGCCGGTGGAGAATTTCCGCTACGGGCGAGATGAGCGAGCAAAACAACTTGGCGCGGATTACTGGAAAACGGTGTTTGATTACTCCGGGCCGGATTCATGCTGGTTTGGATGTTCGATGGCCTGCGCGCACGGCACGCCAAACTTCAAGCTAAAAACCGGACCCTACAAAGGCGAGCTTGTCACCATTGACGGGCCAGACTACGAAACCATTGCTGGGTTGGGCTCGAATATCGGCGTATTTGACCCCGAAGTTGTGCAGGAAATCAATTTTTACTGCGACACCTACGGAATTGATACCATCTCTTTGGGGACATCGATGGCCTTTGCGTACGAATGTTACGAGTATGGCATCCTGAACAAAGAAATCACCGGCGGCCTGGAGCTGACTTGGGGCAACGCGGACGCGGCGCTGGAGCTAATCCACCAGCTGGCGCGCGGCGAGGGTTTTGGGCATATTCTCGGAACGGGCATCCGCCAGATGAAGAAATATTTTGCGGAGGAATATGGGGCCGATCCCCAACTGCTGCAGGATATTGGCATGGAAATCAAAGGGCTTGAGGTCTCTGAGTATATGACCAAAGAGTCTTTGGCTCAGCAAGGCGGCTACGCCATGGCGAACAAAGGCCCGCAGCACGATGAAGCGTGGTTGATCTTCATGGACATGGTGCTCAAGCAGATCCCAACCTTTGAGCAAAAAGCGGAGGCACTGCACTTCTTCCCGATGTGGCGGACCTGGTTTAGCCTGCACGGTCTGTGCAAACTGCCATGGAACGATATCACCCCGGCGGATAACAGCAAGACTGCTGAGCCAGCCAAAGTACCGGAGCACCTTAAGAATTACACCTGGCTGTATGAAGGGGTCACCGGGAACAAAGCGACTGTAGATGACCTGGTGCTGCATTCAGAGCGGGTTTACAATTTCCAGCGAATTTTCAACCTGCGCCTGGGATATGGAACCCGGGAGAGCGATTACCCGCCATATCGGGCGGTTGGACCGGTGACCATCAAAGAATACGAGTCTCGCGCTGAGCGTTATGATAAACAACTGGTGGAGATCCTGGGACTGGAGCCGGCTCAAATGACTACCGCGGAGAAAGTGGCCGTCCTTCGAGCGCACCGCATGGCGCAATATGAGAAACTGATGGACGCGGTCTATGAACGGCGCGGCTGGACGAAAAATGGGGTTCCGACCGTGGAGACCGTTCGACGGCTGGGAATTGATTTCCCGGACGTGGTCAAGCTGGTGCAGGAGAACGGCGGATAGACTGGTAAACGCGTTTGAAAATTGAATTCGACAGAACCCCGGCGCTGTGGGCGGGGTTCTGTGTTTATGGATTTGTGAGCACGGATTGGATCAGGAGGGTATTGCACCCGGCATCCTGCCACCAGCCCTGGTTTTCCCCAGCGGGTGAGATGGAGTCGATTTTGAGGATTTCTCTTCCGGTGATGGTGAGCTGATCGCCTACGCGGAGCTGAAGAAGCTGCGCGTAGATTTCTTCGGTTTGCGGTACGGCGTGGATCAGGTTGATCTTGCCGCTGGGAGGCGCAGAAGTTTTGGAGCGCCAGAAGAAATGATGGTTGGAGACGGAGGTGGTTACCCGATCAGGGTCAGCGAAATCTCCGGAGGTCACCAGAATGTCATGCGTCAGCATCGGGAAGCGGCCCATGCGGAAGGGGGAAATGTGACGGACCACGCCAATGTATTTGGAGGAGCGCTTGTTTTCGTAGGTTACTTTCCAGGTATGCTGGTTTTCCCCTTCAAACTGCGAATAATCCTCTGAGACAGTGAATTGACCCAGATTATGAGAAGCCAATCCCCAGAAATCCGAGTTGCGGGTGTTGTAGAGGTATGTGCCGGCCAGGGCGAACACAGCCAGGACGACCACTGCCAAAAGAGGCATCTGGATCAGGCAGCCGATCGGGGCAAAGAGGATATCGCTAAAAGTCAGGCGTTTCGAGGTGTTTACACGGTCAGGTTGCATGGGATTTATGGGTGGCGCGGTGGCTGGTATTCTTGAAGGACTTGCCCCTACAGATATTTTCGGGTAAGATTGGCGTTGATTATAATTTGAAAACAGAATTTTGGTGAAGTCAAAAGGAGGTCTGCCTGAGAAACTTGTGAAAAGGGAATGATAGCGCCTGGCCCAATGGGGGAAAGCTGTTTTGGGTGACGAGGTTGAGGGTTCTCCACCGCAAGGTGGGGCTAACCGGAGGAAGGTTCAGGCTGGCAGCCTGTTCACCGGGAAAATCGAGAGATCGGCGGATGCCCTCCAGATTCAACAATGAACTGTCCCTTGATTGATAAAAATGGATTGATGTCTGGTTTTCTCACCGGGGTTTGCCCGCGGTGAGAATATCCTGTCTGAAAAGACCGGGCAATGGTTTGCCGGTTTTTGACGCGAGGTTTTACAAAAAAATTCACGGAGGAGTACTTTATGTGTGGAATTGTGGGTTATATTGGTGATCGCAACGCTACGCCAATTATTCTCAATGGCTTGAAACGCCTGGAATACCGTGGGTATGATTCGGCAGGGCTGGCGATTCTACAAAACAGCCACATCGAAATCCGGCGCGACGCCGGAAAACTGAAGAACCTGCAACTGCTGGTTGAAAGCAACCCCATTGAAGGAAAAGTAGGTATTGGACACACCCGCTGGGCAACGCACGGCGCGCCCAGCCAGCGGAACGCGCACCCGCACATCGGCAGGACCAAAGAAGTAGTGGTGGTGCACAACGGGATCGTCGAGAATTTTATTGAGCTGCGGGAAGAACTCAGCGCGCAGGGAGTCAAGTTCAATTCTGACACAGACACCGAAACAATTGTGCATTTGATCGAACGCTACCTGGAGCAGGGGAATGACCTGGTGGAGGCGGTGCGGATGACCCTGGTGCGCCTGAAAGGCGCTCATGGGATCGTGGTGTTCTCCTCGCGCGAGCCGGAGAAGATCATCGCGGCGCGGATAGGCAACGCGGGGGGCGTGGTGATCGGGCGAGGCGAAGGCGAGATGTTCATCGCGTCGGATATTCCTGCCATACTGGAACACACCCGCTATCTGGCCTATCTGGAATCGCACCAGATGGCGATTGTGACGCGGGATTCGGTCTCTATCCAGACCTTTGAGGGCCAACCCGTGGCGGTGGACTTCCAGCCAGCCCCGTGGGACCCGGTCTCGGCGGAAAAGGGCGAGTACCGCCACTTCATGCAGAAGGAAATTCACGAACAGGTGCGCTCGCTGACCGACACTCTGGCGGGGCGGGTCGATTTTGATAAAGCAA
>ENA-ORXD01001720-ORXD01001720.1-sediment-metagenome-genome-assembly--contig:-NODE-1720-length-16801-cov-25.256697_pt1 | contig 16801 bp, 17 predicted proteins | sample MGYA00237862_ERZ511471 | MGnify/ENA metagenome assembly ERZ511471
AGAAAGTTTTTATATAGATGTTCCTATTGACATTCCAGAACTTTATGTTCTAATTGGTCCCTATAAAAGAATCTGGGATTGCAATTTAGGGATTCCTGGAGCTCCTTATGAGTCTCTTGTTCCAACAGATTCATGTTTAAATATATATTTCAACACACTTGAATTTTGTACTCTTATTTTCGACACATGTTATAGTGGAGGTCTTTGTAAGGAAACTGATACCACCATAAGTCCTTTTGATTTGGGAGGAATCGAAGGCGATAATAAAATTGTCATGATGTGTGTTGATGATTGGGCAACAGGACTTACATCAACTGATAAAGGGCCCGAATTCACCTACTATCTCCTTAAAGCTTTCACCCATAACCGGGACTGCATTGAGAAAGATTTCGATGGAAGAATATCACATACCAAAGCCTACGAGTACGCCAAGAGTGAAATGATTAATAAGGAATCCTACAAGAAATACGGTAAGTCTCCGCAATTATATTTCCCTGATCCAAAAGAGGACTATTATTTTTCGAAATATCCGATAAATCAGTTCTGGAGCGCCCTAACACAATGTCCTGTTCATTTACATGCTTATGATGAAAGCGGAGCACATACTGGCTATAATACATCAACAGAGGATTTTGATCTCGGGATTCCCGGGAGCTCGTATCTTCCGATTGATGATGAAGAGTTATTTGTCTTATTCAATCCTCCTCAGGGTGAAGAGATCACCCTGAAAATTGAGGCATACGATGATGGCGTTTTCTCCCTGACCATTAAACAATTTGAAAATGGCTTAAGAAATACTTCCAGATCCTTCAGGGATATCCCCATAACCAAAGATTCTATCGGTTTCGTGAAGATGTCTGGCTCAGGGATTGATGATACACTGTTATTGGATGTGGATGGAGACGGGGATATTGATGAGGAATATGAAGCGAGCAGCCAGCCATTTGCAGAATATACCTATTCACCACGCTTCATCACGACATCAGACCTCATCACTTTCGATGGCACCTACTCCATTGACATGGACGGTTCTATAATAACGGAGAATTGGGATTTCGACGACGGCAGCTTGGATTCAGGGGAAATAGTAACACGCCAGTACTCTCAACCCGGTGAATACTCGGTGATACTTACAGTTACTGACGATAGTGGATTTGAGGATACATATTTCGAAACGATAAATGTAGTCGAACCAGAAGGATCCATCACTATTGACATTGAACCAACCGAATTCTCTATCAAACCTGGTTCTTCCAATATTGTTGAAATTGGAATAAAAAACGCCCAGAATTTCGATGATCTGTGCAATATTTACTTGGATTATGATGGAATACCGGAATCAGCCCAGTTGAATTTCACCTGGTTAAACTGGACATGCGAGACAAGAATAATTAATGCAACTAGTACGGTTACTATCCCGATTATGATTAATGCCACTATCGATGCAGAAGAAGGAGCATCATCATTTAGAGTATCATTGAAATCCCTTAGATGGAAAGGAACTGCAAATTCAGAGAATGTAAATGTTACAATCGTCAATAATAACAACAGCAATCCTCAACCTCTAGATCCGCTGATATTTACCGTCCATTTCGGAGAGGGATGGAATATTTTCTCAACCCCTGTCCGGCTGAATGCCAGCCACGCGCAATTTAACACCATATTTGATTCAAATTCTCTCCAGAATATCAGTGTCATTCTTGGATGGGATGGAACGCAATGGTATATTCCTGAACAGGGTATAAGCATTCAGCCGCTCGACGCCTACTACATGAAAGTGATGAGTGGTATGACTGCATTAGCTACAATAATCCCCTCAGACAGTATTTCTATGCCTCCTTCTCGAACATTGACACAAGGTATCAATCTCATTGGACCTGCGCCGGCATTTGCGAATGAGAACTGTGTTGGTGATGCTTGCTCTGGGGGAAGTGGATTTTCTACGATGCCAATTGACCAGGCCTTGGTAAGTATAAATCAAACTTCTGAGGGAACCGGCTATACCATGGTAATATCCCCCGCTCTCAATCAGCCTGGATGGGCATATGCCAGAGGTGGTCAACCACAGGATCTTCTTCCATTCAAGGGATACTGGGTTGTGATGGAAAATCCCGACAACCTTTATGGTTTCAGCACGACACCGATCTCTTAATATTTTTAATCGTCAAAACCGGTAGGTTTCACGGCATCGCCGTATGCTATTCATGATTGATTTTCACAAATCGAGAAGATGTGGGAGGCAGCATTCAAAAATCTTATACCGTTCCACGTCCTCTTCATATGAAGACATATCTCATTGGTATTGTCTTTCTGGTCCCGGTAGGGTAGTGGATATCCTAGAAGCCTGCGGAGCTTTTGACCCGGGTTCGAATCCCGGCCGGGGCGTATTCTCTTATTGTTAAAATCCCAATCATATTCACTTTTCAATTTGGGAGAAATCAGCCCGAAACATAGTTCTTTTCATCTTTTAATGTATACATTAGTTCATGAAAATTCCAATACCTCATTGTCCTCACCCTAAATGCGGTGCGCGGATGACGCGTGCATATATACGGGAAGAGGGTAAGTTTGTGCCAGTTGGTTGGTGGTGCAGAGAATGTGGGGAGACGAGAGTGAGTTGCCCTGATTGTTTAAACCATTAGGGTTCTGAAAAGTTGTCGGCAGTTCGAAGCCTAGCCGTGACTGTCCGGAGCGAAGTTCCCGTTGATGTTGCCGCAGGAAGTATCTGGTACAAAGTTCAAATATGATGGCCTCGCTCTTTTCCGCGAAGGGTCCTCAAGACATCCGGTTGCTGAAGACAGGGAAGAAGGTGGGGTATGCCGTCCTCTCGGGTCCGGGCTGTGCTGGAATAAATTATTGCTCCCAAGATAGTTCGCCCAACTTTGTGCACTTGTAGCTAAAGGAGACGACCATATTAAATTGGAAATATTTGCTCCTCTTACGGTATTACGATAGTAATTATGCCGGTTCACTATTTCGCTAATTGTGTTCCACGGTGCTTTTTTGGTATGGATTTTTTTGCGTTTCATTATGGGAACTACCACGAGATTGGGGCCTCTAAAGTACCACTTGTCCAGTGCCATAACATGAATCCTCTGGCCGTGTTAAAACCCTAAGTTGGGCTCCACCACATATTGTGTTAGGATTTTGAGTACCCACTTTCCTACAGTTTTCATCCGTGTCCTGAACAGGGAGAAATCCCTTCCTTACACAAGGACACCAAATATTTCCGTAAACAGTATAGACCCCACTTATCTTTGGATTTCCTTCGAGAATGATAAACCTACCATAATAAGGACATTCAATAATATCCCCCCATCGAAATTTCGGCGTATATTGACTGTAATCTGGAGTTTGATATACTGTGGTTGGTGGTACGGGTGGAGTTGACTTTATTGGTGTTATTTTTGGAGTTGGTGTTGGAGATGGAGTAATAGTGGTGTAGACAATCTTGGTTTCCTGATTAGGACTCACACATCCTGAACTAAATGCAAGAATAATCAGTATTAAAAAAATTAGTGATATTTTGTTTGATGGCATTACATCTCCGTATAAAGAGTATTAATCAAAAAATATTTCTATCAATTTTTAGATAACTTGCCTCTCCTTTCCCCTAAACCTCATTTATGAACGAACAACATCCTAGACACCACCACCCAATTGGGGCAAGTCTCTGTTTTTGGTCCTCATAAGTGGGCCGAATATACGCCCGAAGCATTGGGGATCGACATTTAGGGTTATCACATTCTGGAGCCTTTACGCGCATTTAGGATATTATTTAATATTTGAGGGTATTATAAAGATTAACGTTAAATTATTGGCTCTTTTGAAGATTGCTTGCAGTAAAATCCATTATCCGTAATACATTAAGACCCCAGTGGATTCAGTATGGGTAGTATCCCACAATATTACCCGCTGGAGCATATTGACAAACATATACAGTTCCATAAGTTGGGTGTGGGGCGCATCCACAGCCACAATCTGTAGTTGTTTTCCAGATAACTTGGGTATAGTGTCCGACATCGCCCCAATATCCAGTATTACTCGCCTCATTTCCAAAAGGAGCGTAAATGAAATGTGATTTTTCAATTCCCCATGCATCAATTGCCGAAGTCCATGAAGGTTGTCCTGCAGCAAGATTTTCACTAGGCCCACCACTGTGCTCGAATAAATTATTAGCACCAAGGTAGTTCGCCCAGCTTTGAGCACTATTAGCTAAAGTAGGAGACCATATCAAATTGGGAATATTTGCTCCAGTAACTGAACTGCGATAATAATTATGCCTGTTCACGATTTCGGTAATTGGAACGGTAGTTCCTATTGTTTTTTGAGTCGGAGTTGGAATTTTTGTTATAGGAAGTGTTGGAATTACATTACTTGATGATGAACCGGTTGAAGGTGAATAAGTCCAATCTCGATCTGGAATGTGGGAAATGTCCATTCTACCCCCAGCCCACTCAACGGGGTATCGTTGTTCGACACTTTGATAAGTGACAATTTGAGGGTCAACTTTTCCATTCGTATGCCATCCTTTTTGTGAATAATCCAAAAAAACAGGCACTATTGTATAGTGTCCCTGGCCGTCATCGCTGATAATTGCGAATCCTTGTTGACCATTATTATCAGTTGCTACCTCACCGACATGGTACTTAGAATTGACTGAATAACTTTGGCCTTCAAAATTTGCTGTAATTAATGATCCTGTTGACGATAAGATCACGGGCATAACGATTCCAATTGAAAATAATGTAATCCCGCATGTAATTGTGAAGGTAACAATTTTCCATCGATTTTTTTTATTCCAATCAACTGTTTCAAAAAATATTAAATAAACAATCCCAATAGAAGCAACGCCAAACGCAGCAATCCAATAAGAAATAAGAGTTATCCCAGAAACAGAAATTTGATTAGTATTTTTAATAAAGAACATATTTTCTAAGAAAATTAGAGAGAAGTAAAGAATAGACAGATATCCAGCATATTTTGAATATCTATTCGGCTTAATACCAAGACCATTTAGTAAAAAGAGGCAGAAAATAACCATTACTAAAATCACAGATATTATAATTAAAACACTGGAGAGAGACTCTAGATTGAAATAGGTCAAAAACTGAGAAATGTTTTGATATATTGTTTTTCTCTCGATTATTGGAACAAAAACAATGAAAATTCCTGTGATTATTGCCGCAATTAATGCTGGAATATTTTTTGGATAATATATTGTTGGTGGCTTGATTGGTGTCTTCGGAGGTGAGGGTTTATCCTTAATTTTATAACCCGATTTTATTCTGCATGGGCTGTCCCCACTGATTTCAATCGGAATGGAATATCTTCTAAGAACGGGGTGTATACTTTTTGCTGTTCTCCATAACCGACGACGGATGACCTGCCTCTTAACATGCCCTAGTCTCCCTTTTCTTTGACAAATGTCGTGTGATGTATGGACAATTATCCAATTTACTTTGTACCATCTGGCAGTATCATCACGAACTTGATCTACTACATCGGCAATATTCCGCATTGCCCTATTAGTATGAATTTTTGGACTCATAGGGGAAGTTGTGCTGGTAATTTTTTATACGGAACAAGAACTATTAAAATTTCATCCAAAGAATAGAGAAATTTACTCTCACCCTTCCTACACCCTCAGGTTTTACCCAGCCAAAGAGACGGTGATCTTGCCTCACCTTACCGAACAAACTGAGGTGCAGGCACGCCCGCGGAATTGGTATAAGTGCCTTGGCCGGTCCCGGTGCTGATGGGGCCGGCCAGGTATATTTCAAAGGATGGTGGCAGAGATGTTGACAAGTATCAGGGTAACCTGTCCACGATGTGGTAATGAAAGAACGTATATGGGTTCTAAGCTTGCAAGCATCGGGATCTTTAAAAGACCAATTCAAATTAAATGCTCAAAGTGTTCAGCGAGTATTAAATTGAACTAATCCAGTTTTGGACCGTCTCTCAACGCATCTTCAGGAAGTGTATGTTGGGAGGGTTGATTTAACGAGTGAAGAATAAAATAAAGTCAAGTAATGAAAATTAGATGATGATTTTAATGGAAAATCAGGATGAAAAAGCAAAAAAACCAGATGGAGAAAATTTACGCTGGAATGATTTAAAAAAGGAGTTTACAACTTACACAATAACTAATCCAGGATCAACTTGGTCGGCAATATATCTCACAGGATTCTTCATTTCAGCCGCAATAACCACAACTCTTACCGAAATATTTTCCTATGAAATTAATGATCCAGAAACTGCTCGTTATCTTTTAAGTGCATTAATTCAAGGTCAAGCTGCACTAATAGCAATAATTGTATCTCTTTCTCTAGTTGCTATTCAATTAATATCCTCAAATTATGCTCCAAGAATTACTGATATCTTAAAAAGATATCCAAATCTTTGGTTGTTGCTAGGATTTTATGCTTTGTCTATTGCTATTTGTTCATTCACTTTAGGTTCAATTAAGGGTTCTGAACTGCTGATTTCACATCAAATTGTGTATTCTATAAATTTTTGTTTGATTTTTTCATTGATTCTTTTACCATTAATGATGCTCTATATTCGTCACACAATGTTCCTTTTAAATATTGACACAATATTTGAATTAACAGCCCAAGAAATCGATTCAGATTTTGTAATGGAAGGTCGAAATTATCAAATAAAACAGAAAGAAAAACAGGAATTATCATTGGTAACGTATTTCGATATTATTCATTCTTCAATAATGAAGTATGACATGACAACAACAATTTATGGATTAAATTGTATAAGAGAAAGAATCCAGAAAATAATTTCCACAAAATGTGATGAGGAAATTTCCTTTAAATTAAGTGAAAGACTTTCTAAAGAATTTGTCCGGGCATTAAAATTATCAATTCAAAGAGATGATGAAGAAGCTTCACAAGCAATTTTTTTACATTTAAATATATTTACTAATTTTTTATTGGAAAAACCATATCAAAGAAGTCTTATCCCAATATTAAAAAATTTACAAAAAATTAGAAAAATTGTTGAGGAAAAAAGGGATTTAACCCCTGAATTTTGGAAAATATTGAATAATATCAGGGATAAACATTTTCAAGATCCGGATGTGGAAGAATTAATTATTGATCTATACGAAAAATCGGTTACATAAAATCGATAATCTCAATTTTTTGTATAAAACCTCTCAATCGTTTCTGAAGCTGCAGCATCCAGGATACCACCAACCAACAGGGGCGAGACGCTGTTTATGGTCCTCATCACATGGCCGGACGTATGCCCGGAGCATGGGGGACCGGCAGTGTGGATTATCGCATTTTGGGGGTATTACGCGCATTTAGGATACTATTTAATAATAGAGGGGTAAATAAAGTTTAACCTTAAATTATTAGCTCTTTTGAAGATTGCTTGCAGTAAAATCCATTATCCGTAATACATTAAGACTCCTTAATCGTGAGAGAAAATGTTATTGAATCAATTAGCCAACCCAAGATCTTTCTTTAAGACCTTCAACATTTCTTGATATCATGGATCAGCTCGTATTTCCTTCTCCGCATCCTCAATCTCTAATACTGCCTTTGCATCAAGTGGACGTCCACATTTGCCACAAAAGAAGGTGGTAGCAGCGTTTACGGTGCTACACCAAATACAGGTTTTCGGAGTTAGAGGATTTTTTTGAGATGTTTCTTCTTTAGGTTTTATTCCAGCGCCGGGGCGTACCTCTATTTGGCCGCATCTCCTTTTCGTGTCGCTTTTTGCTCCGGGAAACTTTCCTTTGGCCGGGAAAATATTTCATCGTGCTAATGTATACATTACCGTATGAAAATTCCCATACCCTTCTGCCCTCACCCGAAGTGTGGGGCGAGGATGGTCCGTGCCTATGTCCGGGAACAGGGAACATTCGTCCCGGTGGGATGGTGGTGCAGGGAATGCGGGGAGACGAGAACGAGCTGTCCCCGATGAGGTGTCGTGACCGGATACCTGCGGGATTCTCCCTGCACCGCAAGGGAAAAAAGATTTAAGCATCCGGTTTGCACCAAGAATTGAACCAGCTGAGGAATAACCATGATGAATTTTATTGTATTCGGGCACTTCACGCAGACCGGCGTTGAAAAGGTCATGAACGTGAAGGAGTGCAGTCTTGAACTGGAAACCCTGGTCCATTCGGTCGGGGGAAAAGTGCGTGACCTCTACTATACCCTGGGAACCTACGATTTCGTCGCGTATGTCGAAGCTCCGGATGAAAGAGGCATGCTGAAAGCCATGATGGAGCTGGCGAAATTCGGGATGATGAGGACAGAGACGTTGATCGCTGTTCCCGCCAAAGAAGCGGCCCAGATAATTAAAACATAACAGGATGCAGATCCGCATCCTTCCGCTGTCGAGGACTGTAGTGCACCGGCATCATCATCATATTTTAGTGGGGTGGGATTATCCCGCACAAATGAGCTTGTTGGAAATATCATAGTCCTGCCAGGATACTGGTTGCCGGGATAGGTGTTCTCGCTCTCATATTTGCACCTGCCCTGGCCCTCACGGATGGCTCCGCCCAGGTCCCCCATGCCAGGGCGGATCACCCGTTCGCATACGTCGGCTGCCCTGTCCGCTGTCAGGGAATGGAGTGCCGGCACCGGGCACACATTCCTGGAGATCACCCGGGAACCGTCTCAGTCGAGTCGAGAATCCAGAGTATTCTGCCGGTTCATGATTAATAAAAATTATCAAATCTCTTTAATAGCAACCCAGACTCTATTTACAGCCTACCGGATGCAGCAATCAGCCCGATACCCAGGATACCGATCACCGCGGCGACTCCAGACTCAATGATATTTAAAAACAGGAGGGCAGCCGCCGTCAATGCGATACACAACCCAATAATAAACAGGATTTTGTTCATGTGTGTAGTTACTCAAATTCATTAAACGTCTTTTATGATTTAAAGGCAACTGATTCCGCCTAAATAGTGAACATGTTTACGCTGGCTGGGATTTTCTCGTTCAACTATGTTTTTTTAAAAAACGGAAAAATGTGGGATTTCATCCCCACGCGGTGTTGTACCACGGGAACCAGCCGAGGTAGGCCATCAGGTCGTACGAATCCGCCATCTCTTTCGAGGTCAGGGCGAACTGCTGGAAGGAGATCAGGTTCATCATCGCCTCGTGGTTCCGGTTCAACGCCGTGAGGATCAGGGCCTTGTCGTAGTAGATCCGGTAATCGGAAGGATCCAGTTCCAGGGCTGCATCCAGCTGGTCAACGGCATGCTCGTTCAGGGACTTATCCCAGCGTTTCCAGTCCGCGAGCGCCAGCGCGTAGTTCCGGTGGAACTCGGATATGGACGGGTTGATCGCGAGTGCCTGGTTGAAGTCCGAGAGCTCCCGGGTCCGATCTTCGGCCATGAGCAAGGCCTGGGTCATCCCACGGATGTTGTAGGCCTGGGCGAACCCGGGATGCAGCGCGATCGCGATGTTGTAGTCATCGATAGCGGCGGCATACTTCCCGTCCCTGAACTTCTCGTAGCCCCTCCATTCGGGATACCACGGTTCATACGGGTCACGTTCCATGGCACGGGTGAAGGCATCGACGGCATAGGAGTAGAGCCCCTCGTGGTCGTAGTAGAGACCGAGGATGAAGTATGCCCGTGGGTTTTCGGGATTCAGCTGCAGCGAATGGTCTACCTCCCTCTTTGCCGCTGCAATCAGTTCTTCATCGGCCTTCACCGCGGGATTGCCGGTTCCCCTGACCAGCGTTCCGTAGGCCTTCCCGTTCAGGGCATCGATGTTTTCGGGGTCGATCGCAAGCGCCCGGTTGAAGTCAGCAACGGCGGCATCATAGTATCCGAACACCGTGGCATTCTTGATGTAGGCCCGCCAGCTGTAATGCTCCCCGAGATAGATCAGCGAGGCACCCCTTCCGAGGAGTGCATTCACATCCTCCGGGTTCTCCTCGAGGACACGGGTGAAATCGTCAATGGCGAGTACGAATTCCGGGCCGCCGTCGAATGCATAGTGGTCGAGGTACCCCTGCTGGAAATGTGCCATGCCCCGTGCGAAGTAGGCATCGGTGAAGCTATCGTTCAGCGCGATGGATGCATCGAATGCCTGGATGGCTCCGGCCAGATCACCCGTGCCAAGAAGGATCATCCCGTCTTCATACGTCTGCTGGAAATCAGCATCGGGGGAGGGGTGGTACGGTTCCGGGACTTCGGGCACAGGTTCCCGGAGAACCCCGGGAGGTCTCTGGTGATAGTCTTCGACCGTAACCGCTCCGTTATTGGCAACGGTTATCTTTTTGGTGATGCTGTCGGACCCCGCTGCATCGGCCACCTTCAGCGTGACGAAGTCCACCACCGGACCGTCATAAAATTTCACCGGGGTGGGGGATGATATCGGGAAGCCATCTGAAAAACTCCACTGGTAACTCAGATCCGTCCCGCTGGACGTCCTCCCGTCAAAGAAGACGCTGTATTTTGTCACCGCTCCCGATTTCGCCGTAAAATCGGCAACCGGTTTCACGGGGAAGGACGATGCGGGTTCGTTCACGGGGACATCCGGAGACATCAGCATCTCCGGGGATGAGCCTGCATCAGGAGAACCGGCTCCCTCCGAAACAGGGAGTGAATCCGGAAGGGTGGAAGCTGCGGAACCGAATCCCAGGAGTGCACAGGAGAGGATGATTCCGAGGACAAGAGCGGCCGGAGGAATTGAGTGAATGCGTTTCACGGAAAACTACCTCAGTCAGGCGAATATTTCTTTTTCATTCAATAAGAGTTTGTGTATTTGTTCGGCGGACAAGAGGGCCAGTTTCAAAAAAGAGAGAAGATTTCCCGGCTGAACTTATATCAGATGTTCGAATCTCCATGGTGGATTTATAAAGAGTAGGAACGCCAGCCTCGTGTGGGGCTCATCTTCGCTCCACCAGCGGTTGGATAATAATTCATTCAGTCTCTCCCCATTCCGGGTTTTCCTCGAGAAATTTCCTCTCTTTCTGCTCCATCTCATCGACCGACAGTGTGGCAGGCATGCAGATGCACCGCTGTTCGATGAATTTTCCTTTCTCGAAGCATCCGAACCGGTCCGAACGCGAGCAGGTCCCGTATTCACCGGTATCGAAATTGTGGAACACGAGCTCCTTCCCCTCCCGCTCGGCACAGTCCTTCCCCTCCTTCCATGATCTTGCAGCAGCCATGGATCCTCTCTTGCCTGCTGGTCACATATATCCCCCTGTTTTCGGATGTCCTGACGTCCGAAGAGCATGGATCCCGGCCCCCCTCCCGGGGCATTCTGATTCCGGTGCCGTGGAAAACGGTCTCTTTCCCGGCATACCTGCCAGTCGTCAGGACCTCCTCCTCCCACCGAAGGCCGGTGCAGAATTGCGACCGGAAATCCGGCAGATGCCGCTCTGCCAGGGTACTGTCACTGACAATACATTTAAGAATCATCAAAGAGATGGGAGACCAAAAGGGGGTAAATGATCATGAATCTTGCAGATGTATACGCACTGAGAACAGAGAAGAACGTTGACGGCCTGCTGAACGCGCTCTGCGACAACGAAGAGTGTGTCCGGAAGGCGGCTGCTGTGTCTCTGGGAGGAATCCGGGACACCAGGGCGAAAGAAGCCCTTGCCAGGCTCAAGTTTGATGATCCGATTGCCGATGTGCGGAATACTGCGGCACGGGCCCATGAACTTCTCGTTGCCCGTATGAAAGATATGGGCGAGGAAGGACGCTGAAAGGACCTCGATTCTTTGCCTAAACTCTCTTTCTCAACCATGTAACCGGGAAAGAATGAGCCGGGATGTACCGTTCCTTATTCCTCCCGCCGTATCTCCACGCCGATTTCATTTCTCCTGAACATACCCGGGATAAACGGAGGGTTGTACCGCATCAGGAACGGTGTCCCGGTCACGGCGATGTTGTTCTCCCGGAGCGTCTCTTCCAGGCGCCGGGTCATCCCGGCTACCGATGCCTCGTCCGCAGTTCCCCGGAACCTGATGATCGCCACGTCCCGGGGGGGAATCTCGCGTATCTGCACCTCGGTATCCACTGGTTCGGGCAGATCATCGAGTGAATAAGCACCAGGCATCACGAACGACATGGTCGTATCATCGGAGATGACCGGAGCGGTCATCGCGATCGTTTCAGAGGTGATTACCGGGGCTGTCATCGCAATCTTCTTCTTCGTACGATTCCGGCCGGAGATATAGCGGAAGAGAAATCCGAATGCTTCATTTTCCGGAACCCCCCGGACACTGGCAACCCTCAACGCAGGGTACTTCCGGAGCTCGACGTCACCGATCCGTCCTGATTCTTCATAGGGAGCAGTCTCAACCATGATCACACTTCTTCAGGCTGCATGGTCCGGGATTAAATCCCTTGTGGTGCTGCCCGCTGGTATCAGCAGGTTCCCGGACAGGCAGAAGCCTGCCCTGGGATCAGAGGTTCCGCCTGAACAGGGGAAAGCGTATTATCCCGGACCCTCCATAGTGAACAGGCGATTTCCATGCTCATTATGCCTGATTTCATTCATACTCTTGATGAATGGATCATCTGGCTGCTTTCCGAAGAGTTCCACGGTTCTGCAACGCTCGCGATGCTCACCCAGAGAACCGGGTACCAGGAGCGTGATATCATGGAAAGCATCGGCTCCCTTGAGCGAATGAAGGCTGTCAAAGTCGTCCGGAATCCACGAAATGCAATGGTCATCGATTCCATCGGGCTCATCCCTCCTGGCAGGACACTGGCCGGGCAGTTACAAGCCAGGATGGAACAGCGATAATCCGGAACAAGGATAATGTTTCGGTCACTTCTCCCCGAAGCTCACCGCTTCCCCCGGGTTTCAGCCCGGAGGATATCTTCGATATCGTTCTTTGCCAGGACCATGCATCCCGGGAGAAAGGATTCGGGTGGAACCTGGGCACCACCAGCGGGATCGAAGGCTCCTGAATACTGCATCGGACGAGAGGAGATCCTGGAGACGGCGGACCGGTCTGATCGCTCAATTTTCAGGCAGAGATCCTGAAGTTGCAGGATATCCGGTTCGGCCCTTCCGGCACCGGACCACCGGGACCGGTATGCGGCGAGCGTGGAGCAGAGCCATTTCAGTCCCCGGATGGCCCTCTGATACCTTCTCATGTGATCCTCCCTTCGACACTACCCGGGCACCGGCCGGGATCAGGAGGCTGCCCCCCGTCCCCTCCCTCATGGCCTCACCGGACCCTCACCAGTGGGGTATATCGATCAATCGGAAAGGGACCCAAAAATGATTTTTATGGATAATATTCATCGGGGAGATTACTCTGCATCGATGGGATGCTCACTCGCGTGCGATCTCTCCACCTGCATCCCTGATGGTTTTCTCTATGGTCTCCTGCAATTCTGCATTGTAGAGGGCATGATCGAGCATGGGGAATCCTCCGACGAGGGGCATCGGCTTGAATATGGCAAGCGGCGCTTTCCCCTCCCGGGTTGGTTCGGTTCCCGGTCCGATCACTTCAGCCGTTCCGTCCTGCCAGACGGCAACATTCCCGTATCCCTGGGCATCCCAGATTTTCCTGATGATCGCTTTTGTCGTGAGCATAGTCCTCAGGTAAAAAATTGCCGGTGCCGGGCATCAAGGTGCCGGTCGGTTGAGAAGATGGAATCCGGGGGGTACTCGGTGGACTTCACCGACGGTGCATGGTTCAGAGCCATCGGATGGACACGATACCCTGCAGGGTAGCTTGAGGGTGCGGTGTCACTTCAGGTCAGGGAGGTGTCCGGTGCAGAACCGGCACGCACCGCCGTGTCACTCCTCGATTCCGGGCTGCCTGAACCGCCAGTAGTAGCAGGCCCCCCATTCCTTCTTTCCGCCAGGTTCGAGCTCCCGCAGTGCCGCTTCTGCATGCTCCTCGCAGACCAGGGTGCTGCAGCACCCGTAGAACTGCATGCCGATCGCTGTTTTGCCACAGATATCACAGGTTTTTTGCATTGCAGTCGCCAGGTCAGTCGAACCAGATAAGAAGCGGGTCTCTCCGTTCCGGTTTTTTCGGTTGCGCGGCAGCGGGATAGCCGAATATGAGCGGGGCCACGATCCGGAAGTGCCCGGGGACCTGGAGTTCATCGAGCAGTGCAGGATTTTCGGCGACCACTTCAGCTGACCCCATCCAGCAGCCACCCAGGCCAAGGGCCGATGCGGCAAGGAGCATAGTCCCGGCGCAGAGTGTGCAGTCGTATACGGACTGATTGCACCGGTCATCCCCGAGCACGAAGATGAGAACGGGTGCGTTGAAAAATATACTGTATGCGGGGTCCCGGAGGACCTTCCTGAACGGTTCGGCATGCTCGGGGGGATACTGCTCCAGGCTTTCAAGGAGGTTACCTTTGCAGAAATCAGAGATCCGCTTTATCAGACCTTTGTCCCGGATCACCACGAAGCGCCAGGGCTGGAGCCCCATCGCGGTCGGTGCCTCGATACCGGCACGGATGATGCTGTGGATGATGTTGTCAGGAACCGGACGTTCGGCATACTTCCTGATGCTCGTTCGCTCCCGTATGCACTCCAGAACAGCTTCTGTCTTGTCAGAATACATAGTCCGTCTCCGGGCTCCTTCCTCTGCTATCTGTTGCGGGTGGTAAATACCTGTCGGGGTCTGTCCTGTGCGTCTGTATCGTGTGTTCCACGCTCTCTGTCATTCTGATTCCGGCATGCCATGCCAGGAGGACTGGCTACTGTCCACTCTTCTTCTCTTCCCGGCCTTCGATCCGTTCCGCCCTCTTCGTGAGGATCTCTATCAGCTTCTCTTCTTCCACGGCGTGTTTCTCATCAGCAGTGAGCTGTTCGGGAAGCCACTCCGGGCGTTCTTTCCCGGTGAAATAGGTCCGGATGGCTCTCCGGAGGGCTCCGACGGCGAGGATCCCGCAGTGGAACTTGACGGCGGGAAGACCGCCGAGTGCTTCCGAGATCTGCTTCCAGCTGACCTGCCAGGCCTCCTCGAGGCTCTTTCCCTTGATCATCTCGGTCAGAATGCTTGATGCAGCGATGTTGGCTGCGCACCCGTAACTCTCGAATGTGGCCGCCGAAATCGTCAGGGTCTTTTCGTCGATTTTCAGGTAGAACGCGATCATATCCCCGCAGGCGATACTGCCTGCAAGGGCCTGTGCATCGGCATCTTCCATCTTTCCAAGGTTCTTTGGATTCCGGAAGAGCTCCAGCACTTTCGGGTTGTATGCCAGGGGAATGCGGCTAGACATGTTTTCCACCTCCCGGTTTCAGGGGAGAAAGGGACCTGATCCGCTGGACTGCGTCAGGGAAGCAGGTCAGGACGTATTCGATATCAGATTCGGTATGGAACGGGGTTGTCTTCATGAGAATACTCCCGTGGGCTTCCTCGTATCTCCTCCTGATGGCGAGGAGAACATGGCTTGGCTGGAGCACCCTGCTGGTGCAGGCGCTCCCGCTCGACACGTAGACTCCCTTCAGGCTCATCTCCACGGTGAGTGCTTCTCCTTCGCAGTTCAGGAAACTGATGTTGACGTTGTCGGGGGCCCGGTGGTCACCCCCGGGGCCGTTGAGGAGGGTATCGCTGATGGTCTCCGTTATCCCCGATATCAGCCGGTCCCGGAGCTTCGTCATGACGGCGAGATACTGGTCCCGGTTGGTCTGCATCAGCTCCACGGCCTTCGCAAACCCGGCGATAGCCGGGACATTCTCGACACCGGCCCAGAGTTTCTGGGTGCTGAGCTGACCCCGGATGATGGGATCGAGACTGGTGCCGTCCCTGACGAAGAGCGCCCCGGCCCCTTTCGGCCCGTAGATTTTATGACTGCTGATACTGGCGAGGTCTGCCCCGGTCTTCTCCAGGTCAAGCTCAGTCTTGCAGAACGCGTCACAGGAATCGAGGTGGACTGCCACCCCTGCGTCCCGGTCTTTCACGAGTTCGGTCATGGCCCGGACGTCCTGAACAGTACCGATCTCATGGTTGACGGGCGCGACACTGACGAGGAGCGTGTCGGCGTCGATCTGACCGGCGAGAAATTCCTGATCCACGACCCCCTCCCGGTCCACCGGGATGGTCACCACGCGGCAGCCCTCCTTCTGCAGCTGCTCGGCGGGGAAGGTAACGCTCAAATGTTCAATATCTGATATGAGCAGTTTTTTCCTGGTTTTGTTCGCACGGGCCAGGCCGGTGATGGCAAGGTTGTTTGCTTCGGTGCCGCTGTGGGTGAACACCAGCTCGTCAGGCTGGCAGCGGAGAGCGCCGGCAATGGTCAGGGTTGCCAAAAGAAGGGTCTCGTAGGTTTCCCATCCCTTCCGGTGGGTGATGGAGGGATGTCCCATACCCCCCGAAGCATATGCCTGCACCATGGCCTGGAGTGCTTCCGGAAACACCAGCCCCGAGTTCTCTGAGTCCAGGTAGACCTCCCGCTCGGGAACACCGTGTGATTCGAGGAGAGCCGCGACATCCGTTGACAGGTCGCTTATCTTCACCCTGACACCTCGATGTATATCTCGTAGACATCCCCATCCCGGGTGATCTCCAGCAGTTTGTGCCCGGTTCCGGTACTCCATTCCGTGACGTCGGAGGGGGCAGCGGGGTCCGTGGCGAGCAGTTTCACTACCTGTCCCGGTGCGGCCCGGGATACGGCCTCGGCGAGGGCGATGAGCGGCCCGGGACAGGTCTGGAAGGTCGCATCAACGGTTACATCCGCCTTCATTCCCGCACCTCCTACGAGACAAAAAGCGTGACCTCAGCATCCTTTGCCCTGCCAAGGAACGTGGCCGCACCGGCAACGCTGTCCACGTACTCCTCCAGGTCACCGGCGGTCATGCCGAACATGCCG
>ENA-ORXD01001721-ORXD01001721.1-sediment-metagenome-genome-assembly--contig:-NODE-1721-length-16755-cov-19.936743_pt1 | contig 16755 bp, 19 predicted proteins | sample MGYA00237862_ERZ511471 | MGnify/ENA metagenome assembly ERZ511471
AACATGCTGGCTGAATTGATCGTTCCGGTTGCTCTCGAGCAGGGTTCCAAATTCGCTATCCGCGAAGGTGGTCTGACTGTGGGCGCCGGTGTTATCACCAAGATTCTGGCTTAGTTAAGGAGAATCAGTCCCGGAACGGGCTGAGATAGAAAATTATGGCATCTAAGAAAAAAGATATCCGCCCGGTCATTACACTGGCGTGCACAGATTGCAAAGAACGCAATTACACCACCGAAAAGAACCGCCGCAATGATCCGGGGCGCATGGAACTGAAGAAGTACTGCTCGCGATGCAAAAAACACACCCCACATCGTGAGACCAAGTAAGTAAGAATGCAACATTCATGTGGGGTGCCTGGGCACCCCACATGCAGCACAGGCGAGTAGCTCAATTGGTAGAGCAACGGTCTCCAAAACCGTAGGTTGTGGGTTCGATTCCTGCCTCGCCTGCCTTCAGTCTTGTAGCGCCGTCCATAGAGGCGGCGTTTTAGACATAAAACAAAGGAGAAACTGCCCGTGGCAGACAAAAACGAAACCAAAAAACCGAACCCGATCGCAAAGTGGTGGCGTGAGACTATTGGCGAACTTCGCAAGGTATCCTGGCCAACCACCGATGATGCCTGGCGCCTTACCAAAATTGTCATTATCACCATGGTTTTGATGAGCGCACTGCTTGGCGTTTTGGATTATGTCTTTTCACGGCTGGTCGGTCTGATCTTTGCTTGATCGACAAGCCTTTTGGATTGAGGTGGCAACTAAATGGACGCTCACAGCGAATTCGATTCTGAATTCAACGAAAATGAAATGACCTCCAGCGATTACGAGTTGGAAGACTCGTTAACCGCTGATGAAGGTCTCGACGCGTCCCACAGGGATGTATCGACACTCTCGGAAACCGAGGCCCATCAAGATGACGAACAGGAAGATCGTGCCTGGTACGTCATTCATTGCTATTCCGGTTATGAGAACAAAGTGCGCCATAATCTTGAGCAGCGCATTGAAACCATGGGAATGAAAGACATGATTTTTGATGTTGTCATTCCCACCCAAGAAGAAATTGATGTCAAAGACGGCAAACGCCGTGTTGTAGAACGCCATGTGTTCCCCGGTTACGTTTTAGTCAACATGAAACTCACCGAAGAATCATGGTACGTGGTCCGCAACACACCTGGGGTTACCGGCTTTGTCGGCATGGGAAATGACCCCACCCCCCTGCGCCCAGAAGAGGTTGCCCAAATCCTCAAGCGCATGGAAGCCGAAGCACCGCACATCAAAGTCACCTTCAAGGTTGGCGAGCGCGTGCGCATTATCGACGGCCCATTCAACGATTTCCGCGGCACTGTCTCAGAAATCGATATGGAACGTACCAAAGTTCGCGTAATGGTCAACTTCTTCGGGCGCGAGACGCCAGTCGAGTTAGACTTCTTACAAGTAGAAAAGGCTTAAGCCAGTTCACCGTGCGGTGAGCTGAGATTCGTGGGAGGGTGAAACCGCCCGCTACTACCACAAAGGAGATAAGTTGTGGCAAAAAAGTTAAAAGCAGTTGTAAAGTTGCAAATCACTGCCGGTAAAGCCAATCCGGCACCCCCTATTGGTCCTGCCCTGGCTGGGCACGGTATCAACATTATGGCTTTCTGTAAGGAATACAATGCCCGCACTCAAAACCGCATGGGCGAAATCATTCCCGCAGAAATCACCGTCTACACCGACGGTTCCTTCACCTTCGTTCTCAAGTCCTCGCCCACCGCAGTATTGCTGCGCAAAGCCGCGGGCATTGAACGTGGTTCGGCTGTTCCCAACCGCGAAAAAGTTGGTAAAGTCACCCGCGCTCAGGTTCGCGAAATCGCTGAGATCAAAATGAAGGATACCAACGCCATTGATATCGAAGGCGCGATGCGCCAGGTAGAAGGTACCGCCCGCAATATGGGTATTGTTGTACAAGACTAGATTTTAGTGGGAGGTCCTGTTTTTAAGGGACCGCTAAAACCACAAAGGAGCCGTAATGCCAAAACACGGAAAGAAATACTTGACCGCCCGAGAGAAATTAACCACCGGGCAATACTACACCCCGCAGGAAGCTGTGGATCTGGTAAAACAAACCAGCACCACCAATTTTGACGCTACTGTGGAAGTTCACATGCGCATGGGTCTCGATCCGCGTCAGGCCGACCAGCAGGTGCGTGATGTTGTCGTTTTACCCCATGGTTTGGGTAAAACTGTGCGGGTATTGGTCTTCGCCCAGGGCGAAGGCGTTCAATACGCCGAACAGGGCGGTGCTGATTTCATCGCCGACACCGACGAATGGATCAAGAAAATTCAGGATGGCTGGTTTGATTTTGATGTAGCCATCGCCACCCCCGATATGATGGGTAAAGCCGGTCGCCTCGGTCGTGTATTGGGTCCCCGCGGTCTCATGCCGAACCCCAAAGCCGGTACCGTTGTTCAACCTGAAGATCTGCCCCGTGTCATCCAGGAATCGAAAGCCGGTCGGGTTGAGTTCCGCCTCGACAAAACCGCCAACCTGCATGTGCCGATCGGGAAAGTCTCTTTTGAAACAGAAAAACTGTTCGAGAACCTGGCCGCATTGATGGAAGCAATCAAAAAGGCTCGCCCATCCGCTGCCAAAGGCACCTACATTCGCCGGATCACTGTTACTTCCACTATGGGCCCTGGCATCCGCGTGGACGCCAACATGGCTCAGAATATGGAAAATAAAGAGTAATTAAGGTATAATTATCACCGCGTGGAAAATTCCACGCGGTGCACAAAAAAATCTTTGGCTTCGCCCATGAAAGCCGGTGCCGCAAGGCTTAATATCCAGCCCAGGTGAAGACGATCACAACACCAATTGAGCGTGTTTTCACGCTTGTGAAAGTCTTTGCCTGGCATTGAACCAGACAAAGACTTTTTTATTGACTCTTGACGGAAGGAGGAAAAACCGTTGGCATTCTCAAAAGAGCAAAAACAACAAATGGTGGCTGAATACGCCGAATTACTGCAAAAAAGCCAGGCTATCTTTATCATCGAGCATGGTACCATGAGCATGAAGGATATCGACACTTTCCGCGCGAAAGTTCGCGACGCGGGTGGTGTGGCCCATATTTGCAAAAATACGCTATTCACCATCGCTCTGAAGGAACAAGGCTTCGAAGTAGCGTCAAAATTGACTGGCACTTCGTTGGTTGGCTTCGCCCTGCAAGACGCGCCCGCCCTGGCCAAAGTTTTCGATGAGGCTACCGCCAAGTCTGAAATCTTTGCCCTGAAGAAAGGCTTCCTGGACAAAAAGGAAATCAGCGCCAAGCAGATTAAAGCCCTGGCCGACCTGCCGCCGCTTCCTGTTATGCGCGCCACTCTGCTGGGCACCATTATGGCTCCCGCCTCGCAATTGGTCCGCACCCTGGCCGAACCGGCTCGTGGTTTGGCTGCTGTCGTCAAAGCTTACTCAGAAAAAGAAGGCGCTCCCGCCGCTGCGTAAGCACCGAATTAATCAAGTTTTCAAACAAACAAATATTTACACACCTCATAAGGAGTATTTACAATGGCTGATCTCGAAAAAATTATTGAACAACTGAGCGCTCTGACCGTGCTCGAAGCTGCTGAACTGGTTAAGGCCCTGGAAGAGAAGTGGGGCGTTTCCGCCGCCGCTCCTGTGGCTGTTGCCGCCGTGGCTGGCCCCGCCGCCGCCGCCGAGCCCGAAGAAGAGAAGACTGAGTTCGATGTCGTCCTCAAAGACGCTGGCCCCAAGAAAATCGAAGTCATCAAAGTCATCCGCCAACTCACCAGCCTGGGCCTGGTCGAAGCCAAACAAATGGCCGAAACCGCTGGTTCCAAGGTGCTCTCCGCCGTCAGCAAAGAAGCTGCTACCGATGCCAAGGGCAAACTGGAAGCCGCTGGTGGCGTAGTCGAACTTGCTTAGTTCTTCTACCTAATTGCAGAGATAAAAATCCCCCGAGTTTTCGGGGGATTTTTTCATTCAATGTTTGTTGATTTTGCGTGAAGTGGTTCGCTTACATGGCGACGTTGCGGACCTGGCGAATAACCATCACCACCTTGCCCATAATGCGCACCTGCTTGGGGTTGTTTACGTAAATTGGTTGCATGGTGGGGTTGGCAGGTTGCAGGCGGATGCGATCCTTTTCTTTGTAAAAATACTTCAGTGTGGTTTCATCGTTGTCGTCTAACCAAACCGCTACCATCTCACCATTGTTGGCTTGCTGAGCGCGTTTCATAATCACAATATCGCCGTCATTAATCATGGCGTCGATCATCGAGTCCCCATCGACTTCCAGAGCAAATAAATCTTCCACATTTTCGCGGGATGGCAGCAGGCTGCGGGCAATTTCCACCCCACTCTCCGCGTCAAAATATGAGAAATCGGAAGTAGGCATGGGCAGCGGCGCGCTGGCCACAATCCGTCCTTGCAGCGGAATGGAAATCACATCGGTAATGCTGGCAGCCACCTTCTTGGCCGCGCTCTTTACCTTTTCTCCAACGCTGGCGGGCAGCGGTTGCAGCAAGCGGATACTGCGTGACACGTGCGAATCACGCTCGATATACCCATACTCCTCCAACTGCTTCAGGTAGTAATCCACCAGCGAGGTAGACTTCACCCCGATGCTTTCACCAATTTGCCGGATGGAGGGGGAATACCCGGATTCCTCTTGGAACTTTTCCAGGTATTGCATGATCTTTTTATGCCGCTCACTCAGACCGGCTTTCTTTCTTGCCATCATAGGACGCTCCTTGGTTCCATTCACCGCAAAATCAAACATTTGTACTACGAATATAATACACGAACATCCGTTCTGTGTCAAGCATGGATTACCGCTTCCATATTAATACATTCCATCAACTAATATGCTAATATGATTGTATAGGGCATAGCGATCTCACGACTGTATCATGGTCGCCTTCCCTGAAACCTTTGCTTTTCAGAAATCCGCAAACTAATGCAGTCTTAAGGGATTTTGGACTGAAGCCAGCCTATTGGGCTGGTCTTTTTTTTCCCGGGAGAGAATCCATAAGCCGCTAAAAACCTTGTTCCCCATTCAAAGATCGAAAAAGAGAGAATATCATGCGAAAGAGTCTGATTATCACCTTTTCCCTGTTGGTGTTGGTCTTGCTTCTGGCCAGTTCCTGTATACCTGAATTACCTGACGAACCCAATGAATATCCGGCTTTTTGCAAGCAAATGTACCAGGAAAAATTGCAAGAAGATCCAAATTACCCGCCAGCCTTCATCGGCGCTTGCACAGCCTACTTCGAGACTGGGAAAGCCAGTGCGTTCGCTTCTCTTTGCCGGTACGAACCCTTTCGCCAGGATTTAATCGACTCTGGAGTTGAAATCACCCATCAAAAGGATTGTGTTCAGTACTTGGTTTCCTACGAAGAGTAGGTTAATCATCACCCAATTCAGCATGCACTGACAAAACCTGCCCACATAAATCCTGATCCGAATGTCGCTGCTCCCGAAACAGACCGTCATCGATCCTAACAAATCTGATAAGACCTTGACCTGTACCTGATTTATGCTATACTCTGGTATAGTATATATCATTCCCCATTTCAGGAGCTCGCAACAAATATGCCCCTCTATCGATATCAATGTGAAGAATGTCTTTACGAATTTGAAAAACTGGTCCCGTTTTCCGAGGCAGAAAATCTTCCCAAATGTCCAAATTGTGAAAGTCACGACACCCACAAACAGGTGACCTCCTTTTCATCCTTTGGATTTTCCTCTGGCAACACCTCCAGCTCCGGTTCTTGCGGCAGTACCAATAGCCGCTTTCGCTGAGGGTAGGGAATAACGGGCTGCGGTGCAGCCCTCTCCTAAGTCATTTCCCACAAACCGCGAGCTTTTGCGGTTTGTGTTTACCTTAAGAGGGAAAAGAATGGACCTGAACAACCCACAAGCGCAAAAAAGAATCGTCTCACGCCTGCGCCGGATCGAAGGCCAGTTACGCGGCGTGCAAAGCATGGTGGAAGAGAATCGCGATTGCCACGAGATCATGCAACAAATGGCAGCTATTCGCTCAGCGATGCAAAGCGCCAGCCAGGCCATGCTAGAGGAATACTCTGAAAATTGCCTGATCAATCTATCAGATACAGCAGATCAGCAAGAGCGCAAATTGTTGCTGAAAGACCTGATTGCGCTGATCGGTAAAGCGCCATAAGCAGTCGCTACGCAATTAAATAAGGAAGGACAAAAATGAGTTCAGCTCTAGTACGTTGGATTGGCGGTGAAAAATTCGTTGGCATAGACTCCACCCAACACTCGGTGGTGCTTTCCACGCCGTCTGAAGGCATTGGCATGAAGCCCTCAGAGATGCTGCTGGTGGCATTGGCTTCCTGTACCGCCGTGGATGTCGTCTCCATTTTGGAGAAGCGGCGCAAACCGCTCGCCTCACTCGAGATTCAAGTCACCGCAGAACAAGATTCCGAACCGCCCTGGCCATTCCGCAAAATTCATCTCAAATACGTGATGTCTGGAAAAGAAATCAGCGAAAAGGACGCAGAAACCGCCATTCGTTTATCTGAAGAGAAGTATTGTTCTGTGGCCGCCACCATTCGAGGTGTAGCGCAAATCTCTACAAGTTTTGAAATTCTCTCGCCCACAGAATGATTGTTCCTTAAAAGGATTGGTATAATCATGCCAGGTATTCCCACTGGCATGATTTTTTTTATTAGGAGAACAGTACCATGGCTTATAACGGTGTATTGGCCCAATATGGCCACCTGATGGACATTCCTGCCCACACAATGCCCATCACCCTGCTCGAAGGCAACACCCCGCTTATCCCCATGCCCGGTCTTGCCCAAGAACTGGGCGGTGGATTTGAGTTATTTGTTAAGTTTGAAGGCCTGAACCCGACTGGCAGTTTTAAAGATCGCGGGATGACAGCCGCGGTATCTGAAGCTGCCGGGCGCGGCGCCAAAGCGGTTATTTGTGCCTCTACCGGAAACACTGCCGCCTCAGCCGCCGCGTATGCCGCTCGCGCTGGCATGCGCGCGGTGGTGATCATCCCCGATGGCAAGGTGGCCACCGGTAAGCTGGCCGGCGCCATCGCCTATGGCGCCGAAGTCATTCAAATTAAAGGATCATTTGACGATGCGCTCAACCTGGTCGTGCAAATCAGCGAACGCCATCCAATTGCCCTGGTCAACTCGCTGAACCCGTATCGTCTGCAAGGCCAAAAGACCGCCGCCTTCGAAATTTGTGACACCTTAGGCGCTGCCCCCGATTGGCTTTGCCTTCCGGTTGGCAATGCTGGAAACATCACCTCTTATTGGATGGGTTTCAAACAATATCACAAGCTCAATCAAACCGGCCTGCCCCAGATTCTCGGCGTGCAAGCAGAGGGTTCCGCCCCCCTGGTACTGGGTCATCCAGTAGAACACCCCGAGACAGTGGCCACCGCGATTCGCATTGGCAAACCCGCCCGCGGCGAAGAAGCCTTGCAAGCCGCCGAAGAATCCAACGGCCGGATCATTGCCATGAGCGATGAAGCCATTCTAAACACCCAAAAGCGTCTGGCGGCTCACGGTGTGTGGGTGGAACCCGCATCGGCAGCCGGTGTTTGTGGGTTAACCGAGCAAATCCGCACTGGTAAATTGGATCCCAAAGGCAAGCGCATCGTGGCCATCTGCACCGGTCACGGGCTTAAAGATCCCGATATCATTGTGCGCCAGGCAGTCACTCCACGCGCGTTACCAGCCACGCTCGCCGCGATGGAAGCAGCGATTTTGGGAGAATAAACATGAATCCCTCTCGAGTAAGAGTCCTGGTCCCTGCCACCACCGCCAACCTGGGCCCTGGTTTTGATTGCTTGGGAGCAGCCTTAGATTTGTGGAATGAAGTCACTTTCATTAAACAAGGCAGCCAACTGAAAGTGGAAATTTATGGAGAAGGCGCGGAAAATGTTCCCACCGACCAGCGAAACCTGGTTGTAAAGACTTTCCAGCAATTTTGCGATCTCCATCACACGCCCATGCCCGCTGGCTTGCGGGTGATCTGCCGCAATCAAATTCCGCTTGGCTCCGGATTAGGCTCTTCTGCAGCGGCTGTTTTGGCCGGGCTGGTCGGCGCCAGCAAACTGCTTGGGATTTCCACCTCCGCGGAACAAATCCTCGAACTTGCCAATCAAATAGAAGGCCACCCCGATAACGCTGCCGCCGCGCTCTATGGCGGATTGGTCATCAGCGCGGCGCTGGATCAGGGTCTGTTTACCCGGCGCTATGACCTGCCTGATATCCCGGTTGCCATCGCCCTGGGCCTGATCGACCTGCCCACCCATGCCGCGCGCGCGGCGCTCCCCAAATCAATTCCCTTCAGCGATGCTGTTTTTAATATCAGCCGCAGTTTGCTGGTGGTAGACGCTTTACGCACCGGGGATCTGGCTTTATTAGGTCAGGTCATGCAAGACCGCCTGCACCAGCCTTTCCGCCTGCCATTAATGCCCGGCGCAGCGGAGGCCATTCAAGCCGCTCTGGATTGCGGCGCGGAGGCCGCCACCATCTCTGGAGCCGGCCCAAGCATGATTGCATTCACCCGTGGCAACCCTGAGCCGATCGCCGCTGCCATGCAGCAAGCCTACCAGTCCGTTGGTACACCCGCGCGCGCCTTCTCTTTGCGCACTACAAATCTGGGCACAAAAGTGGATTGTGAGGGAGCAGGGGAGGAATAGCCTCCAAAATGAGTGGCCATTAATCTCGGTCATAAAAAATCATGATAATGGTAATAAGACCACAAACTTGGTTGACAAATCAACCTCGCTTCTTGTAGAATCAGTAGTAGAGGGGGCGTAAGCCTCTCCACAAATCACGCCATGGATTAAGTCCAAGCGGTGTATTTGAATTATGGCATGGATAATGCACCCAAGTGCTTGACGTTAAAATTTGCTTATGCTACCATGATTAGAAATGTTAAAAAGTGCGTTCCTGCGCAAACCGCGCAGAGCGCACATCTCAGGAAGGAGAGCCTGCAATGTCCAAGAAATCTTTAAGCCTTGTGTTGGTTCTAATTGCATTTAGCCTGGTATTCTCTGCTTGCACCCGGTCAGCATCGACAGCGACTGCTGAGCCGAAAACGGGCGAAGATTCACCTTTGGGCCCAATTGCCACCCAACCCGATATCCTGCAAGAGGCCATTACTCAAGCCACGCAGGGCGCGCTGCAAACCCAGCAGGCGCAAGGCGGGGTAACCCCCGCAGCAGGGGCAGATGTGGCTACGGCCGTACCGGCTGAAGCAACCGCGGTTCCTACCGCCGTACCCACCGCCACTCCTACCATGGCAGCCATTCCGACCCTCACCCGACCAGCGAGTTACACCTTGCAGAAGGGTGAATTCCCCTACTGCATCGCCCGCCGCTATAATGTGAGCATTGCCGATCTGCTCAGCCTCAATGGATTGGGGGCTGGCGCAGTGGTAAACCCCGGAACCGCCCTTAAAATCCCTTCCAGCGGCAGCTGGAACGCCGGAGACCGCGCTTTGAAGAGCCACCCGGCCGATTACACCGTCAAAGCTGGCGATACGATTTACACCGTCGCCTGCGCCTATGGCGATGTTGACCCCATGGCCATCGCGATTGCCAACGCTCTCGAAGAGCCCTACACCCTCACTGCTGGCAAGGTTATCAAGATCCCGTAAATCGATCTTGACAGGCTCTTCATTTTATTTTGAAACCCAAAACCAGGCGGGAGAAATTCCCGCCTGGATTTTTTTCCTTTGCGTTCGAAAATCTGATAAAATCATAAAGTAACCAAACAATTCCTTAAGCTTCTGCTGCAGCTTTCAAGCCCAAATATACAACATGAACTTCAAAATTAAAACCATTAAAACACATTACGAGGGGCGCGCTTTCAGTGTAGAAAAAGTAGACATGCTGCTCCCTGATGGACGCGAAACCACCTATGACCTGGTAAGACATAATGATAGCGTTTCGATTGTTCCTGTGGATGGGAATGGATGTATCCTCTTTGTCAGCCAGTATCGATTGGGCGCAGAAGACCAGTTGTTAGAATTACCGGCTGGCGTTGACGAAGACGGAGAATCGCCTGAAGCCAGCGCGGCCAGAGAAATCCGGGAAGAGACGGGTATGGCTGCCGGGAAATTGACCCGCCTGGGTGAATACTACCTGGCCCCTGGATATTCCAGTGAATTAATGTACGCCTTTCTTGCCACTGATCTTACTCCCGCTCCACTGCAATCCGATCCCGATGAATTCTTACAGGTAAAAGCCATCCCGATTGATCAGGCTTATGCCATGGCGCGTCGGGGAGAGATCAGAGATTCAAAAAGCCTGGCCGCTTTGCTGCTGGCAGAACCCTATATACGCCCGTAAAACGGGTAAAAATAGGTATCACACCACCGCCTGGGGGGCTTTGAAAGCGAAAATTACGGGTAACAGACTTATTGTTTTGAAATTCAATAAACATCAGATGCTTTGTCTGAATTATTACAACCCGCACATCTTATTGTGATGTTTATAACTAAACGAAATGACGATTATCCGCTAAACTTCACATGGTTTAATGTCTAGAAGTCTGCCTACAAATATTTACCTTGGGCAGTTACCCTGAAAGATTTGAGTTCTAGATGTTGTGCCAAATCTTTCCAATTATTCTTTGAGGAGTAATTCACATGACGCGAAAATTGACTACTATTGATGGAAATGAGGCTGTAGCATACGTTGCCTATCGTCTCAACGAAGTGATCGCCATCTACCCGATCACTCCTTCCTCAAACATGGGTGAGCATGCCGATGCTTGGTCGGCTGCCGGTGTGCCCAATATTTGGGGAACTGTTCCCCAGGTAACTGAAATGCAGTCCGAAGGCGGCGCTGCCGGCGCAGTACACGGCGCCCTGACCACTGGCTCGCTGACCACCACCTTCACCGCCTCACAAGGTCTTTTGCTGATGATCCCCAATATGTACAAGATCGCTGGCGAATTGACCTCTACCGTATTCCACGTGTCGGCTCGTTCACTGGCTGCTCAGGCATTGTCGATTTTCGGTGATCACTCCGACATCAACAGCGCTCGCAGCACCGGCTTTGGCTTCCTCGCCTCGGCCTCAGTGCAAGAAGCCCACGACATGGCCCTCATCAGCACCGCAGCCAGCCTGGAATCACGCATTCCGTTTGTGCACTTCTTCGATGGTTTCCGCACCTCGCATGAAGTCAGCAAGATGGAATTGATCGCTGAAGAAGTAATGCGTGAAATGATCAGTGACGAAGCCGTTGCCGCCCATCGCGCCCGCGGCCTCACCCCTGATCGCCCCAGTATGCGTGGCACCGCCCAAAACCCCGATGTCTACTTCCAGGGGCGCGAGACGGTCAACCAATTCTACAACGCTTGCCCGGCGATTGTGCAAAAAGCCATGGATCAGTTTGCCGCCCTCACCGGCCGCAGCTATCATCTGTTTGATTACTTTGGTGCCAAAGACGCCGAGCGCGTGATCGTGATCATGGCCTCTGGCGCCGAAACCACCGAAGAAACCGCCAAATACCTGGTGGAACGCGGCGAAAAAGTGGGTGTCGTGGTTGTACGCCTGTACCGCCCCTTCGCAGTGGAAGCCTTCCTTAATACGCTGCCCACCAGCACCAAGAGCATTGCCGTACTTGACCGCACCAAAGAGCCCGGCGCCACCGGTGAACCGCTGTTCACGGATGTGGTTACCGCCATCGAAGAAGGTCTCGCCACCGGCAAAGCCCCCTTCAAGACCTTACCGACCATCATTGGCGGCCGCTACGGTCTTTCTTCCAAAGAATTCACCCCTGGCATGGTCAAAGCCGTATTTGATGAGCTTTCCAAAGCCGAACCTAAGAAACATTTCACCGTCGGTATCAACGATGATGTCACCAACACCAGCCTCACCTACGACCCGCACTTCTCCATCGCCGCTCCTGAGACCAAACGCTGTGTATTCATCGGTCTGGGTGCTGATGGCACCGTAGGCGCCAACAAGAACTCCATCAAGATTATCGGTGAAGAAACTGACTTCAACGCCCAGGGCTATTTCGTTTACGACTCCAAGAAATCCGGCTCCTTGACTGTATCTCACCTGCGCTTTGGTCCCAAACCGCTCAAAGCCCCTTACCTGATCCAGGAAGGCGACGCCGACTTCGTAGCCTGCCACCAGTTCACTTTTTTAGAGAAATTGGACATTCTCAAATACGCCAAACCGGGTGCCGTATTCCTGCTCAACAGTATTTACGGACCAGAAGAAGTTTGGGATCATCTGCCGGTGGAAGTCCAGGAAGATATCATTGCGAAGAAACTTAAATTCTACGTCATCGATGGTTACGAAGTAGCCAAAAATGCCGATATGGGCGGCCGCGTCAATACCATCATGCAGACCTGTTTCTTTGCCATCTCTGGCATCCTGCCGCGTGATGAGGCCATTGCGCAGATCAAGAAATCCATTAAGAAGACTTACGGCAAACGTGGTGAAGCTGTGGTTCAGGCCAACTTCAACGCCGTTGATTCCTCGCTGGCAAACCTCTTTGAGGTGAAAGTGCCCGAAAAAGCCACCAGCAAGGTCAGCCGCCGCCAACCCGTGCCCGCCAACGCCCCTGAATTCGTCAAAGACGTATTAGGCAAGATGATGGTCTTCGAAGGCGACGACATCCCCGTCAGCGCCATGCCTGTAGACGGCACCTTCCCCACCGCCACCACCCAGTGGGAGAAACGCAACATCACCCTCGAAATCCCGGTGTGGGAACCCGATCTGTGTATTCAGTGCGGTAAGTGTTCCTTTGTCTGCCCGCACGCGGTTATTCGCCAAAAAGTCTACGAACCCGCCCTGCTCGAGAACGCTCCCGCCACCTTCAAATCGGTGGATGCCAAATACAAAGAACTGCCTGGCATGAAATTCACCATTCAGGTCTCTCCGGAAGATTGCACCGGCTGTGGTCTGTGCGTGGAAGCCTGCCCGTCCAAAGACAAGACTCAGGTTGGCCGCAAAGCCATTAACATGACTCCTCAGCCGCCTCTGCGCGAGCAAGAAGTGGTTAATTGGGAGTTCTTCTCTAATCTGCCCAACCCCGATCGGGAAGCCTTCAAGCACGACACCGTCAAGAATTCACAGCTTCTGCAACCGCTGTTTGAGTTCTCCGGCGCCTGCGCTGGTTGTGGTGAGACTCCTTATATCAAACTGCTCACCCAATTGTTTGGCGATCGCATGGTCATTGCCAATGCCACCGGTTGTTCTTCTATTTATGGCGGCAACCTGCCCACCACGCCTTATTCCCAAAACAATGATGGTCGCGGTCCGGTATGGTCAAACTCTCTGTTTGAAGACAACGCCGAGTTCGGCATGGGCATGCGTCTGACACTTGATAAACAACAAGAATACGCCCGCGAACTGGTGAAACAGCTTTCCAGTGAAATTGGCGAGACTCTGGCCAGCGAGCTGCTCAACTCAGACCAAACCACTGAACCGGGAATCTTTGCTCAGCGCAAACGCATTGCTACTCTCAAAGAGAAACTGGAAACCCTCAAAGCCAAAGATAGCCGCGCCTTCCACCTGCTCACCATCGCAGACGTATTAGCCCGCAAGAGCGTATGGATTTTGGGTGGTGACGGTTGGGCTTATGACATCGGTTACGGTGGTTTGGACCACGTTCTGGCTTCTGGCCGCAACGTCAACGTGCTGGTCATGGATACCGAAGTCTACTCCAATACCGGTGGCCAATCCTCCAAAGCCACTCCCCGCGCCGCGGTTGCCAAATTTGCCGCCTCGGGTAAAGGCCTGCCCAAGAAAGATCTGGGTTTGATCGCCATGTCTTATGGCTACATCTATGTTGCCCGCGTCGCTATGGGCGCGAACGACAACCACACCCTGCGCGCCTTGCTGGAAGCGGATGCCTACGATGGACCATCCCTGGTGATTGCCTACTCTCACTGCATCAACCACGGCATCAACATGCGCAATGGTTTGCAGCAACAAAAACTGGCCGTCAACTCCGGTGCCTGGCCGCTCTTCCGCTATAACCCAACCCTGGCTGATCAAGGCATCAACCCGCTTCAGCTGGATAGCAAAGAGCCCACCATCGAGTTCAAAGAATACGCCTACAACGAAACTCGCTACCGCATGCTGGTACAGTCGAACGAAGAACGAGCTGAAATGCTGATGAAAGAAGCCACCGCCGACTCCCAGAAACGCTGGAATCTCTACCGCCAGATGGCTGAGATTGATTACAAATCGAGCGAGGAATAAGTAACTTTTATCCCCTCGTTCACATCTAATGAAAAAGATGAATGATTAGAGAGGGAGAAATAAAATGGTAGATCTAAGTTCAACATATCTGGGGATGAAGCTGAAGAACCCTTTGGTTGCTTCAGCCTCCCCGCTGTCTAAAAAAGTCAGTACGATAAAAAAGCTGGAAGACCAGGGCATTTCAGCTGTGGTGATGTATTCTCTTTTTGAAGAGCAGATCAATCACACCAGCCGGGAATTGGATTACTTCCTCAACCTGGGCACTGAGAGCTTTGCTGAAGCGCTGACATACTTCCCCGAGATGGAGTCTTATAATGTCGGGCCAGACAGCTACCTGGATTTAATCCGCAAAGCCAAAGATGCTGTAGATATTCCGATTATCGGAAGTCTAAACGGCATTTCGAGCGGCGGATGGGTGAAATATGCAAAAAGCATCGAACAAGCTGGCGCAGACGCCCTTGAGCTGAACATCTACTTTGTGCCAACCGAACTCGAAACCAGCTCGCAACAATTGGAAGACGCTTATGTGAATCTGGTTTCCGATATCAGCGAACAGCTGAGCATACCGCTCGCGGTAAAGCTCAGCCCATACTACACTGGCCTGCCAAACTTTATGAATCGACTGGTCAAAGCCGGTGCAAATGGCCTGGTATTGTTCAACCGCTTCTACCAGCCCGATCTGGACATCAATGAATTTGAAGTGGTTCCAAGCCTGGTGCTGAGCGATTCTGAAGACATGCGCCTGCCTCTGCGTTGGATCGCGATCCTTTATGGAAAGCTGCAAGCCAGCCTGGCGTTGACCAGCGGCGTTCACAGCGCGCAAGATGTGGCCAAAGCCGTTATGGCAGGCGCAGACGTGGCCATGATGGCCTCAGAGCTGATTGCCAAAGGCCCAGCCCGCGTGAATGAAATCCTGGTTGAATTACAAGCCTGGATGGAAGGCAAAGAATACGCCTCCGTAGCACAAATGCGTGGCAGCATGAGCCAAAAGGCAGTAGCTCAACCCGCGGCGTTTGAGAGAGCGAATTACATGAAAGCGCTCAACAGTTTTGATAACCGGCTGGCAAACTGATATTTCATAGAAACATCAAAAACGCGCCCTTCTCCATGAGGAGGGCGCGTTCATTTTAGCCAATATGCTGAATAACTAATTACCTGTGCGTGAAAGTTCGAAAATTTCTGAACAATACTTCGATTCAAACAAACAAAAAACACCCAACCCAAAATGGGCAGGGTGTTCTCCTTTAATTCATCACGAAGAGCAATGAATCTACCGGGGGATTATTCAAGACCTACAAATTGTGAGGTGCCTTTTTTCTGGCGGTAGACAATACGCCCACGCGTCAGGTCGTAGGGAGACATTTCCACGCGCACGCGATCTCCCAGCAAAATGCGAATATAGTATTTGCGCATTCTGCCAGAAAGATATGCAAGTACTTCGTGGTCATTGTCCAGGCGCACCTTAAATTGCGTTCCAGGCAGTGCCTCAACAATGGTACCCTCGACTAATACTTTATCCTCTTCTTTAGGCATTCACTCCTCCAAATCTTCTTCTTGCAAAAGTCTCCCCGGATTCCAGATAAAACAGTGAAAATTAGTGTTCAATCTGGCGGCGTTTGATCCGGCGGATCGCTTTCTTCTTCTCAACACGTCGCGATTCACTCTTAGAAACGAACCAGCGTTTGCGTCGCACAGTGCTTAATACACCGCTTTTAACAACCTTCTTGCGAAAGCGCTTCAGCAATTGATCTTGTGATTCATTCGGTCGTAAAACAACTGTAGCCAATGGAGTTCACCTCCCTTCGTGATAAGAATTAAAGATTAAAAAACAAAAACTCGCTTGCATGAGGTTGCAACCGAGTTCCGCAAAAGGGTTATGCCATCTCGTAACCTTCCGTGCAATCGAGCTGCAGCCTCCTATCATCTAACTAATGAAGAACCTTCCACAATGATAGCAGTAGAATTATACCCGACCCCGCCCAAAAAGTCAAATTAGGCTGCGGAGAAAAGGAGGGTGGAGGTACCACTGGTAAAAGAAAATAAAAAAAGTCTCTTGGCAATGACCTACTCTCCCAGGGGGTCGCCCCCCAAGTACCATCGGCGCTGGCGACCTTAACTACCGGGTTCGGAATGTTACCGGGTGTACCCTCGCCGCTCCAATCACCAAGAGACTTTATTTTACTATACCATTGCGAATAATGTTGTAGTCCTTTTCTTTGCGAAAAGTCCCGCGTTCTCCACATCACGTAGAAGCCCTCGGTCATTAGTACAGCTTAGCTCAACACATTACTGCGCTTACACACGCTGCCTATCAAACAGGTAGTCTACCTGTGACCTTACTCCCTTCACGGGATCACAGGGATCTTATCTTGAGGCGAGTTTCCCACTTAGATGCTTTCAGCGGTTATCTCTGCCAGACGTAGCTACTCAGCGATGCCGTTGGCACGACAACTGACACACTAGAGGTCTGTCCACCCCGGTCCTCTCGTACTAGGGGCAGCTCCTCTCAAATCCCTTACGCCCACAGCGGATAGAGAC
>ENA-ORXD01001723-ORXD01001723.1-sediment-metagenome-genome-assembly--contig:-NODE-1723-length-16743-cov-4.632665_pt1 | contig 16743 bp, 15 predicted proteins | sample MGYA00237862_ERZ511471 | MGnify/ENA metagenome assembly ERZ511471
GGACCGGCGCGACCTCTGCCTTCACGGTCGACCTAGGCCGGGCGAGCTTCCTGCGCCTGGCCCTGCCCTATCTCGCCCTCCCGGCCGCCGGCGGCCTCGTGATACTGCACTTCCGGGCCACGGGCGGACTCGGCGGCGAGGGCACGATCGTCCTCGTCTTCTCCGTACTCCTCCTGTGCCTCGTGTTGGTTCGCCAGTTCCTCACCTTGCTTGAGAACTTGCGCCTGAGTCGCTCGCTGTCTTCGCGTACGCAAGAGCTCGCCCTCCTGAACCGCGTGGCCGCAGACCTCGGCCAGTGCCTCACGACGGAGGAAGTCGCGCGAACCGGGCTGGAGCGCGCCTGTGACGCGCTGGACGCCCAACACGGCGCCGTCTGGCTCGGCGACACTAACGGCGCAGCGCGTCTCATCGCCGGCAAGCGCGACACCGACGACGATGCCTCTCTCGCCGCCTTGGCGGCCGAGAACGCCGCCGTCACCGCAGCCATCGGCCGATCCGAAACCTGCGTCGTCGACATCGGCGGCGAATCCCAGGCCGCACCGAGCCGACCGCGATCGAGGCGCGGCGTCATGTCTCATCCTCGCCCCCCTCGTGGCGCGCGGCACCGTGCTGGGCTCTTTGGGCGTCGTCCTCGAGGCGGCCGCCGTCGGTGTGCCCGCGCGCCTGCAACTCCTGGAGGCCATCGCGGCGCAGATGGGTGTCGCGGCCGGAACCGCGCAGCAGTACGAGAAAGCGCGCTACCTCGCCGACCGCGACTCGCTGACGGGGCTGCTCAACCACCGCGCCTTCCAGGCCCGGCTCGAGATCGAGTGCGCCGACGCCGTCGAGAAGGGAACGAGCTTCTCGGTGGTTATGATGGATCTCGACGGCTTCAAGCGACTCAACGACTCTTTCGGTCATCAGGCTGGCGACACGGCGCTCCGCCAGGTCGCCACTCACCTGCAGCAATCGCTGCGCGACACCGACATCATCGCACGCTACGGGGGCGACGAGTTCGTCGCGCTGCTGCCTGAGACCGGCAAGGATGTGGCGTGCGGCTTGTGCGACCGGTTGCGCGCCGGCCTCTCCGTTCGCCGCCGATTGGCCGAACACGGGTACGCGGAAGCCTTGCGCCTGAGCTGCGGCGTCTCCGCCTATCCTGAGGACGCCCTCTCCGCGCAGGGCCTGATCGGCGCCGCGGACCGCAACCTCTATGTCTCCAAGTTGCGCGGCGGCGATCGCGTCACGGTGGGTGCGGACACCGGCGAGGAGGAGGCCGCGGCGGCGTACGCCGCCGATCCCGGCCGCGTACCTGCGGTCGCAGGTGGCTTGGCGGCGAGGGCGGCGACCACCTAGCGCCGCCGGAGGCCGTCCCACGGCCCGAAGCCGGACGGAATCAGAGAGCGAGGCGCCCGCGCGAAGGCTGACAGCGCGGACAGAAGTGCGTTCCCCGACCGGTCACGACGACGCGCCGTACGGCCGTGCCGCACACCCGGCACGGCTCCCCGGCGCGCTGGTAGACGCTCAGCATCTCCTGGAACGCGCCGCGCTGCCCCGCGGGGTCGACAAAGGTGTCGATCGACGAGCCCGCGTTGTCGATCCCGGCCTGTAGCGTCTCGAGGATCGCCGCGTGCAGACGCAGCGCCTCACGCGGTCCGACGCTCCCGGCCGGTCGCAGCGGGTGCAGGCGGGCGCGGAAGAGCGCCTCGTCGGCGTAGATGTTGCCCACCCCGGCGAGGCGCCGCTGGTCCATGAGGACCGCCTTGAGCGGCGCCGTGCGGCCCTCCAGTGCGGCGCGCAAGTAGTCCACGGTGAACTCCTTGCCGAACGGCTCCGGCCCCATACCGGCGAAGAACTCGGCCTCCGCCGCCGGCACGAAGGCCCAGAGGCGGCCGAAACGCCGCACGTCGCGGAAGTGCAGGTCGGGGCCCGGCGCGAAGCTCCAAACGAAGCGCGGCGGGCGCCCTTCGGGTTTGATGTCGCCGAGAGTGGACAGCAAGACCTGGCCCGTCATGCGCAGGTGGAGAACGGCCACCATATCTTCTAGGTCGATGATCAGGTACTTCCCGCGGCGGCGCAGACCGAGCACGCGGCGTCCGGCGAGCAGTTCGCGCAACTCCGCCTCGCTCTGCCCGCTGACCGTCGCGTCCATCACGCGCAGGTCGCTGAGCACCAGCCCCGGCAGGTGCCCGGCCAGTCGCCGGCGCACGGTCTCGACCTCCGGGAGTTCAGGCATCGGAATCCCCCTCTTCCTCGGGCGTCGCGTCCGCCCGCTCCGTCTGCCACCACCGGCGCAGGAAGTCCCTCGCCTCATCTGCGGACGTGATCTCACCGACCTCGATCTCCTCCTCGAGCGCCTCGAGTGCCTGGCCGACCAGCGGTCCCGGCGGTACGGAGAGCAGTTCCATGACGTCCTCGCCGCGTAACAGCTTGGGCACAGGCGCCTTGTTCACCGACGTCCACAGCGAGCGCGCCACGCGGTAGTGGCGGGCCATCGAGACGCGCGACGTCTTCTCCCCGCGCGTCGCCAGACGGTCGCAGAGCGAGACCACCACCGATTCGAAGACCCACGGATGCACCGCGCGACGATACCGTGAGAGAGCGCGCCGGGTCAGCGGCTGCTCGCGAACGAGGAAGCCGAGCCGCAGGTGCTGACGCACCAGCGTACGCAGGAACGCCGAGAACTTCGCGCTGAGCCGCAGGCGATCGGCAAGCTGCGTGACGAGATCGGCGCCGATCTCGTCGTGGTACCAGAAGACGAGACGTCCGTCCTCGGCGACGGCGCGTGCCGCCGGCTTGCCGATGTCGTGCAGCAGTACGGCCCACGACACCGGCACGAGCGGCGCCGTTCCCGCCAAGCCGACTTCGTCCGGCGGCGTCAGGTGCGCGACGCCGCCGAACTGTTCGACCACGCCCGTCACGTAGGTAATCGCCTCCAGCGTGTGCTCGAACGCGTCGAGGTGATGGTACGGCGTCTGCTCGATGCCTCGTAGCGCGTCGACCTCGGGAAGCACCACCTTCAGCGCGCCCCACGCTGCCAGGTCGCGAAGCGCCGCGGCCGCGGCCCGAACGGCGAGCACCACCGAGAGCTCGTCGCGCAGACGCTCACCGCTCACCCGCGCAAGACCCGGCGCGGCGGCAGCCGCCGCCGCGAGCGCCGTGTCGTCGGGCGTCAGTTCCAAAGCCCGAGAGAATCGGGCCAGGCGTAGGACGCGTAGCGGGTCGTCCTCGAGCACGCGAGTCGAACACAACCGCAAACGGCGGGCGCGCAGGTCGGCGGCGCCGCCCAAGGGATCGATCAGGTCGCCGCCGGCGAGCGCACGCGCCATGGCGTTGACCGTGAAGTCGCGACCGAGAAGATCGGCGGTCAGCGGGTCCGCCGGCGACATACCCGGCACGGCCGTGCGAAGCCGGGCCACATCGACGTGCGCGTCCCCGAGCACTACTCGCCAGGTACCGAAGGCCTCGGACGGGGCGTAGACGGCGGCGCCGAGGCGATCGGCGAGCCCCCTTGCGAGCGCCTCCGCCCCCTTGGCGACGACGAGGTCGACGTCCTTGACCGGCAGGCCGAGCAGCTCATCGCGTAGGCAGCCACCGACGAGCCACGCCTGTGCGCCGGGCGCGAGACTCGCGCGGGCAGCCGCCACGATCGCGGCGAACGAGGGCGACGCGCCGCTCTGTGAGCCGTCCGCCACGTCCGCTAGGGAGTCGGCTCGCCGGGCAGCGTCTCGGCGTCGCCATCACGATAGCGGCGCTTCACGCGCGGCCCGACCCGGCACACGACCTCGTAGTTGATCGTCCCGAGAAGACGCGCCACCTCCTCGCAGAGGATGCGCGCCTCTCCAGGCGCCGATGTGCCCGGCGCCGCTTCGCCGGCCGGCCCGAAGAACACCACCTCGTCACCGGGGCGCCCCCAATCCATCGGCAGACGGACGGTGAGCTGGTCCATGCTGATCGTGCCGGCGATCGGGCAGCGGCGTCCGCCGACCAGAACGTCACCGCGGTTGCTCAGCAGGCGATTTACGCCGTCGGCGTAGCCGACGGGCACGATCCCGATGCGGGTCGGCTCCGTGGCGATGAACCGGCGCCCGTAGCCGACGGACTCGCCGGGCATGACGAGCCGCACGCCGGCCACGTATGAGCTGAGTTTCATCGACGGCCGCAGACCGTCCTTGAACGGCTCGTCGTTCGCCGGGGCGAGGCCGTACATCGCGATGCCGGTGCGCACCATGCCGAAGTGAGCGCGCGGCCCGCGCAGCGTCGCCGCGCTGTTCGCGATGTGGCAGAGCAGGTCGGGGAAGACGTGCGAGAGCTCGCCGGCGAGCTCGGTGAAGCACCGCAGTTGCTCCTCGAAGAACCCGGTGTCCTCCTCGTCGGCGGTGGCGAAGTGGCTCATGAGTCCGGCGAGCAGTCCCGCCCGGGCGGCCTGAGCGCAAAGTTCGCGTGTTTCGGCCCGGTCCACGCCGAGGCGCCCCATGCCGGAGTTGTACTTGACGTGGACTCGCGCGCCGAGGCGGCAGGCCTCATCGAGAAACGGCCGCGACCAGCCGACGGCGTCGCCCTGAGCCGCAACCGCTCGCGCAAGCTCGGCCCCCGTCATCGGCCCGAAGACGATCACCGGCGCATTGAGTCCGGCCTCGCGGAGTTCCTCGAGCTCGGTGACGGTGGCGACCCCCAGCCAGGTGGAGCCGGCGGCCAGCGCCGCGCGAGCGACGGGCACGGCGCCGTGGCCATAGCCGCCGGCTTTGACGACGGCGCAGTGAACGGCCCCAGGAGGCAGGTCGCACGCCAGCCGACGGACGTTGGCACGCACGGCCTCGAGGTCGATCTCGGCCAGCGCGCGTTCGCGGCCGGCCAGCATACTACAGCCCGAGAATCTTCATGATGTCGTGCCGAGAGACGATGCCGACCACCTTGCCGTTCTCCTCAACGGGCACGCGGTCGAAGCCGTGTGCCGCCATTAGCGCCGCGGCGGAGCGTGCCGGGTCGTCGGGGCCGACGCTGAGCGGCGCTTGCGTCATGAGGTCGCCGACCGTAGCCGCCGCAGCCTTGCGCAGCCTCTCCTCGAACTTCTTGCGGCTGCCGAGGTAGATGATGCTGTCCAGGAGTTCGAAGTAGTGCGGCAGAGGGACCTCGGCGTCCAGTTCCATGAGGTCGCCTTCGGTCACAATCCCAACGAGGTTCTCATCGTCGTCAACAACCGGAACGCCACCCAGTCGTTGCGCACGAAAGAGCGCCACGAGGTCTTTCACCTGCATGTCCGGGCGCACGGTCACCGCCGGAGTCGTCATAATGTCGCGTACCAGGGCATCGCCCCAAGCCGGCTGGTCAGTGGTGGTGGACATGCGCCTCCTCTGCTGGGCCGGCCTTCAGCCGCTCCACGGCGACCGGCAGGAACGGAAACAGGTCGCTGGCAATCATACCGTCGCTGCCGACGGACTCCTCGGCCGCGAGATCGGCCGCCATGCCGTGCAGGTACGCCCCGAGACAGGCCGCGTCGGTGGCCGCGAGCCCCTTGGCGAGCTGCGTCGCCACAACGCCGCTGAGCACGTCGCCGGTCCCCGGCGTCGCCAGCCCGGGGTTACCGGTCGGGACGACGAAGGCCAGTCCCGATGGGTCGGCGACGATCGTCGCCTCGCCTTTGAGCAACACCGTCGCACCGCAGCGTTCGGCCGCCGCGCGCGCGCACTCCAGCCGCCGCGCAGCCACTTCGTCGGCAGGTATGCCGAGCAGGCGACCCAGCTCGCCTTCGTGCGGCGTGAGCACCGTGGGCGCGGCGCGCTCGACGAGCAACTCGAGCTCGCCGCCGAGGGCGTACAAGGCGTCGGCATCCAGGAGCAGCGGACGCTCGACCGAGATGAGCTCGCGAACCAACAGCTGGGCCTGGTCGGCGCGGCCCAGGCCGGGGCCCACGGCCACGGCGTCCAGCCGCGCCGCCTCCTCGAACAACGCGCCGCGACCCGCCATGGCGAACTGCCCGTCGGCGCCGGGCACCTCGACCGTGATCACCTCCGGGTAAGGCTTCTCGCCCCCGCTGCCGTGCGGCAGCGCGACGTGCACGAGCCCGGCGCCGCTGCGCAGCGCGGCCATCGCGGCGAGGTGCGCCGCGCCGGACATGCCGCGCGAGCCGCCCACGATGAGCACGGTTCCGACGGAGCGCTTGTGGTCGAGGGCGCCCTTGGGCACGAGCATCGGCTCGAGGCCGTCGGGCGTGAGCAAGAGCGCTGCGGCGTCGCGGTCGCAGGCGGGCGGAATGCCGATCGGCGCCACGATCACCTCTCCGCTGAAGACGCCGCCCGGGGTCACGAAGTGACCTACTTTGGCGGCGTGCAGGGCTACCGTAAGGTCGGCGAAGACCGCCGGCCCGCGCACGGCGCCGGTGGTCGCGTCGACGCCGCTGGCGATGTCGACGCTCACGACGGCGCCGGGCATCTGGTTGATGAGTTCGATCACCTGCGCCGCGTCGCCTTCCGCGGCGCCGCCAAACCCGGTGCCGAAGACGGCGTCGACGACGACGTCCGCCACCAGCATCGCGGCGAGAGCCTCCTCCTGAGGCTCGCCGTTCTCGTCGCAGCACGCGACGGACTCGACCCCGAGACGCGAGAGGATATCGTGGTTGAGACGCGCGTCGCCGTGGAGCGTCTCTGCCAACGCCACCATGACGACGACGACCTCGACGCCCGCGACGGCGAGCTCACGGGCGACGACGAAGCCGTCACCGCCGTTGTTGCCCTTACCGGCCACGACAACGACCGACTCAGGGTCGAACCGCTCCATGATCTCGGCCGCCACCGCCATGCCGGCACGCTCCATGAGGTGTGCGCTGGGGATGCCGACCTCCTGGATGGCCGCCTCGTCGACGTCCCTCATCTCGGCGGCTGTGTAGAGCTTGAGCAACAGTGACTCATCCATGGTCGCCCTCCCTTAGGGCGGCGGCCATGGCATACGCCATGCCGCCCGTATGACTCAGCGACACCTCGACACGGGTCACGCCGCACCGGCCCGCCGCTTCGGCCACCCCGCCGTACAGGGCAATCCGCGGCTGGCCGCCGGAGAGCACCTCGATGTCGCGCCAGACGAACCCGATGATACCGATTCCGAGCGCCTTGCCGACAGCCTCTTTCGCCGCGAAACGTGCCGCGTAACGGGCGAAGGGGTCGGCGAAGCCCTCGGAGTACGCACGCTCGTGGTCGCTGAAGAGGCGAAAGTACGCCCGCGGCAGGCGTTCCAGCAGACGGCGCATGCGCTCGACCTCGACGGCGTCGAATCCCACCCCGAACACGCCGCATCCCTCGGGCACAACGGGCTTCACGCGACGTCACTCCGCCGTGGCCGCGACGTGGGCAACCTCACTCGACCGTGACGGTCTTCGCCAGATTGCGCGGCTGGTCGACGTTCAGGCCCTTGATGCCGGCGATGTGGTAGGCGAGGAGCTGCAGCGGCACGACCGTGAGCAGCGGGGCCAGATGATGGTCGCACTTCGGCACCCAGAGGACGTCGCGCGAGAGCGCCGCGATTGTCTCGTTGCCGTCGCTGGCCACGGCGATGACGTCTGCCCCACGCGCCTTGACCTCCTCGATGTTGCTCACGAGCTTGGGCAGCACCGGGCTGTCGTCGGCGACAACCACGACCGGCGACTCGTTGTCCAGCAGAGCGATGGGACCGTGCTTCATCTCGCCCGCAGCGTAGGCCTCGGTGGGAATGTAGCTGATCTCCTTGAGCTTCAGGGCGCCCTCAAGGCAAACGGCGAAGCCCATGCCGCGCCCGAGGTAGAGGAAGAAGCGCTCGTCGTAATAGCGCCGTGCGATCCTGGTCACGGCGCTGTCGCGCTCCAGCAGCTGCGACACCTTGTTGGGGATGGCTCGCAACTCGCGGCCGAGACGCTTGAGCTCGACCTCCGGCTGCACGCCGCGCGCCCAGGCGAGGCGGAGCGCCAGCAGGAGCATCGCGGCGACCTGCGACGTGTGCGTCTTGGTCGCCGCGACGCCGATCTCCAGCCCGGCCCGCGTGTAGAGCACGTAGTCGGCCTCACGCGAGGCCTGGCTGCCCATGACGTTGGTGAGCGCCAGCACCGGGGAACCGGCGTTGCGCGCCAGGCGCATGGCGGCGAGCGTGTCCAGCGTCTCTCCGGACTGCGTGATGCCGATCACCAGCGTATCGGGGTCGAAGACCGGCTCGCGGTAGCGGAACTCGCTGGCGACGTCGATCTGCACCGGCACACGGGCGAGCTGCTCGATCGCGTAGCTGACGATAAGGCCGGCGTGGTACGAGGTGCCGCAGGCGACGATGAAGATGCGCCGCAAGCGGCGCAACATCTCGTCGCTCATGCCTACCTCGCCCAACTCCACCCTACCGTCGGCGAGCAGCCGCCCGGCAAGCGTCTCGTGCAGCGCCGCCGGCTGCTCGTGAATCTCCTTGAGCATAAAGGTCTCGTAGCCGCCCTTCTCGGCCGCGTCGTCGTCCCACGGTACGACCGAGATGGCCCGCTCGACAGGCCGGCCGTCGGCGTCGGTGATGTCGACGCGTGAGGCGTCGACGGTGGCGACGTCGCCGTCCTCGAGCACCATCATCTTGCGCGTGTGCGCCATGAAGGCAGGAATCGCCGACGCAAAGAACATCTCACCCTCGCCCACGCCGACGACCAGCGGCGCTTGCCGGCGTGTGCCGACGATGATCTCGGGCTCGTCGGCAGAGACGGCACAGAACGCGTAGTACCCCTCGAGACGAGGCAGCACGGTGCGCACGGCGGCGGTCAGGCCGTGCTCGAGGTTCTCCTCAATCAGGTGCGCGATGACCTCGGCGTCCGTCTCGCTGTGGAGCCGGTGACCTCGGTCGGTGAGCTCGGCGCGCAGCTCCTTGTAGTTCTCGATGATGCCGTTGACTACAATCGAGAGACGCCCGGTGCAATCCTCGTGCGGATGCGCGTTCTCCTCGCTCGGCCGGCCGTGCGTCGCCCAGCGCGTGTGGCCGAGGCCGACCGTCGCCTGCGAGCCGTTCGAGCCGGCCGCGGCGTACAACGCGTTCAGGTTGCCCACGGCTCGCACAACATCGAGCCCTTCTCGCTCGACGAAGACGACGCCGGCCGAGTCGTAGCCTCGATACTCGAGACGCCGCAGCCCCTCAAGCAGAATCGGCTTGGCGGCGCGGCTGCCCGCGTAGCCTACGATGCCACACATCCCTGCTCCCTTCGCTGAGCGCGCGCTCAGACAGGTAACGCTCGATTGCTTTCTAGGTGGACGCTCCGCCCAGTTGCTCGCGCACGACCTCGGCGAGACGGTCGCAGACGCCCTCGACTTCTTCGTCCGTGGGCGCCTCCGCCATAACGCGGACCAGGGGCTCGGTGCCCGAGGGTCGCACGAGGACGCGGCCGCGGCCGTTGAGGCGGCGGGATTCTTCGTCTACCGCCGCCCACACCGCGGGCGCCTCGCTGAGCGCGCCGGCCTTGGCGACGCGCACGTTCACGAGCTTCTGCGGAAGACGAGTCATCACGGTGGCCGCCTCCGCCAGCGGCTGTTGCATCTCGGCGAGCGCCTGGAGGAGGAGGAGGGCGGTGGCGAGCCCGTCACCGGTCGAGCACACGTTCGTGTTGATGATGTGACCGGACTGTTCGCCGCCGAGCACATAACCGCCGTTCAGCATCTCGGCGACCACGTAGCGATCGCCGACCGGTGTCACGACGACCTCGATGCCCTCGCGGCCCATGGCGTGATGGAACCCCAGGTTGGTCATCACGGTCGTCACGACGGTATCGCGGGGCAGCTCGCTCTTCGCCTTGAGGTGCTTGGCGAGGATGGCGATGATGAAGTCGCCGTCGACGAGATTGCCCTGCGCATCGACGGCCAGCACGCGGTCGCCGTCGCCGTCGAAGGCGAGGCCGAGATCGTGGCCGCCGGCGACCACCGTTTCCTGCAGCCGGGCGACGTGCGTGCTGCCGCAGGCGGCGTTGATGTTCGTGCCGTCCGGCTCCGCGCAGAGCACGGTCAAGCTTGCTCCCGAGCTCGCCAGCGCCAGCGGAGCGGCCGCCGACATCGCGCCGTTGGCGCAATCGACGGCGATGCGCAGGCCGCGCAAGTCCACCTGGATGCGCCGCGCGATGTGCTCGGCGTAGCGCTCCGCCGCGCCGTCCAAAGCCGTGTACGAGCCGAACTCGCGGCCGGCCAAGGAGCGCAGGTCATGATGCTGGATGTGTTGCTCAATCTCGGCCTCTTCGTCGTCGTCGAGCTTGATGCCCGAGGCCGAGAAAAACTTGATGCCGTTGTCGCCGAACGGGTTGTGCGAGGCGCTGATCACGATGCCCGCCGCCGCGCCGCGCTGCCCCGTGAGCAGCGCCAGCCCCGGCGTCGGGATGACTCCGGCCAGCTCGACGTGGGCGCCGCCGCTCGTGAGACCGGCGGTCAGCGCAGCCTCCAGCATAGGCCCGGAGATACGTGTGTCGCGGCCGATGATGAAGAGCGGTCGCGACCCGGTCTGCTTGCCCACGACAACCGCGGCCGCGAGACCGACCTGCACGGCGAACTCGGCCGTGAGGAGCTGGCCGGCGACGCCACGGATGCCGTCGGTGCCGAAGTACGTGCCCATGCACCCCCGATTCTCGAGCTCGCGGTTTGCGGCGCCGCAGGCGCCGATGCCTCGAGCCATGCTACGCGGCCTCCCTGGAGGTCGCAAACCCCCCGCCCCGCGCCGTCGCGGGCTGCGTGAGCGTCGCCCTCACCATCGTCAGGATCTCTCGGCACCTGAAGGTCCCCGGTGGACTTTCGGCCCTCGGGGGGGACACAATCGCCTGCGGCTACAGCGGAGGTCACTCGTTGCGCATCATCGATATGCACGCCCACGCCTTCCCCGACCGCATCGCGGCCTCGGCGCTGGCGACGGTGGGCGGCAACGCCGGCGTCATCGCCGAGTACGACGGCACGATCGCCGGCCTGCGCGCGCTCATCGATGGGGCGGGCATCACCCGCAGCGTGGTCCAGCCGGTGGCCAGCAAACCCTCCCAGGTCAGATCGATCAACGACTGGGCGACCGGTATCACCGACGACCGCATCACGCTGTTCGCGGCCATGCACCCGGATCTGCCGGACCTCGAGGCCGAGGTCACCACGCTCGCCGAGCGCGGCTTCCTCGGCTTCAAGCTGCATCCCGAGTACCAGGCCTTCCGGCCCGACGAGGAGCGCCTCGACCCGATGTACGCCGCCGCGGCGCGTCACAACCTCGTCGTCTACTTCCATGCCGGCGAGGACATCGGCCTGCCCGGCGTGCACTCAACGCCGCAGATCTTCGCCGACGTGCTCGATCGGCACCCAAACGTGACGCTCGTGCTCGCGCACATGGGCGGCTGGCGCCAATGGGACGACGTGCGCCGCCACCTCGCCGGGCGAAACGTCTACCTCGACACGTCGTTCACCCTGCCCTATCTCGGCGCTGAGAGCTTCGTCGAGCTCGTCGCCGCACACGGCGCCGACCACGTCGTCTTCGGCAGCGACGCGCCGTGGGCGAACGCCGCCGAGGAGATCGGCCGGCTCCGCGCCCTGCCGCTGTCTGACGACGACTTGGACGCCATCTTCTGGCGCAACGCCGCCGGCCTCCTCGAACGCGCGGCGGGCACGTCTTCCAGGCCGCGGTGAGGCCTGCTTCTCCGCACCCAAGCAGCGGGCCCGGGGGCCGGGCGCGGCTCGGCGGTCTCCGCGTCGCCCTCCTCGCCGTTCTCGTGGCCGCGTGCCTGGCCGTCGCGCCCGGCGTCGCCCAGGCGGCGACCCCCGCGACGCCCGCCGGCGACGAAGCGACCCCGGCGGCGCCGAGCAACCCCCTCTCTCTCGCCGACGCCATCCTTCTCGGCGTCGTCGAGGGCGTCACCGAGTACCTTCCGGTGAGCTCTACGGGGCACCTGCTCCTGACCGAGCACGTCCTCGGCATCTCCGGCGACCCGCAGCTCAAGACGGCCGCCGACTCCTACGCCATCGCAATCCAGTTCGGCGCGATCCTGGCCGTGCTTCTGCTGTACAGGCGACGGCTCGTGGCGCTGCTGCGCGGCCTCGCCGGCAAGGACCCTGAGGGCCGCGCGCTGGCCATTGCCCTCGTCGTCTCCTTCGTCCCGGCCGCCGTGATCGGCCTCCTCGGCGAGGTGTACATCAAGGACTACCTCTTCGCCCTCTGGCCGATCACGGCGGCCTGGCTCCTGGGCGGCATCGCCATCCTCCTCGTCGCCCGCCACGATCGGCGCGCCGGCCTGCGCCCCAACGAGGGCCGGCAACTGGAGGAGCTCGGCCCTCGAGGGGCGATTGTGATCGGTCTCCTGCAGTGTGTCGCCATGTGGCCGGGCGTCAGCCGCAGTCTCGTCACGATCCTCGGCGGGCGCCTCGTCGGGCTCAGCACGGTGGCCGCGGTCGAGTACAGCTTCCTGCTCGGCCTCGTGACCCTGACGGCGGCGACCGCCTATGAGACGGTCAGCGAGGGGGGGACGATCATCGCCACATTTGGGATCGTGACGCCGCTCATCGGCGTGGTTGCGGCGTTCGTCTCTGCGGTGGTGGCCGTGGAGTGGATGGTCAGCTACCTCAACCGCCACACCATGGCGATCTTCGGCTGGTACCGCCTCGGCCTGGGCGTCGTCGTGGCGGCGCTTCTTCTCGCCGGCCTCCTCTGAGCTCGCGCCGCTAGCCCACGTCCTCCGGCGAGCCGGCAATGTCCGAGAGCGCCTGGGAGAGGTTCGGGTAGAAGTGGTCGCGGTCGAGCGTCTCGAAGAGCCCGTAGACCAGCAGCAGGCTGTGCAGTCGGTCGCGCAGTTCGACGAAGGCCATGTGAACGCCCTGGGCGTTGAGCTCCAGATCAAGCCGCTCGAGCATGTCGGCCGCCGTCACGTCGATGTCCGTGATCGCTTCGCACTGCAGCACCACCCACACCGGATGCTGCTGCCTGACGATTGTCCGAACACGCTGACGGAACAGGTCCGCATTGGCGAAGAAGAGCGGCGCCTCCCAGCGAAATACCACCACGCCGGCAACACCGAGCGCCCCCTCATAAGCCTCTACGTCGTGCCAGCCGTCGAGTTCGGGTACGTAGCCGAGGACCGCGCCGTGCGGCCACCAGCTCCGGCGGAAGAAGAGCAGGATGGAGACGACCAGTGCCACGACGATGCCTTCCAGCACTCCGAAGACCACCACTCCCGCGGCGGTCACAATGGAGAGAGCGAGCGCGCTCTTACGCACGCGCCAGAACTTCCTCAGGCCGCGGAGGTCCGCCAGGCTGATGGCCGCCATGATCACCACGGCGGCCAGGGCCGGTGACGGCACGTTGGTGAGCAGACCAGGAAGGAAGATGAGAAGGACGGCCACGAGTGCGGCTCCGACTAGGCCGGTCAGCTGGCTCTTGGCGCCAGAGCTCTCCGCGACCGCGGTGCGCGAGCTGCTCGTCGAGATGGCGAAACCTTGGAAGAAACCGGCGGCGATGTTCGCTGTGCCGACGCCGATCATCTCCTGATTAGGGTTCACCTGATCGCCGCGACGAGCGGCGAAAGCCGTCGAGTTGGCGATCGTGTCGGTCAGCGACACCAGCGTGATGCCCACCGCGGCGGCCATGAGCGGGATCAGGTCGCTGGCGTCGGTCCAGGGGATGGACGGCAGAGGGACACCGGTCGGCAGCGTGCCGATCGTGGCCACGCCGTGCGCCACCAGGCCGAGCGCCACCGTGGCGACCGCCGCTCCCGCGACCGCCACCAGCACGGCCGGCACTCTCTTGGTCAGGCGCGGCAGCGCGAGCAGGACCAGAAGGGCCGCAAGACCAAGCGCCAGCGAGTACGGGTTCAGCTCGCCGATCTCCGCGATGAAGGCGCGCGCTTGCTGCATCGTGCCGTCGGCGTCGACGGAGAACCCGCACAGCTTAGGCAACTGACCGATGATGATCACGATCGCCAGCCCATTCATGTAGCCGAGCTGAACCTCCTTGGAGAGCAGGTCGGCGATGAACCCGAGCTTGCCGAGGCCTAGGCCGATCTCGATGAGGCCCACGAGAATCGCCAGCATGCCTGCCAAGGCGATCGCCCTGCCGGGGTCGCCACCGGCCAGCAGAGGGATGATCGCGGCGAAGATGAGCGGCGAGACGGAGGAGTCCGGACCTAGCACCAGCACGCGCGACGGCCCCATGATCGCGTAGGCGACAAGGCAGGCGATGGTCGTGTAGAGGCCGGTCACCGGAGGTAGCCCGGCCAGCTCGGCGTACGCGAGACCCTGCGGCACGAGGATCGTGGCCACAACGACCCCCGCGATGAGATCGTAGCGCAGCCAGGGTCGCCGGTACGTGCGCAAGGCCCGTACGCCCGGCACCCAGCGCGCTATCGCTCCCTCCGGCTTCGCCTCGGCGTCCTGCACGAGTTCCCCCTCCGGCTCCTCGTCGCGAGCGATGGTACCACTCGCCAGTCGGGACGCGGCGGCGCTGCGCTAGGCCAGCTTCGCCAGTCGGTCCGGCAGTCCCGCCGGACCCCCGCCGCAGAGTTCCGCGGCTGCCGGCACAGCGCCGAGGCGCATGAGTTCCATGAAGGCGCCGAGCTCGTCGTCCTGTGTCCCGGCGGCCGCCAGAACCTGCTCGCCGGCGACGTAGAACGCAGTGAACTCGCGCGCCGCGAGATCGCCGCGGACGACGACGTCCTCCCAGCCCTGACCGGCGCCGGCGTAGCCGACCCTCAGGTCGAAGTGCTGCGTCCAGAAGAACGGCACGCCGGTGAAGGGCGCTGCACCGCCGACCATGCTCCGCGCCGCCGCACGCCCGTGCTGCTGGGCGAGGCGCCAATGCTCTATGCGCACGTCGCGGCCGCTGTGCGGTTCACGGTAGCGAGCCACATCGCCGGCCGCCCAGACGCCCGGCGCAAGGCGCAGTTGCTCATCGACGGGGAGACCGCCGTCACGATCCAGATCGGCGCCGCGCACGAAGTCGGTCACCGGCTCGACGCCGGCCCCGACGACGACCAGATCGGCCTCGAGCACCGTCCCATCGTCGAGCACGACGGAGTCCACACGGCCCTCGCCGGCAAACTGCGCGACGCCGCGGCCAAGCGCGAAACGGGTCCCTTGAGCCTCGTGCGCCGCCTGAACGACCGCCCCGACGGCGGCGCCCAGTATGCGTTCAAACGGTACCGCCTCGATGCCGACGACGGTGACCTCCAGGCCGCGCGTGACGAGCGCCGCCGCAACCTCCATGCCGATGAAACTGGCGCCGATCACCGCAGCGCGGCGGGCCGTCTGCGCCGCCGCGGCAAGCGTCTCCGCGTCGTCCCATGAGCGCAGCGTGCGGACCCCCTCGAGATCGGCACCCGGCACGTCGAGACGCCGCGGTCGCGCCCCGCTGGCGATCAGCACGGCGTCCGGGAGAAGCGTTTGCCCGCTCTCCAACGTGACCGCACGAGTACGAACGTCCAGCTCGCTGACACGGGCATGCAGCCGCTCGATGCCGTGCTCCTCGTAGAACGACGCCGCGCGCAGCGGCAGCCACTTCGCCTCGAGCGCGCCGCTGAGAAAGTCCTTGCTGAGGTTTGGCCGGTCGTACGGCCAGCGATCTTCGACGCTGATCATCACGATTCGCCCGCCGAAGCCCGACCCGCGCAGCGCCTCGGCGCCGGCCGCTGCGGCCGCTCCGCCGCCGACGACGGCGAACAGCCGCCCGTCGGCGCCGGACTCGGCCACCAACGGCGCCGCGCCCTCCGGCGCCGCGTCACGGTCGACGTAGACGTCGTCGCCGTCGACGCGCACACGGAAGGCGCGCAGCCCGTCCAGCGCCGGCGGCTCAAGAAGCGCCCCATCACGGACGTCGAAGACCGACTTGTGCCACGGGCACAGCACCCGCGGGCCGTGCAGAAGGCCGTCGGCAAGCGGCGCGCCCCAATGCGGGCAGCGCGCCGCCGTTGCGTAGAAGCGCCCGCCGGCGCGCGCCAGGAGTGTCTTCTTGCCGTCGGCGAGGACGACCATCATCTGGCCGTCGGCGAGGTCCGAAACTGCTGCGACGCGCTCCTCCACGGTGCCTCCAGTCTTCCGGTCGACGCCGGACACGCTCACCCGGCGCCCCTTCCCGAGCAGCACCTTACCGGAAGCGCCCGCTGCGGTCAGCCGTTTCGGCCTGGCCGGAAGCGGCGAGCGGCCTTAGCCATTGGGGTTCTCCTCGCCGGCGAGCACACGCTGTGACGGCGCCGGAACGGGACACGCAGGCCTCTCCCAGCGCCCGCGCCGCGCGCTCGTCGTCCGCGGGCGACGCCGCGCGACAATGCGATACGAGGCCGCCAGGACGACCGCCGCCACCGCCAGACTCGACGTCGCGATGTAGATCAATCGGGCGCTGTCCGTCCCGGCCAGCGCCCCGTGCACGCTCGTCAGCCAGAACGCGATGTACGCCGTCACGTGAGCGCCGCGCCACCACCGCCTAGGCACACGCCTCAGCAGCAGCGACGTGATCTCAACCGCCAAGACCAGCCACAGAGCGGCTACGCCGAAAGCGACGGCGCGCGGCCGCCATTCGGAGGCGAACGGCACGATGAAGTCGACGGGGCGGAAGCCGACGGTCGAGTCGGCGAGCAGCATCATGAGGTGACCGGCGACGAACACCACAGTGAGCGCGCCAAGACCACGATGAAGATCGAGCAGCCAAGCGCGGCGCGCCGTGAAGCGCCCCGATGCGAGCGCGGCGCCCCAGAGAACGGAGAGCGTGAGCAGCGCGTAAGCGACCAGCGCCGAGGCACGTGAGAGATACCACCAGACCTCAGGACTCATGAGACCTCCATTGCCGGAT
>ENA-ORXD01001727-ORXD01001727.1-sediment-metagenome-genome-assembly--contig:-NODE-1727-length-16729-cov-3.916527_pt1 | contig 16729 bp, 14 predicted proteins | sample MGYA00237862_ERZ511471 | MGnify/ENA metagenome assembly ERZ511471
GGAAAACGCCGCTGGCTACCGCTTCGCCAACTTCTGGGTGCAGATCTACGTGCGCTGAACCACCTCAGATTAAATTTGATTATCACCATCCTCCCTGCAGAATGAAAGAGAGAGGATGGTTTTTTTTATGAAATTATTTCTATGTGCTGAACGCATTCAGGTATAATGGGAAGCACGCCCTCGTAGCTCAATGGATAGAGCGCCTGACTTCGAATCAGTAGGTTGCGCGTTCGAATCGCGCCGGGGGCGCCTGGTTTGCCCCTTTTTCGCCTACTTGCTCCTACATCTCAGGGTATTTTCTTCTTTCATGAGAATTCTCAATATCTGCGGGCGCAAAGCTGGTGATACCAGGTGGAAATAATGCTCTGTGTGGACAAAATTAGCCGAATTTTGTGTAACCTGTGCACACAATGCACACAATGTATGTCGATAAACCCATGCGCGGTCACGGGCTGATGCAGGCCATCGCCCACGTTAATCGTGTCTTCAAAGACAAACCCGGGGGTCTTATTGTAGATTATCTCGGTTTGGCGGATCAATTACGTCAGGCGCTGGCAGTCTATACTGAGAGCGGTGGTTTGGGTTCAATCGCACTGGATCAGGAAGAAGCCGTTCGCCTGCTCATGCGTGAGGTTGAAGTTTGCCATGGGCTCTTCCATAGATTTGATTGGTCTAAATGGCTTTCTGGTTCACCCGCCGAAAAACTCGGCATTCTTCCCCGAGCACAGGAACACATCCTTTCACTTGAAAACGGGCGCGAGCGTCTTTTGCAGTCCGTCACCATCCTCACCCAGGCTTTTGCCCTATCGGTTCCAAATGAGCGCGCTCTGGCGGTTCGTGAGGAAGTCGGGTTTTACCAGGCCGTTCGCAGTGCGATTGTGAAAATTACCGTTGAGGGTGCCCGCTTTACCGATGACATTGAGCATGCAATTCAGCAGATCATTTCCCGTGCGGTCGCTTCAGAAGAAGTGATCGACATCTTCGCTGTCGCCGGGTTGAAGAAACCGGATATTTCCATCCTCTCTGATGAATTTCTCGAAGAGATCGCATCCATGCCCCAGCGTAACCTTGCTGTCGAACTGCTTAGAAAATTATTGAATAACGAGATCAAAACCCGATCCCGCCGCAATCTGGTTCAGTCACAATTCTTTTCAGAGATGCTCGAACGGACCATTCGCGCCTACCAGAATCGCGCAATTGAAACTGCGCAGGTGATCGAAGCGCTTATTGGTCTGGCAAAAGAAATGTGCAAGTCCGGCAATCGTGGGGAAAAACTAAATCTCACCGAGGATGAACTTGCATTTTATGATGCCCTTTAGGTCAACGATAGCGCCGTAAAAGTGCTCAGGGATGAGAACCTCAATATCATTGCCCGTGAACTGGTTGAGACGGTCCGCAATAACGTCAGCATTGATTGGACGGTCAAAGAGAATGTGCGCGTAAAATTACGGGTGATGGTGAAGAGAATCCTCAATAAACATGGTTACCCACCCGACAAACAGGCAAAAGCCACCCAAACGGTATTGGAACTGGCAGAATTAATCGCGAAGGATTGGGCTGATTAAGGGATAAAACACCTCTAGAGAATAATTTACTTTAAACCTAGGTTCATATTGTATTCCTTTTATTCGTGTGGAATTCATGTGCAAAATCGGAGGAAATAATGGACACAATGAACACAATGCATAAAGCAATTAAAAACATCAGGCTACTTCTAGGCAATCAAGAAGCAACTTTGTATCAAACATGGTTTGAACGAACGCAAATAATTAATAATGCAAATAGGATCTTTCGACGGATTGCATCCACCAAAGACATGGATCAGGTAAGAGATTATTTGGCTGAAATTCGATATGCGTTAATTTTCGCTGGACTTGGCTTTGATCTAGAGTTTGAACCAGAAGGTAATCAAGGTCCAGATTTAGGAATAACACGAGATGGTCAAAAGGCAGTAGTGGAAATAACGCGCTTTCGAAAAATACACTCTGGGCTACCATTGGGTAATCTTTATGATGAAAATTTGATTTTGAACAAATACGGAAATAGTCCACGAGACATACGTAAGGCTTCTCAAAAAATATTGAATAAATTTCGACAGGTTAAAAATCAAAAAGGGATTATTGCCATTTGGAATGACGATCGGGATATGGAAGAGATAGAAATTGGACCGGCAGTTGAAGATATTCTTGCTGATGTAAAAAAATGTTCGTCAGTCTTACAAAATGGTTTGCTTTTCGTCTTGTATGGCTCAGATTATATAATACACAACAAACAATTATATTGTTTCCCTTTTCCACATATTGAACAACCCTATATTACTTGGATGGCCGAGATTGAAATGAAACTAGTTCCCAGTCATATTCAGAATGCATTTCTAAAAGCAGAAAGCATCAAAAGTTAAAAGTTAGCCGACAAAACATGCAGTGGTCCTTGGGGTTTCGCACCTCTAAATTGGTTTATATGGCGCCCAAGCAGTGTCACATTTCGACGAGAATTTTAGTTTCCTACCTCTCACCACTAACGCTAACCATTTGCACGCCGAATATGTAAAATAACAGATTTTTGAACTGCTTTGCAAAAAAAATACCAGGGTTAAGTAGTATGTAACTATTACTTATTCTGATAATTTCCACAGTTAGGGCATGCGGTTTTCTGCTCTTCCTCCATTTTCTCAAAGCAATGCTTGCATATATATATCCCGCAATACGAACACTTATGCATCACTTCACGCGCTTTGGAAATTAACACATTGGATAATAGGCTTTTACCGCACTTATAACACTTATCATCTTGTGTGATTATCATTGTATGTTACTCCTTTTGCTTTTAATCCGTATCTAGCTTCATATAAGGTTGCCTTGATGACAACCGTAGTGGGAAACACGTCTTTGGGCTGAATCTGCGAGTACGAGAGTAACCCCCGTCCTATCAGCCTAGAGCCGTAGTTAGCACGCTTCTCGCTTATGTGGTTAAATCTTTTTCTAGAAAATATTCTTTCACCTTTGCTTCATCATCTGATGAAAGATATGATCGTATCAAATCGTCTCCAAAACCATCACCAATTGCTATTTGTATAGGGGCGATATAACCAAGTGCTTTGCAAATCTCATCTTCAATTTGAAGGATAAAATCCAAAGCATGGTCGAATTCATTTCCTGTTTTTTTATACAACTCAGGAATGACCTCTTTGTATTCATATTTTGCTACTCTTTCTCCGAAAACATAATTTGCATATTCTCTTAATTGCTGTAACTCTCGAAGTAAATCTGGATATTCTTGTGGCAATAAACTAGTGTTGACCAATCTAACTTGTATCAAGGTTTGAAGGTTAATATGACGAATATGCCGTAATTCTGACCGTGAGGTCGTATACTCCATGTAGAGCATTGCAACTCCCATATGAAACAAAGAATAATAAAAACCAATAGGAGAGAAAATTGCACTGCCTGTTTTTTCGTTGGTACTTTGCGATGTTTCTCTGAAACAAACGGCTGTGAGTATATGCTTTGCACTTTTTGTAGTCCGTTGCCACCAATCATTCTGATTATCAGTAATAAGGGAATGTTGTAAAGCGTCAAAATATTCTTGCATCATTATTCAAATCTATCCAAATATAAAGAGCGGACTAATTAATACTCATATCGGAACTTTTCTATATATTTATTTGTATACAGTCTTCGCAAATATTATATGCCCAAAAGATTCACCTGCTTCCGAGTGCGCTTCCTACAACACCTATTCAAGCTGGTTGCCATGAATATTTCCTGCATATAGTGAGTCGCCTTTCTGGGTGCAACGCAGGTGCAGAGTCGTTGATACCCCTCTTTCGAGAGCAGGCAGGCGCACACCACCCATGCGGGTGGCAGGCAATGCTCTCTGTGAAAAAATTTAGATGATTTATGTGCAACATCTGCAAATCGCCTTTCAAGCGACAGGCAATGCAAACAATATAAGCAGTGGACACCATTGCATGCTGACTTCGAATCCTCTGAAGAGGACAAATGTCAGTAGGTTGCGCGTTTCCCCGTGCCGAGGGCAGGCGAATCGGGCTGGGGGCGCTCGTCATTTAATCAGGTTGAGGTTGTCATCTAGGCTGGTTGCGCGTTTCCCCGTGTCGAGGACAGGCGAATCGCTTCGGGGGCGCCTGGTTTTTCCAAAATTTGAAGCAAATCATTGCATATAAATTTGGAATATCAAAGAATATTCTCTAATTAGAGATCACGAAAAAGAACGGTTGAACCCAAACGCCAAAGATTAAAAGAATTGCCAAAATAATGTTCTCACTCAATAATCTGGCAAATCCTGGCAAGTAAGACGGGAAAATAAGTATCCCAGGCTGAATAACAAATATTTACTAAAGTGTGTGTTGAAATTTATGTTTACATTCAGGTTATTTTGGTAAATTATTATCAAATAATGGAATCATGAGGGATGATAGCGAATTATTCTGATTTAAATCAAATGTATTCCTTGAAACCGGATATACATTTTCGCTTTATAAATAAATAATTCAAATTAGTCTATGACAATAAAAAATTTACATTTTGATGTTCAAGGCAAAAGAAGTTTTTCGCGATTCATTTCAAAAAAGTTGCCGTGAAGAATTTGGGAATAGAAGTTGCAGCCGGCGCAGTCTGAATAGAGCAAGCAGAAATTACCAAAAGACCTGTAAGTACCAAAAGACAGAAAATCCTTTTTATAACCAGCTCCCTCGAAGAATAGATTTCAATATTAATATATGCGGTCATTTTGAGGGCATTATTATCAATTTCAAATTTTTACAAACAATCCTGTGTATTATATAAATGGTTAATAAAAAAGGTCGTAATTATCTGATTAAATAAATGCAGGAAAAAATAAAGGAAAATAAATAATGAGAAAAAACTATTCATTGTCTCTATTGCTTTTTGTGATGTTTGCGGTTTCTGCCTGCGCAGCTCCCAAAAGCACAGCCGCCATGGCTACAACTCAACCACAAATTAACCCCACCCCTGAAATGATGATGGAAAAAAAAGTTGAAAGCACCAGCCTGCCGCGCTACGTGGAATATTCCAAGGATGTCCTGGAACAATCCTCCAGCATGCGCCGGGTATTGTTCTTCTACGCCTCCTGGTGCTCCACCTGCCGCCCGGCGGATGCTGATTTTGAAAAGAATATAGACCTCATCCCTGCCGACCTGGTGATTATTCGGGTTAATTACGACGATCCTGAGACGGATGCGGAAGAAAAAGCTCTCGCCAGCCAGTATGGCATCACCTACCAGCACACCTTTGTGCAGATTGATGCCCAAGGCAATGTAGTCACTAAATGGAACGGCGGCCAGTTCAACGAACTGTTAGCCAGTCTTAAATCATCATGATCCTTTTAATCCTTTTCGCTTTTATTGCCGGGATTGTCACCATCCTTTCCCCGTGTATCCTTCCGGTACTGCCCATCATCCTTTCCTCATCCTTTGGCGGCCGGTCATCTGGCAAAGCCCGTCCGCTGGGGGTGATTACCGGTTTCGTGCTCAGTTTCACCTTCTTTACACTGTTCCTATCCGCCATTGTGCAACTCAGTGGCATCCAGGCGGATGTTCTGCGCAATGTTTCGGTGATTATCGTGGCGGGATTTGGCATCTCGCTGCTGATCCCTAAAATGCAGCAACTCCTGGAACTGTTTTTCTCGAAAATTTCCCAGCTGGTCCCGCAGGGCAACACACGCTCCGGATTCGGCTCGGGGGTATTGGTGGGACTCTCGCTCGGTTTGCTTTGGACACCCTGCGTAGGACCCATCCTGGCTTCGGTGATCTCCCTGGCACTGACTGAAAGCGTTACTTTTAATACTTTTCTGATCACCCTTTCCTATTCGCTCGGCACCGCCCTGCCCATGCTGCTGATCATGGTCGGAGGCCAAAAATTGCTGCAGAGCGTGCCCTGGTTGCGCGCCAACACCGCTAAGATCCAGAAAGCGTTTGGGGTTTTGATGATCCTGACCGCCATTGGTGTCTATACTGGCTTAGACCGAAAATTCCAGACGTTTATTCTGGATACATTTCCCCAGTATGGGGTTGGATTGACCAAATTTGAAGAAATTGCGCCAATCCAGAATGAATTGAATAACTTAAATGGATCTGTTTCCCCGCTTCAGCCGACTGAACCAGCTGGCAGCCAATTGCCGGCCAGCGGGGAAAAAGCACCGGAGATTGTCACTGACAGCGTTTGGTTTAACAGCCCGCCACTCAGCCTGGCAGATTTGAAAGGCAAGGTGGTGATCGTAGATTTTTGGACCTATTCCTGCATTAACTGCCAACGCACATTGCCATATTTAAATAATTGGTGGCAAAAATACAAGGACGATGGATTGGTGATCATCGGCGTGCATGCACCTGAATTTGAATTTGAAAAGAGCGCGGAAAATTTGAAAAAAGCCATTACCGACTTTGGGCTGACCTATCCGATTGTGCAGGACAACAACTTCATCACCTGGCGTGCCTATAACAACCACTACTGGCCCGCGAAATATATTATAGACAAAAACGGGTTCATACGCTATACCCATTTCGGCGAGGGCGCCTATGATGAATCTGAACAAGTGATCCAGACCCTGCTCAAGGAAACCGGGATCAAAAGCCTTCCAGAGAAAACCCACAATCCGGACTACCAGGTGTATGCCAATACGCCGGAAATCTACCTTGGCTATAACCGCATGGACTATTTTGCTTCACCGGAAAAGATCAACCCGGATATGATTTCCACATATACCATTCCGCAAAATTTTCCCTTTAACACCTTTGCTTTTGAAGGAACCTGGATCGTGACCGGGGAATATGCCAACCCCCAGACCGGCGCAAAGCTGTACCTGAATTTTGATGCCAAGCAGGTATATCTGGTCATGAGTCCTTCATCAGGCACGGCTACCTTGAAGGCAACCATCGATGGCCAGGCTGCCCATTTTGGGCAGGATAATAACAATGGAACTATCGTGGTGGATGCCAACCGCTTATACCGGCTGATCGATCTTCCCTCCCCCGGCCGGCATTTCTTAACGCTTGAATTTGAGGATAGTAACGCGCAGTTGTTTGCGTTTACATTTGGATAGGGAATTGTTAAGGATTTACCTGACAATATTGCTTTTAACATGCTGGTTGTATCAGGCTCAGTCTGGGTACGGCATGGGACTCATAAGCCTTTATTCTTATTGATTTCGCTTCAGCTTGATTCTTTTAATAAAAATAACTGATACGATTGAGTCGCCTTTCTGAGTGAAACGCGGGTGATACCAGGTGGACATAATGCTCTGTGTGGACAAAATTGATTGATTTTTATGTAACCTGTACACACAATGAACGTTATGGACAGCTTTACAAGCTGACTTCGTATCACCCTCAGGGGATTATCGTCAGCAGGTTACGCATTTCCCCGTGCCGAGGACAGGCGAATCGCTCCGCGGGCGCCTGCTTTATCGGTTGTCATTGCGAGACTTACGGCAGCAAGTCGTGGCAATCTTAAGCTTTTCAGTGCTTTTTAAACCAGTATTGAAATCCTGAATTTGTCTTCGAAGCTCCATGAAGGGGCGATTTCCGCAGATTCCGAATTCCCTGGACTGGCATTCAGGGCTGACGAATCGCGCCGGGGGCGCCTGGTTTTTCATACATTTTTTCTTTCTAGTTCACTTTATGTGGATCATCTTTTAGGGTCTAGCCACTCTCAGGAAAACGAAAGCAAGAATCTTTTTGATATGTTTTGAGAGGTAATCTGTCTATAATGGGAGTGCCTTGCAGGAAAAAGGAGAAATATGATTAAAAAATACTTGTTGCCTGCTTCTCTATTCCTCGGATTCATCGGGGATTTCTTGTTCTGGAAAAGAGCACCGGGAATTTCCTACCCCATTTTTATAATTCTTTGTCTAGTTGCAGGATTTCTTCTTCTGCATTCAGAAAAGCATTTTCCATCAAGAAGAAATTATTGGCTGTTTGGATTTATCGTTCTTTTTTCCCTTTATACATGCATTCGAAAAGATTTTTTCACAAGCTTGGCGAACTTTGTCCTCTCTATTCTTTTTACTTTGTTACTCTCGAGTACATATGAAAACGGTGCGTGGGTCAGTTTCAATCTGTCTGACTACATCAAGAAATTTTTCTGTGTAATAGGACAGCTATTAGCCCTTCCTTGGAAATTCGTATTTTCTGAGAAGAACAGTTCCAAAGGGGAAAAAACAAAAATCAGAGGCAGCATTATCTGGCAAATCGTACGGGGACTACTGCTGGCTATGCCGATCCTGATTGTATTTATTCTTTTATTGTCTTCAGCCGACCTAATATTTGAGCATTGGATAGAAGGTCTCTCACAATATTTGAAACTTGAAGATTTAACTGATTATTTCATACAGGGAGTATTTATTCTTACCATCGCATACTTTTTTATCGGCCTAATCAAATTAGCAGAGAACCATAGCCATAAAAACGATCTGGCTGATGTAGAAAAACCTGTTATGCAACCATTTCTTGGATTCACTGAGGGTGCAACAATACTTGTTTGCGTGATAATCCTCTTCAGTATATTTGTGGTCATTCAATTCCGTTATTTCTTCTCGGGGGGGATGAATATCGCTGAAACGGTATTTACTTATTCCGAATATGCTCGGCGAGGGTTTGGAGAATTGATAGTAGTTGCAATCTTCTGTCTGATGTTAATCCAGAGTATTAGAGTAATACTGAAAATTAAAAATGCGCAACAAAGCAAGACTTTCATCGGTCTGGTAATTGGACTGGTTTTGTTGGTTCTAGTGATTTTAACTTCCTCTTTCCAACGTTTATCACTATATGAATCCGCCTATGGTTTTTCCAGGCTGCGTACTTATGCGCATGGTTTCATTATCTGGCTGGGAGTTTTATTGATCAGCATCATTGCCCTTGAGATCATTCATAAACCAAGCTTCTTTACAAATGCAACCTTGCTGGTTGTGGTTGGATTTATTCTTTCTTTGAATTTGCTCAACGTGGATTCATTGATTGTGCATCAAAATATCAAGCGGGCCGATATGGGCATGGAATTGGATACCGCTTACCTGGCTTCTTTGAGTGAAGATGCCATACCCCAATTGGTTGAAGAATTACACTCTTCAGAACACTCCTCTAAAATAAAAAATCAAATTGGGGCAGCACTTTCTTGCCATAATCATCAGATAGAAGTCTATGATCGGGATTTATTCAATAAAAACTGGCAGTCTTTCCATTTTGCAGATTGGAAGGCAAATAAAGCACTGAAAACTATCAAAACAGAATTGGATCGCTATCAAGTCTTGGAAGACAACCATGATCTTATCGTTATTGATCTAAATGGAGCCGAATTTAATTGCCGGGACTATACAGATATCGATTAATCGGATTTATTGATGGAAAAGAGAGAACTTTTTTGAAAAACCTCGAGAGATGCTGTCTTAAATGCAACATGGATTATCAAGCACCTAGAAGATAAATGCAGGCTTAATCCAAATCCCTTAGGGGACGATGGTCAACTGGTTGTGGGTTTCCCCGTGACGGGAACAGGTGAATCGCTCCGCGGGCGCTATGGTTTTAAAGCCTTATTTGCCCACCTCTGATTATTTGTGTAACAATTTTCCAATCAAAATCGTCAACTCAGCAATCTTATACTTCTCTAATAACTATCAGTCTAGCTAGACCATAAGATAACAAGGTCTATCAAAATAGGAGTAATAAATGAACAAAGAAGAAATGGTTTCAGTTTTTACTGAAATTATCACAAAGGCATTCAACGAACAGAAATTTGATGTCCTAGAGAAATATTTCGACCCAGTTTATGTTGAGCATCAATTCGGTTTAAAACCAACACTTCAAGGATTACAGGAAGATATTGAAAGTTTGCACCGATCCTTCCCAGATTTTAGACTTACAATTGAAGAAACAATTATTGATGGTGATAAACTTTGGGCTCGTATGACCGCCAGGGGAACCAATACGGGGGGATTTATGGGACCGCCTAATGGAAAATCGTTTTTAGCCAGCGTTGTAGATATTATTCGGTTCAAAGATGGCAGGATTGTTGATCACTGGGGTGTTCCCGATAGGTTTGCAATCATCGCACAATTAGGCATGCTCCCTGTCAAACCATAACTGAATTTTCCAGCGAAGCAGTTGATAAAAAGTTTGCAGCGATCGGCGAATTGTAAGCTTATTTGAGACAATCTCAATAGGTATCAGGAAAAGTATGTAAGCGAATCTCTCACGGGGTCTAAATCGTTTATAAAACATTGGGGGCATGACACTATCGCTTGTCTGCCTTCGAAATCCCCTGAAGGGGATAAGTGTCAGTAGGTTGCGTGTTTCCCCATGCCGAGGGCAGGCGAATCGCGCCGCGGGCGCTATTTCTAATCCCGCACCAAATTCACAGTAAAATAGGCATCGAATCACTACATGAGAGACTAATGACAAAGAATAGATCGCTGAACCACATCCCAAAAACACACACGATCAAGAAAAACGCAGCAGAGAAAATTTTTCACATCGTTTATCCCGCAAGCGATAAGGAATTTAAAAAATCCAAGACAAGAGAAATAGAGAATTGGCTGGAGGAAGGTTATTTCTTTGGAAATGAAAATCCGGCCGAACTGGCCAAGGAATGGCAGGAGTATTGCCAGGAATAACTTTCTTAATAATATTTCATTGGTATTTTAATAGACCTTTTTGAGTCGACCTCCCCGTAGGTTCTAAGAGGGTGCAACACCGATGCAAAGCCGATGATACCCCTCTTTCGAGAGCAGGCAGGTGCACATCACCCATTCGGGTGGCAGGCAATGCTCTCCGTGGACATCATTAGCTGGTTTTTATGTAAGCAGTGGACAGCATTACATGCTGACTTCGAATCCTCTGAAGGGGACAAGTGTCAGTAGGTTGCGCGTTTCCCCGTGCCGAGGACAGGCGAATCGCGCCGGGGGCACCCCATAAAGAGAATCAAGCACTCATATTGAATAGAAATTGTTTATGAGATAGGAGCAGCTGACTCTTAATTTGTAGATTTCGGGTTCCATCGATTGCATTTCTTGCGCAGGTGATTCCTGGTGTGTTTCTTGTAAAGAGAATAGAAATTTTTACTGCTAACCTTCAGCAATCTGACATGCATTTTTCAAAAAGTTTACAAAAATGCTTTGGTGATCCCGATTTCCAGAACTTGAGAAAAGAATTATTGGAAATTCAAGTCCATCACCATATAGCAATTTATCCGCGGGAAAGCCCTTCTTTAAGATAATGCTCTCAGGTGGAATTTCTGCGAACTTTAGCTGTTTCTTGCTCTTATTGTATCCCCAACAAACCCCTTTTGTTGTAACCACGATTAATGCGCTTTTGGAACCCAAAAAGTTGGATTCCTTAAGGGCTATTAGGAGTTCATTGGGTTGAATTTCGGGATATTTGAGTCTGGCATCATCAATTTTCTTTTGAGGAAGTTCAGATGTAAAAAACCATTCTGGTTCTCTTTCGCTTATCGGTTCAAAGTTCAGGCGCCATTCATGAATGATTTTTACATCTGTTTCTGTGACCGAATTGCCAAAAACTTCCTGGTATTCAATGAATAAATCTGAGGGCAGATTTGATGGTTCATCTCTTGCGTTGAAAGAATTACAATTCCTTTCCTGAAAAGATGAGGCGAATTCTGAGCGCTTGATCCAGAATGACAAATTACGGGGTGTTGCTTGGATCCAGAACAAACGATTTCCGAATATTGTTGCATTAATTGAATCATCTGAAATAAGGGGTTGACTGAAAGTATCTGTTTCAAATTTATTAAGTGTTTTAAGGCAATTACTACAGATTGGAATCTGATATCGATTTTTTATCTCACGTTTTTTCAAGCTCTCGGAAAGGTCACCTAAAAGAACAGAAAAAACAATACCTCCTAATAAGGCAGATCCAAGCGCATATTTTTGAACTAGATTGCCCTCCGCTGTGTTACGTAAATTGCCATAAACAGGAATCTCGAATTGTTCTAGCAAGTCCGTCGCTCCACAACCAATACAGCTTTTCGGAAAGAAAATCCCCAGGTTTATAGGGCACTTAACCGGATCTCCAAATGAGTAACGAAATATGTGGCAAAGGATATTGTAGAAAAAAACTGTAGGTTCCGCCGTGGTAGCGACATAAAGCTGTTCTTCATCGTTTATTATGAGTTGTCTTTTCCCAAGATAAATGTTCTTGATTTCTTCTAGAGGAACGACTGATTTTTTATCCTTCTGGAAAAAATACACCGCACGATTGGTTAGCAAAGCACCATATTTATGTGAAGAAAACATTGCATAAGTCGTGTCAATATAAACGAGTAGCGATTCCTGGTCAATTTGGCCGTGAAATTCTTTGCGAAATATATCTTTTATTTCATGGGGAATATCCTTCAGAAAGTACAATTCATTTGATTTTTCTGGAATGGCATTATATTGTGAAACAACATCACGTGCGATTTGATCGATTGACTTCATTAAATCCTCCTCAGAACTTCATGTAAATCGATTTTAGAAAAGAGCAGGTTTTTTTAAAAATAATATTTATTATTATAAATCGGAATAAAAAATATCAATCCCTAATGCCGCCTTTTATATTTAAACCCGCAGGGCATTTATGGTGTTTTCCTCAAATAGTTTGTAGTCTTACTTATTCAATTTAGATGCAATTTAATTCCAATGCGAGCAATCTAGTGTGGAAATTGTGTCTTGCCACCAGTGGCTAGTGAGTACAGATTGATTAAAATATTTATGTGCTGTTGGATCCTATGTAAGCATTTTAATTATGAGTCGCCTTTATGGGTGTAAGCGGATGCAACGTCGGTGATACAAGATGCTAATTAAGCTCTACATGGACGAAATTTGCTGGTTTTTATGTAAGCAGTGGACAGCATTACATGCTGACTTCGAATCCCCTGAAGGGGACAAGTGTCAGTAGGTTGCGCGTTTCCCCGCGACGGTGACAGGCGAATCGCTCCAGGGGCGCTTTTCTAATCCCGCACCAAATTCACAGTAAAATAGGCATCGAATCACTACATGAGAGACTAATGACAAAGAATAGATCGCTGAACCACATCCCAAAAACACACACGATCAAGAAAAACGCAGCAGAGAAAATTTTTCACATCGTTTATCCCGCAAGCGATAAGGAATTTAAAAAATCCAAGACAAGAGAAATAGAGAATTGGCTGGAGGAAGGTTATTTCTTTGGAAATGAAAATCCGGCCGAACTGGCCAAGGAATGGCAGGAGTATTGCCAGGATAAACTTTCTTAATAATTTTTCAATGGTATTCTCATATACCCTTTTGAGTCTATATCCTCGTAGGTGCTAAGAGGGTGCAGCGCCGATGCATAGCCGATGATACCCCTCTTTCGAGGGCAGGCAGGCGCCCACCACCCATTCGGGTGGCAGGTAATACTCTCTGTGGATGAAATTTGCTGGTTTTTATATAAGCAGTGGACAGCATTACATGCTGACTTCGAATCTTCTGAAGAGGACAAATGTCAGAAGGTTGCTTGTTTCCCCGTGCCGAGGGCAGGCGAATCGCGCCGAGACAATTAGTTTTTTAAAGCCGCAACTAATTATCGGAAATTACTGAACAAAATCTCAAAACCCATCCCGATCCCCGCTGAAGTGGGGTTGCGCCGATATCCTAAACCTGTTCCTAGAGAATATACTTGTATTCCACACGAGATATAAAACAGGCCAAGCTCTCTGTAAGGTTTGCGGCGGTTTTGCGTATTTAAGCTTAGAAAGAGAATCCACCCAAAAAGGAGAAACCTAGTGTGAAGCATTCAACGAAAGCAAGCTTGCTGGCCCGCTTTGAGCGCTGGTTTCAAGAGGAAATGCCGCGTTTGTACCGCTATGTCTGCTACCAAACACGCGACCAGGCTACCGCGGAGGAAATCACGGCCGCCGCCTGCGAAAAAGCCCTCAGAAAATTGGAGCAGTACGACCCGCAGCGCGGAGAGCTGCGCAGCTGGATGTTCGGGATCGCGCGCAATGAGCTGCGAACCTATTTCCGTACGCTGAAACAGCGCCCAGCCCAGTTCCCGCTGGACTGCCTGCCGGATCTCAGCCTGCAGGCGCCATCCGCGGAGCAGGATTATCAACGCAGTGAAAGCTTCGGGCAGATTCTTGGCATCCTGGCGGGATTTCCGGAACGCGAGCAGGAAGTGATCGCGCTGCGCTATGGCGCCTGCCTGCCGATGCAGCAAATCGCCGAGATTATGGGGCTAGAGGAAAACCATGTGGGCGTGCTGCTGCACCGCACTATTGAAAAGATCAAGAAATGTTTACAGGAGGTATGCAATGAACCGAAATGATCCATCTCAGTTTGATGTGGAGCGCCTGCTGGAAGAGGTGCAGTTCTCGCCCAGCCCCTCCTTTCAGAAGAAGCTGCGCGCCCAATTGAAGCAGCAGCTCCTCAGCCAGAGCGTGGAACAGGATATCAAATCCGTCGCTCGGTCCAAGGATGGACGCGGCCGCAGAGCCTGGCGCTGGGCGTTCCGTGGCGCGGCAGCCGCCTGCCTGTTCCTGGTCCTGTTGATCGGGCTGGTGCCCTCGGTCCAGGCGCAGGTGATCGCGCTGCTGCGGCATTTTGGCGTGCCGCTACCCGCCGCCAGCGAGGGTCTGGTGATCAGCCCCTTCACCCCCCTGGCTCCTGACGAAGTGCCTGAGCAGTTCATCTATTTCGCCAGCCTGCACATGAATACCGAAGCGGGAGACTACGTTGAGCTGCGCTATTATGGGCAGGATGCCTTCGTGCTGATCTTCGAAGCTCCAGCGCAGGATGCTGATGCCCTGCCGCAGGGCGAACCCATTCAGGTCGGCGGCTACGAGGCTGTGTTGGAGCAAATTCCGAGCGGGATGGTGCTGCTGGCAGCCCAAGCACCGCAGCCCTGGCGCCTGCCCGGCAACGGCGGCGGCGGGGGCGGAGGAGGAGGCAGCGATTCCGGCAGTGCCGCCCCTCAGCAGCTTGCCTACACGGCAGGCACTAAGCTCAGCTGGGTGCAAGACGGCATCTATGTCGAGCTTCTCACCAACCTGCCGCAGGATGCGGCGCTCCGGCTGGCGGCTTCGCTAAAACCCTGCCCGCAGCTGGCCACGCCCTAGATTTTTTCGAATAAGTACCCGTATAGAAAATGCGCAAGACTCATCGTCTTGCGCATTTTTTTCAGTCAGATTTTAATCAGGGCAAGCTCCAAAACCCGACCACCCAGCATGCAAGCGCAGCATGGAATTCAGTACCTTACTGTGATCTGTTTTGAATGCTTGCTTCGTTTACGGGTGTTTTCCCTCTGATCCTTTGGGACGGCTGGCATTATTTGCAGCTTATTGCTTTCCCACGATCTTATCAAAGCGACCATCCAAGCAGGCGCTGACATCCGTGGTGACGAATTTGCCATCCACAAACAGGCTGAAGATAGTAGCCGGCGAAGGGCAGGACTGGGCTTGTTCCAATGTGGTCAGTTTGATGATCTTGAGCGGCAAAGCGCGATTTTTAGCTGTTTCCACCAGGGATTCGTTGACGTAATATTCCGTGAAAGGGCAGCGGTTGCTGTAGTACACAACGATTCCGTCCTTGTGCGGGCATTCTCCGCTGATCACCGCAGCATTGAATTTGGGCCGGCTGCCTGACTTGTCAAAATCCAGCGTGATGAGACTGAACCCAGATGGGATGCTTTCACAGATCTCAAATCCTTGTCCCAGCAGCCATTTGGTATCGCTCATAAAGTGAAATTTTTTTGTCCCCACCACCGTCGCCAATCCGTGTTTGCCCTGGCTCTTGGCATCTCTTACTGCTTCTTGCAATAACGCTTTCCCATGTCCATGATCCTTGTATTGCCCGGAAACCCAGAAGCACCCGATCATCAGATAACCCGGCGCTGTCACGGGCTGCCAGGCATTCTCGGCTGGGCCGTATTCCATGAACACCTTTGCCCGCTCATCAAGCCGGCGGAATATATATCCATTGTCCAGCTCGCCTGCCAGCCAGTGTTTCTTCATCTCATAGCCTTGAGCGCAATTCTTGTCAGAAAACGCGCAGCAGATGTGTTCTTTATCAATGTTTTCTTTGGTTAAGGTGATATACGCCATTAGTTTTCTCCCGTCCTTTGACATTTTTGTTGATGATAAGTTCAGCACTTGATTATCTCAGAGGTTGAGCGATTTGAAAAGATGAGACCGTTTTTTATGATTATTATGTTGCACAAATATTTTCAATAAGTTCTTGTCCCAATTTGAAGGTTATGAAAATGGATTCTTCTTGAGACGGCGCTCCGTATAAACCAGCAATCCCAATGTCAGCAAGAGCGGAATGGTGGTCAGCCCGAACAGAGAAACCTGCAGCAGGGGTTCAAAGCTTTCAACCACCTGCGTTTCTTGATACGGCAGCGGCATCATCTGGATGATCTCATAAAGGTTGAATTGAGAAAAAGTCATGGCGGATGAAACCAGCAGCAGAGCAAAATAGGCTATTGAACCCCAGCATGCCCAAGTTTTCAATTTGATCAATCCAAGCATTAAACCACCCAGCAGCAGGATATTCGACGCAATGAGCCGGGCGGACGAGCGCCCAACGAGCACCCGGCCAAACCAAGGGAATACGCCCTGAAAAAAGATGGTCAAATGCAGCGCGAGCATCAGCGCTGCGATCACTGCCAAAACTGCCAGCAAAGAATGCGGCGTTCTTTCAGTCCAGTATTGCTGCGGATCATGCATGGCAAACTCTTGTT
>ENA-ORXD01001728-ORXD01001728.1-sediment-metagenome-genome-assembly--contig:-NODE-1728-length-16726-cov-3.720344_pt1 | contig 16726 bp, 19 predicted proteins | sample MGYA00237862_ERZ511471 | MGnify/ENA metagenome assembly ERZ511471
CCGGAGCGCCCTGATCATCTCACCAGGTAGCGCCGGCTCCAGAGGAGCGAGGTTATGCTTACGATCGGAACGATGACCACGGCAAAGATGAGGAAGAACAGGACCTCGTTGTTCGGGAAGGTAACGACGAGCCCGAGCGTTCCTGCAGCCAGTATACCAAGGAGAAGGAGACTGGAACCGACAACCCGGGAGAGTCCTGTCGGATCCCGCACCTGACCTTCCCGGTAGCCGGCAATCAGCTCGAAACGGCCCCGGTACCGTATCAGGTACCCGAGGATCAGGAACAGGACCATCAGGAATTCGAGTATGATGAGGATGAGAAACGATGCGGCCACGGTTACTTCACTTCCTGGTATGAATTCTCAGCTCTCGATCCCAAAGATATTCCCCTGCAGTATTCCGGTACCTACTCGTGGCGGAGGGCCTCGATGGGGTTGAGGTTCGATGCCTTCCAGGCAGGGTAGAAGCCGGACAGCAGGCTGGTTCCGAGGCCGAACCCGATCCCGTACACCACGAACACCATGCTCGAGGGGACGAAGAGGTACTCGGTGGTCTGGAGCATCACCAGGCTTACGGCATACCCCCCGATGATGGAGAGGACGCCCCCGATACTGCTTCCTATCAGCCCGAGGATGAGTGCTTCGTACAGGAACATGCGCCGCACTTCCCGCCGCTGGGTACCGATACTCCGGATCACCCCGATCTCCTTTATCCGCTCGGTGACCGACATCAGCATGATGTTGAGGATACTCACCCCGGCAACGATCAGGGATATCCCGCCGATGGCGGTGGTAAACGTCGATATCTGCCCGAACGTGGTGAGAATCGTCTCAAGGATTGCCCGCGTATCAATCACATCCACCACGGTCTCCCGCCTGTTCATCTGCCGGTCGATGGCATTCTTGACGTCCTCGATCTGGGTGAGGTCTCGTACTTTGACGATGATCAGGTTGTAGTCCTGCTGGTCGAACGCCTGCCGGAACCACTGCTGCTCGACCACGATCCCATAATCAGGATTGATATCAAACCCCATCCCGCGCTCCTTCAGGATCCCCACGACCCGGACCGATCCCCGGTCACCAAGGCTGATCCGCGATCCTACCTTGATATTGTTCTCTTCGGCAAACCGTGCCCCGGCCATGGCACCCGACGATCCACGGAGGTATGACCCCTCTTCAAGCTCGAGGAGAAGGGGGATATCATCCGATTTGAGGCCGTACACTATCCCGACCGTATCATCAGATCCGATCTTCATCCGTGAACTGCCCGAAGAGACCGGGATGGTGACGTGAGGAGCTGCAGCCCGCCGTATCTGCTCGACATCGCGATCCGAGAGGAGGTTAGATCCCGTACTACCGCCAAACCCGGCCCCTCCTGTATGCGGAGAGACAATAACTGAATCGCCGACCGAGGAGAGGCTGTCTGAGATGGCGAGGACCAGGCTGTTTCCCAGTATTCCCATCGAGACGATGGTCACCACCCCGATGATGATACCGAGGATAGCCAGGAGCGAACGTAGCCAGTGGAGCCGGATATTCCGGCGTGCAAGATCGAAGAACATCAGTGACTTCACGGGGCTCTCCTTCCAAAACCAGGATCCTGCATCCTGCGGCCTCTCACGTTATCCTTCCATCAACGATACGGATCACGCGGTGCGCGTACTCCGCGATCGCCGGATCATGGGTCACCATGATGATCGTCTTGCCCTCTCCACGGTTCAGACTATCGAGGAGGCGCATGATTGCGGTCCCGGTCTTTGAATCAAGGTTCCCTGTCGGCTCATCCGCGAGCAGGATCTCCGGGTCATTGACAAGGGCCCGGGCTATCGCCACGCGCTGCTGCTGGCCTCCGGACAGTTCGGTCGGCTTGTGGGCGGAGAGCTCCTCATCCAGGTCCATGGCCTGGAGTACCGTCCTGCAGCGGTCAACACACTCCCTGCTTCCGGTCTTCAGGATGAGGGGATACTGGACATTCTCGAGTGCGGTGAGCAGGGGCAGCAGGTTGAACTGCTGGAAGATAAACCCGATGTGGTCCCGCCGAAGCAGCGTGAGTTCCTCATCGGACATCCCCTTGATATTCCTCCCCTTGATGCAGAGGTCACCGCTGGTCGGTGTATCGAGGCATCCCATCAGGTTGAGGAGGGTCGACTTGCCGGAGCCCGATGGTCCCATGATGGCAATAAAATCGCCTTTCATGATATCCAGGCTCACCCGGTCGAGCGCAACAACGTCACCGGAGGGAAGCGGGTAGTGTTTGCTGACATCCCGGAACCTGATGAGCGTGTCACCATCGCATTCCGGCATTAGCGCTTCTTCCATGAGTACCAGATGGCTCCCGCGATGATTGCCACTGAGAGCAGGATGACCCCGATGATGGGAGCGGCAATACCGGACCCTTCCCCTTCCCCTCTCCCGGTGCTCTTCTGGGGCATGGCGACCGTTGTGCTCCGGGAGAAGGGATTGCCATCCATATCCCGGTACCTCACCACGACTTCGATCGGGGAGCTGTCATCTGCGAGGAAGGTGATCTCGAAACTTGAGAAGTCATCGGGCTGGAGCGATCCCACCACGTACTCCCGGTACGGATTCACGGGTTCTGTGCCAGCCCCTGCGGAGAGGACCACAGAGTTTGCCACCTCGAGTCCGACATTGGTCACATCCCCTGAAAGAGAGTATGAGCCGTCCTTGTACACGATAACGATATTGGAGAGGATCAACTCGGCCTGCCGCTTCGACTCGCCGAACCTGACCGGCAGGGAGACGACAGCAGAATGGGCATTGATCCCGTTCTTATACTCAGCCACGATATCCAGGGTTGTTTCTTTCCCGGGGGTGACATTGAACGACAGCTTCTGTGCCTGGCCGGGATCGAGGGTGCCGATAAAGTAACTTGACGGGGTGGGATCGAGTGCTTCACCCCTGAAATGAATGATTACACCGCTGACCGGGTTGGTCCGGGGGTTCCCGACCATGATATCGATTCGGTCTTTCCTTCCGGCTCCATAGACCTCAGGCTTGTCAAGGATGGAGACCTCGAGCGGATTATTCTCGACGCGCAGCTGCACCGGGTAGCGGAGGTATCCCGCATCCCGGAAATCGAGGGAGAAACTCGGGTAGTAGAGCCCCGGCGGGACATTTGCCCTGACTGTGAACGAGAATGTCATCCTGTTGCCGGCCCCGAGCGTGGTGGTCAGGTCATAGGAACTTGAGACGACCGATATATCGGTGTCGTACATGGTGGCCCGGCGGATGGCGACACTCTGAGCACCGGTATTGACAACTTCGATCGTGATGACTCCCGTATCCCCTTCAAAGAATACCGCGGGGTCAATACTCACACTGGAGACCGTGACCTGTGCAGCGGCGGCACTCCCGGCATCCTGCACTGCTCCGGCAGGGGCCAGCACAATGCCGATCATCAGGGCCAGGACAAGACCGATGAGAGCTGGTTTCATGCGAACCCTCCCGGGAACGTGATCACGCCAAACGCCATGGCGAGGACTGCGATGCTGTAGATGAAGACCGGCACCAGGACGACGACCATTGCGGATTTCACGGTCAGTCCCCGTGCTTGACGTATCCCGAAGACCCAGATGTTGGCACTCCATGCCAGGAAGATTACCGATATGAGGGAGGTGACCCGGGTCAGCTCACGATATGCAGGATCCTCGAGTATCATGCTCATCACGCGCTGGATTGCCGCAGGGTCCTGGAAACTCGTGATGACGGGCACCTCGATCATCGGCAGGTAGTAGAGCGATACCAGGAGGGCGATACCGGACCCGATGATGACCGGGACGAGACCGTACGCGACATGTTCCAGGGTTCTCCGGAATGTTCCATTCCCGGAAAATACCATAGAGAGGAGGTAGAATATCCCGGCAAAGATGAGCCACCAGACAATGATGAAGCCAAAGAACGCTGATACGCCTCCCATGACTCCCATGAGGGTGGCCATGCCCTCTCCTCCCGCTGCGGCAAACATCCCTGCATAGATCCCGGATATCAGGTACGAACCCACCGCAGCGATAACCGCACCAATGATCACGATTATCCCGGGTATCCTGATGTCCTGCGGCTCCTCCATCCGCGCTGAAAAAAACGTGTCAGGGCTGAGGAGGAGGTCGGGCAGTATTCTTTTCATGTGAACCAGGGAAATTTTTGTCGGGATAGTCTATCAACATTCTGTCCCGGAGCCCCTTTCACCGGATTCACCGTGCCCGATGGTATTGCCGAAATCAGGGAAAACGCGGGCAGTTCCTTCAGAAAAACTCTTTTCGCCAGAACACGGCGATGCCAAGGATCGAGACCATGATGGAGAAGGCAATGACGATCAGGAATGCAAACGGGCTGTGCTGGAATGGCAGTTCCACGTTCATCCCATAGATGCTCGCCACGAGGGTCGGGATCATCAGGATGATGGTCACCGTCGTGAGAAGCTTGATGACGACGTTGAGGTTGTTCGAGATGATGGAGGCAAATGCATCCATCATGCCGGAGAGGATGCTCGTGTAGATATTTGCCATCTCGATTGCCTGCTTGTTCTCGATCACCACCTCTTCAAAGATATCCCGGTCCTCTTCGTTCATCCGCAGGCACCCGGAGGTATTGAACTTCTCCAGCATGAGGGCGTTTGAACGGAGGGAGGTTATGAAGAAGACGAGACTCTTCTCCATATTCAGGAGCCGGATCAGCTGGACATTCCTGAGCGCCCGGTGCAGGTCATTTTCTATCGCCGTGGTCATCCTGTTGATCTCTTTTAAGTAGCGGAGAAAGAGGAGCGAAGTCCGGAGAAACAGGAGCAGGACGAACCGAGTGGAATTCTCTGTTGAAAAATTCCGTACCTTCCCATTCAGGAACTCTGCAACGACATCGACTTCGGTGAGCGAGATGGTGATCACCAGACCCTGGGTCAGGATGATACCAATCGGGAGGGTGGTGAACGGTATGTCCGCCTCCGATCCTTCACGGCGGGGTGTTCGGAGCAGGATCAGCGTGTTGCCCTCTTCCCGTTCGATACGTGCCCGTTCATCGACATCGAGCGGGTCGGTCAGGAAATCCTGGGGGATGGTGAAGCGCGCTGCCAGCTCGGTTATCTCGGCAGGGCTCGGGTTGACCACATTCACCCATGCACCGCTCTCGTACTTCCCGGTCACTTCAAGGCTGTTGCCCACCCTGCTCCGGTAAATGGTTATCATGGTTGCCTCCCCCTGCTATTTTCCCCGTGACGGATCCTCTATCCGGTATGCCCGGGCCGTAGTATCCTGGATCAAGGTGGTGTGCAATCCCTTATCTCTGCTTCGCCGACAACCATGACCGGTTCATCTCCTACACTCAAATCAGTCCGGGATCGCCGCCAAGACGGTATTCCTGTATGGATTCACTGTAGAAGGGAACCGGCTGCAAATATGACCTGACGTAGCAGCTCCCCGATGCATCATGCACATCCGGGTTCCCGGGAGAAGAACCGGAAAAATAGCGGGGGGCATCCCTCCTCACCGGAAGGTCAGGTGAGGCGCCGGATACGCAGCACTGCTTCGCGGAGCCGGTCCATCGAGGCTGCGTAGGATATCCGCTGCCAGCCCGGGGTATTGAAAGCTGATCCCGGTGTGACGGCAACATGGCCGCGCTCCAGCCAGGTCCCGGCGGTATCGATATCATCTCCGCCAGTCCTGACGTATGCATAGAATGCCCCATCTGCCGGTGCGACCTCGAGGCCCATCAGCCGGAGTTCCTGCACGAGGTAGTCTCTCCTGCGGTGGAACTCTCTCCTCATCATATCCACGCATGCCTGGTCACCGTTCAGCGCTGCGACCCCCCCATGCATGGCGAATGTTGTCGGGTGACTCACGGAGTGCTGCTGCACCTTGGACATCTGGGCGATTATCCCCGGTGAAGCAACAGCCCAGCCCAGCCGCCATCCGGTCATGGCATATGCTTTCGAGAACCCGTTCACCGTGATGGTCCGCTCCGCCATCTCCCCGATCGATGCGGGGGAGATGTGATCCTTCCCATAGATCAGCTTCTCATAAATCTCGTCTGAAAGGAGGAAGAGGTCGAAGTCCCTGCACAGGTCGGCAATGAGGTTGTGCGAGGTGCGGTCAAGGACCGCCCCGGAAGGGTTTGAGGGGGAGTTGACGATGAGCATCTTGGTCTTCTGGGTGATCTTCTCGAGCACCGCGTCCGTTATCTGGAACGTCTTCTGGTCAAGCGAGTGATGGACCGCCCGCCCTCCCGCCATGAGAACACAGGGCTCGTACGAGACCCATGACGGATCAAGGATGATCACCTCGTCTCCCGGGTTCAGGACGGCAGCCATGGCATCGTATATCGCGTCCTTCGCTCCACAGGTCACGATGACCTGCCCGGGTGTGCAGGGGAAGTTGTTCTCTCGGGTTGTCTTCTCTGCAATTGCGGAGAGGAGCTCCGGTATCCCGTTGCTTGGCGCATAGTGGGTCTCCCCCCGCATCAGTGCCTGGACGCAGGCCTCTTTGATATGCGCCGGGGTATCGAAGTCGGGTTCCCCGATGGAGAGGCTGATGACATCGAGTCCCTGACGCTGCATCTGCCGGGCACGGTCCGATATCGCGAGCGTTGCGGACGGAACGATCCCGGTTATCCTCTCGGAAAGCCCTCTCATCCCAATCGCTGGCACATCTTCACGGCAGATTCGACTGCACGCTTTGCATAATCGATCCGCTCACTCGCCTCGAGCCGTGTCATCCCGGGCCCCGATATCCCGAGCGTCACCGGTTTTTCATACTCAAGTGAGAGATCGATGATTTTGCGGGCCGCATGCTGGACCACGATCTCGTCATGCTGTGTTGCACCCTCGATCACACAGCCGATTGTCACGATCGCATCGACCGCCCCTGCTTTCAGCATCTTCTTGACCGCAAGCGGCATGTCATAGGTACCCGGGACATAGATGCAGTCCGTCACTTCTGCGCCGAGAAACGATGCGTGCTCCCTTCCCTCAACTTCCATCATGTAGGTGATATCCCGGTTGAACTCCGAGACGACAAACCCGATTTTCACAGTCATACCATCTCCACTCCTATATCTTCTGCTGATAATTCATAAACCGATGCCAGCCGCTCTACCTGCGGGCGGGCCCGGCATCGGGGAATCCCTGGCGCTGCCCGGTCCCGGCCTCTCTGACCAGGTCCCGGGGGTTGATGGCGAGCCGGAGGGCATTTTTTGCATGCTCGCGGGTCCGCTGTTCCGCAAGCCAGGCGAGTTCCCGGTCGTCCTCTGCCTCGTCCTCGTGCACAAAGACCTCGATGATGTGGGTATTGGTCATCAGCTGGCAGCTGATGAGGCCCATGGATGCCTCGTGTGCACACATCCGGTCCTTCTCCTTTCCTCCCGGCATGCCGAGCGCCATGACAATATCACAGCGTCGCTCCTCGATCAGCTTCTTGCAGGCGACCGGCAGGTCCTTGATACCCGGAACGGTCACCCGCTCGACCTGGACGCTGGCATTTCTCTTCAGCTCGTCCACGGCGATGCCACCCATGTTCACCCGGGCAAACGTGGTGTCAGCAACCCCGATCTTCATCCCAGTACCTCACATGCGGCAGCAACACCATCGCCTTCCGGACGGAACCCGTTCCGGACAAGGGCATGCTGCACGGCGGCAAGGGTTGCGAGGATCTCGGGTGCACCGGTAGATCCCATGGTACCGATACGGAATATCTTCCCCTTGAGATGGTCCTGTCCACCGGCAATCTCGATCCCCATTCTCCTGATCGCCCCCCGGAATTCACTGTCCTGGACGCCCGCTGGAAGCGCAGCCGCGGTCACCGTATTCGAATACGCATGGTCAGCGTCTGTCCTGGGGTAGAGACGGACCCCCATGGCACGGGCAGCTGCGCGTATCGCATCGGCATTCCGCCGGTGGCGTGCGATACGGGCAGGGAGGCCCTCCTCCTCGATCAGGAGACAGGCCTCACGAAGGGCAAGGAAGAGCGGCACGGCGGGGGTGTAGGGGGTCTCCATGATCTTTGCCGAGGCGCTCTTCCGGTAGGCGGCAAGGTCCAGGTAGTAGGGGCGTTTTTCCGAGAGCCGCTCCCATGCACGTCCACTCACCGAAATTGCCGAGAGTCCGGCAGGAGCAGCCAGGCATTTCTGGGATCCGACGACCACGATATCCGCTCCCCATGCGTCTGCCTGCACCTCGTCACCACCGATTGACGTGATGCCGTCCATCACGAAGAGTGCATCGTATTTCCTGGCAAGCCGGCCCACCTTCTCTGCCGGGTTCTTTATCCCTGCGGAGGTCTCGTTGTGGACGAGCGTCACCATCTCTGCCCCCTCCGCAAGTTCAGCCTCCAGCGCCGCAAGGTCGAATGGTGTCCCCCACTCTGATTGGACTTTCCTGGCTGTCCCGTACCGCTGGGCGATTTTGACCATCCGTTCGCCGAACTTACCGTTCTCGAGGCTGGCGATGGTCCTCCCGCTCCCGAAATTCGCCACCGCAGCCTCCATCGCAGCCGTCCCGGATCCGCTGATCACGAAGAGATCGTTTTTTGTGCCGAATGCCTCCTTCAGAACACGGACACAGTCTGCGTACACGGCACCAAACTCGGCCCCGCGGTGGTTGATGGCCTGTCGCATCATCGCCATCCGCACCCGTTCCGGCATCGGGACCGGGCCGGGCAGCATCAGGAGTGGTTCTTTTTCCATAGTATCAGTCCAATAGTATTTTTATAATCACGGGATATAAGTGTGGATGGCAGAGCAATGGTCGAAGTTGTGATTCTTGCCGGATCGGCCTCAGATGCGGCCATTGTTGACAAGGCCGCGGCGGTATTGAAAGATCACGGGGTCACGTTCGAGAGCCGCGTGATATCAGCCCACCGCGAACCGGATCTCCTTGATGCGTACCTGAAAACCATTGACTGCAAGGTGTTCATCGCTATTGCCGGGCTTTACGCCGCTCTTCCCGGGGTCATCGCATCGAAGACCCGGCGGCCGGTCATCGGGGTTCCCGTGAGCGGGAAACTGATGGGGTTCGACGCCCTCCTCTCCATCGTCCAGATGCCAAAAGGGGTTCCGGTAGCCTGCGTCGGGGTAGACAATGGCGAGAATGCGGCGCTGCTGGCGATCCGGATACTCGGGATCCATAACACCTGATGCATCAGGCAGTGATTCCCTCGTGATCCCGGAGAGTAATCCATACGGTCCCACGGGATCGGGAGTTGATCTCCTTCGCTCGCTGGTGCTGCGGGCTATTCTGAAAGAACCCAGCTGGTACGGATCCACTCGCCTGAACCGCTGTGGGCTGTTTTCTGGTAGTGATACCCGGATTTGCGAGCCTTGATGAGGATATCCGCTCTCGCTGCGATGAATCACGGTCACGACCTCCGGCCGGGATACCAGAACAGAGCTGGAACCCGAAGGTTTTCTCTCCAGGGAGCGAACCCTCTCCCAGCTGGTTCCATCTGCCGGATGCCGGAGAGAGAAATACTGTGAGCCGGGGTGGTAAGGCGGGATTACGCCACGCCCCCGGCACCATCCGGCACCAGGGATGGTCGTCACTCATGTTGATTCCCTGATTCAAATGCCTCCCGCATCATCTTGACAGCACAGAGATCCCCGCACATCGAGCAGGTTTCCAGATCGCCGTCCCGGGCATGGATCTCCCGTGCTGCATCAGGGAAGAGCGAGAGTGCAAACTGCTCTTTCCAGTCAAGTTTCCTGCGTGCCTCCGCCATGTTGCGTTCCCGGGCTGCCTTGTACCCATCTTTTCGACGGACCAGATCACCGATGTGGGCGGCGATCCGGGCGACACGGGTTCCTTCAATGATATCATCAACGAGCGGGAGCGCAAGGTGCTCGCTCGGCGAGACCATGCAGAGGAAGTCAGCGCCGTGCATACAGGCCTGGGCTCCCCCGATTGCCGCAACCACGTGGTCATACCCGGGTGCAATATCGGTCACCAGGGGACCGAGGAGGTAGAGGGGCGCATCGTTCGTGAGTTCCTTGATCATGCGCACATTGTACCCTACCTGTTCAAGGGGGATATGGCCCGGGCCCTCGATCATCCTCTGGACACCGGCGTCGAGCGCCCGGTTCGCGAGCTTCCCGAGATTCAGGTATTCGACGGTCTTGGCATGCCGGTCCGCATCCTGGAGGCATCCCGGCCGCATTCCGTCCCCAAGACTGGCAATGACATCGTACTCGCGGAGGATCTCGAGGAGGTAATCAAATTCTGCCCAGAGCGGGTTCTCCTCACCAGACTGAACCATCAGGGCCACGTGGAATGCACCGCCGCGGGAGACAACCGGCAGGATCCGTGGATCGGACCGCAGCGCTGCAAGGGCTTCCCTGTTGACCCCGCAGTGGAGGGTGAGGAAGTCAACCCCCTGCCTGCAATGCTCCCGGATAACCGAAAAGAGGAGGTCTGCGGTGAGGTTTCCAACATTCCCCGCCCGCCGCACAGCCTCGTATACCGGGACCGTGCCGAGGGGAATATCCAGGGAGAGGAGGCTCTTTCGTATTGCCGGGAGGTCGCCACCCGTGGAGAGATCCATGATGGCATCGGCACCGTTTGCAATCGCGGCACGAGCTTTCTCCTGCTCAAGGAGGATGTTGCAGCGCTCCCCCGATGTTCCGACATTGACATTCACCTTCACCCTGCAGCCGGTTCCGATAGCACAGGTCTTGTGGGGCCGCGCAGGATTTGCCAGGATAACAACCTGCCCGCGGGCTACCGCCCGGGCAAATTCACGTGGATTCTGCCCTTCGGTGCGTGCTGCATCTGCAACCGAAGAGGGGATCCCGGAACCACACTCCTGGATCAGGGTACGCATAAGACACATGTGGGATGCGATTCTTATTAGTATGCATGCCAGTCACGTGGATCCCGGGGAGGGGATATACCGCAAACAGCTATATTGCCGGGACCGTCCTGATCGATGCAGGGGTGCGCCCATCTGCTGTCGAGCCATACCGTGATATGATAGATACCATCGTGCTCACGCATTGCCATTACGACCATACTTCTTACGTCGGGGAGATTGCCCACCTCTGCAATGCGTCGATAGCAATCCATGCCCTCGATGCCCCGGGACTCGTGGAGGATCATTTGAGTCTCTCCCTCCACTTCGGTGCACGATCGCCCGGCATCACTGCACAGCGGCTCCTTGCAGAGGGAGACCGCATCGGGCCATTCAGGGTTCTCCATACCCCGGGACATACACCGGGCAGCATCTCACTCTTCATCGAGGAGGAGGAGATCCTGATCTCGGGCGATACGGTCTTTACCGACGGCGGGTTCGGACGGTTTGATTTTCCGGGAGGGGATCGTGGTGCACTCGGCCAGTCGATAGAACGACTGGCAGCCCTCGATGTCGAAGGGCTGTATCCCGGTCATGGAAATCCGGTTGAACATGACGGTAAGATGCATATCGCCGCCGCCCGCCAGCTCTTCAGGCTCGGATATGTATAACGGCGTATACTGCCTGATCCTTGAGAATAATCCCTGCAGCATCAGCGTTGGTGCACGGGGTGCGATCACATTCCCGGGGGGATGGCACGTCTACTGCGGCTCAGCCCGGGGCCCGGGGGGGCTCTCCCGTGTCTTGCGGCATATTCGCGTTAGCAGGGACGGGACTGCACACCCACGCTGGCACATCGATTACCTTCTCATCCATCCTGAGTTCCGGCTCAGGTCGGCCGTCTGTGCACCAGCGGTGAACCGTGAAACCGAATGCCGGCTTGCCGGGATTGTGACCACGCACCCTGTCACCGGCTTCGGCTGCAGCGATTGTGGCTGCCGGTCACATCTCGGATATTTTGAATCAAATCCTGAAAATGATGTTGTTTCTGCGTTCCATTCCCTTGGTCTCACTGCTACTATCAAAACAATCAATATCTCCTGAGTGCAGTACACGAGTATGACGGTGCTGGGTCTCTCGGGGAGCACACGGAAAGACGGGAATACTGCCATCCTGGTCAGGGCAATCCTTGATCGGTGCGAGAGGGCGGGTCTCGATACGGAGTTCATAACCCTTGCTGGAAAGACAATTCATCCCTGTCTCGGGTGCGAGAAGTGCCGTGAGAAGGAGTGGTGTGTGATCCAGAACGATGACTGGAGCCCTATCATGGATCGGGTCCGCGATTCGGAGGTTCTCGTGATCGGTTCACCGACCTATTACTTCGACGTCTGCGGTCAGCTCAAGAACTTCATCGACCGGAGCTACTCACTCTACCACCGGCGGCAGCTGGCCGGGAGGAAGGCCGTTGCAGTTGCCGTCTGTGCAAACAAGGGTGGTGCGAGGACCATCGAGACACTGGAGGGATTCCTCAACAGCCATGAATTCTCCTATCTCGGCTGGGTGAGGGGAAAAGGATACCTGGAAGGAGATATCCTCAAAGATACCCGCGCACTCCGGAAAGCGGAAGAAGTCGGGGATAAGATTGTGCAGCTCCTCAAACCCCATGACTGAATCATTTTTCCCGCTGGTTCCCTGAGATCGATTTCCCGGTTCCCGGAGTATCCGGTTTTCGTCACGAACACGCTACCGATCTCGGCAGGGATCTCCGCTATCTTCCCCGGGTCCCGGATCTCTCATGCCGCCATCACCGGGTGTATCCCGGGCCTTCAGGAGGACAGGATCAGATAAAGCGGTACAGCGTATCCCTCTGCCGGAGTTCCCTGCCGATATCCGTGGCTATCCGCTCCATCTCCACGGGATCCAGGTAGTCCGTATTCGCTGCCCCTGCACCCTTCGAGATGCTCTCCTCAAACATGGTGCCGCCAAGGTCATCTGCACCACCGAGGAGCCCGAGCTGCGCCATCTTCAGGCCGGTCTTCACCCACGAGACCTGGATGTGATCGATATTGTCCAGAAACAGGCGTGATACGGCCGTCATGAGGAGATCTTCCCTTCCTGTTGCCCCGGGGCGGGCGATACCGTTGCGGAAGAGGGGGGTATTCATGTGGATAAAAGAGAGCGGAACAAACTCAGTGAACCCGCCGGTGTCATCCTGTATCCCGCGGAGGATGGAGAGGTGGTGGACCCGGTCCTGTATAGTCTCGCAGTGTCCGTACATGATCGTTGCAGTCGTTGGGATCCCCAGCTGGTGCGCCTCCCTGATGATCCTCACCCAGTCCCCGGTGGGGATCTTCCCGGGACAGATAACCTGCCGCACCTCGTCAACAAGGATCTCTGCCGCTGTCCCGCAGAGCGAGCCCAGGCCTGCCTCCTTCATACGTTTCAGGACTTCGATGGTCGACAGACCACTTTTCCTTGCGGCGTACGCGACTTCCATCGGGTTGCTGGCATGGATGTGTACTCCGGGAGCCCCTTCCCGCATTGTCCGGATGATGCCGATGTACGATTCGGCATTGAAATCAGGGTGGAGACCGCTCACCGTGCAGATCTCGGTGACATTGCGTTCCCCCGCGAGCATAGCTTTTTTCCGGATCTCCTCCGGTCCATAGAAATATCCCCCGTCTTCACCGGGTTTTTTCGAGAAACCACAGAAGCCGCACCGGTTGATGCAGTAGTTTGTCACGTTGATGTTCTGGTTCCTGACATAGGTTACCACATTCCCCACAACCTCTTCCCGCCGTGCGTCAGCTGCTGCCGCAACCTGCCATACCTCCCGGTCTCTGCAGGAGAAGAGCCGGAGCGCCTCCCGCTCGCTCAGGCGATGTCCTGCAAGGGAATCTCCGAGGAGTGTGCTGAGGTCTCCCGTCTTCTTCACACCTGTTTCCTGTATGCTACCTTTTGACAAGGTATCCCATGGACAATAGGACCCCTGCCATATAAAACAGCTGACCCGTCCCGGGATTTCCCGGGGGTATGCCGCGCTGGTCCCTGCTCCGAGCCATTAACCTTAGGCTGCCGCTGGGAAAGAATCTCCGCGAACAGGTCCTTCCCACAGGTTAAAGCATCAGGACACCTACCGCTTGGGTGAAGTCTATGCACGAAGAACCCGTCACGCTCAGACACTCTGCAGGATCCGGGTTCGTCATACCCCTCGGGCCGGTGAACCTGGTCTTCGTGGTTGCACGAACCGGTATGGTTGGGTGCGGCGCATTTGACGTTGCTGCCCTTGGGAATTTCGGCTATCCTGCAGCACGGGTGCGCCCTGTCAGGAGTGCCGCGATCAGGACACTCGACGACCTCCTCGCCGGGGAGATAAAAGATGCAAACGCGGCGGCAGGCGAACTCGGGGTCGCGGCTGGCATGAGCGGACGGGAAGCCCTCGATCTCCTCTCCTAGGAGGGATCGCAGGTGCTCACGGTCATACCCCCGCGCAGCAGTGTCCTTCCGGACACAGGAGACTAGGGATCCCAATGCACTATGCACACCTCTTCGGTCCGGTACCATCCCGGCGGCTTGGCTGCTCTCTCGGGGTTGACCTCGTCCCCTTCAAGACCTGCAGTTTTGACTGCGTGTACTGCGAGTGCGGGCGAACAACCATAGAGACGCTCAGCAGAAATGAGTTTTTTCCGGTCGGCGAGGTGCTCTCCGAGCTTGATGACTACCTCTCAGGGGGACCGGTCCTCGATTTTATCACCTTCTCCGGCTCAGGCGAGCCGACGCTCTCGCTCTCCATAGGTGAGGTGATCCGGTTCATACGGGGCACATACCCTTCGTACCGGGTCGCTGTTCTCACCAACGGCAGCCTTCTCTGGCAGCGGGAAGTGCGGGAAGCACTCCTGCCCGCCGATGTCACCCTTCCCACCCTCTCCGCGGGAACCGAAGAGACCTTCCGGGTTATCCACCGGCCGGTTCCCGGCCTCTCTCTTGAGAAAATAATCTCAGGGCTAGAAGCATTCAGGAACGACTATTCAGGCGAGATATGGCTGGAGGTTTTCGTCATACCGGGTATCAACACCGGTTCTCCGGACATAGAGGGTCTCCGCGCTGCTATTGCACGGATACAACCCGACAGGATCCAGCTCAACACCCTTGACCGCCCTGGCAGCGAGGGATGGGTACGTCCGGCAACAACCGGGGAGCTGGCAGAGGTGCGGAATATGCTCGGGATGGCAGATGTCGAAGCAGTTCAGCCATCCACATACGGTCCGTCACACCTGAACCATCGTGCGGATGCAGGCTCTGATCTTGTTTCCAGGATACATCAGATGCTCAAACGGCGGCCATCGACCGTCGAAGATATCTCGGCCTTGTTCGGGCTCCACAGAAACGAGGTGCAGAAAATACTCCGTGATCTGGAAATGATGACCCCCGTGGTGAAACAGCGGGAGGACCGGGGGATCTTTTATTCCTGTCCGAAATGATGGATCAGACCAGGGTGTAATCGGTTCTCCGCTGGCGGAGCGGCCTTCCGATATCGCGGGCGATGGCCTCCATCTGTACGGGATCAAGAAACCCTGCAACGGCAGCCCCCGCATCCCCGGAGACGTCATCAGAGAACATGGTCCCTGCAAGGTCGTTTGCACCTGAAAGGAGCGCAACCTGGCTCAGTTTCAGCCCGAGTTTTCCCCATGAGACCTGTATGTTCCTGAAATTATCGAGGAAGAGACGTGAGACCGCGATGAGATGGAGATCTTCCCTGCCGCTCGCTCCCGGCCCGGCAGTTCCCTGCCGGTAGAGCGGGGTGTTCTGGTATACGTACGAGAGCGGGACGAGCTCGGTGAAGCCCCCGGTATCATCCTGAATCGACCGGAGGATGGAGAGATGACGGACCCGGTCTTCCACGCTTTCACAGGTTCCATACATGATGGTCGCCGTGGTAGGAAGCCCCAGCCGGTGTGCCTCCGTGATGATCCGGACCCATTCGTCGGTTGCAAGTTTCCGGGGGCAGATCACTGAACGCACGGAATCAACGAGGATCTCCGCGGCAGTCCCCTGCAGCGAGGAGAGGCCCGCCGTCTTCATCCGGTTGAGGACCTCTCCGGTCGAGATCCCGCTCTGCTGCGCTGCATGCAGCACCTCGTCCGGGCTGAATGCATGGATGTGGATGCCCGGTGCGAGCTCGCGCACCAGGGAGAGGAGCTCCTCATACGTCTCCATCGTGAATTCCGGATGGACCCCGGATAACAGGCATATCTCGGTGACGCTTCGCGAGCATGCACGTGCTACTTTCCGGCTGATGGCGGCATGGTCGTCACAGTAGGCGCCATCATCATCGGCGCTGCGCCCGAACCCGCAGAACCCGCAGAGGTTCTTGCAGATATTGGTGATATGGATATTCTGGTTGCGGACAAAGGTGATGTCAGGACCTGCCCGCATCTCACGCAGCGTGTCTGCTGCGGCGAGGATCTCAAACATGCCCCGGCCCTGTACCTTCATGAGAGCTGCAGCTTCCGGCTCGGTCAGACGATAGCCGGCAGTTGCATCCCGGAGGAGGGTCCTGATATCCATGACCACCTCCTATTTCCCTTTCTTCGGTCGTTTCTTCCCGGCATCCGGGGTCCTCCTCTTCTGGTAGTACTCCCAGAGCACCATCAGCACAATCAGGATGATGGCTACCGGAACGATATTGAGCGGGATATACCCGATGAGGGGTATGGAGAAGAGGGCCTTTCCCACGACCCACTCTTCGCGCACCGGCTGGATAACCCCGAGGTCCCGCCGTGAGAGATAGGATCCCTGATCACTCCTGACATTGTTGTCACCCTTGGTGATGTACCCGCTGGTATCCGAAACCTGGCCTGATATGAGGAGGTACCCTTCTTCAGGGGTAATGTTCTGCCGGTCGGGTGCGATCATACCGTTCTCGATGCGTGCCACGACCCT
>ENA-ORXD01001729-ORXD01001729.1-sediment-metagenome-genome-assembly--contig:-NODE-1729-length-16724-cov-4.347991_pt1 | contig 16724 bp, 15 predicted proteins | sample MGYA00237862_ERZ511471 | MGnify/ENA metagenome assembly ERZ511471
CGTCCGGGGACGGGACGGCTAATAGGCCCCCCGGCCGGACAGAACGGCGGAAAAGGTCTTGAAAATAATTTCGAGATCGAGCCGCCTGCTTCTGTGTTCCACGTAGAAGAGGTCCATGGTCCGCCGCTTCCCGGGGCTCAGGTCGTTCCTCCCGTTGATCTGCCACAGGCCCGTCAGGCCGGGGCGGACGGATGTGACCTTCCGGGAATCGGCGCCGAAACGGTACAGGAGTTCCTCCTCCGGCATGGGCCGGGGGCCGACGATGGCCATTTCCCCCTTGAGGACGTTCCAGATCTGGGGGAGCTCGTCCAGGCTGTATTTGCGGAGGGCCCGGAAAAACGGTCCCCGGCATCCGCCGGGAGTGCCGTTCTTGAGAACCCTGCCTGCGAGATCGTCCCGCGGGTCCCGGCGGGCCGGGGCCGGATCGAGTGTTCTGAACTTGTGGAGGGTGAACGCCCTCCCGTCAAGCCCCACCCGCTTTTCCGAGTAGAGAACCGGCCTGCCTCTGCTCAGGCGGATGATCGCTCCGATCGATGCCGTGACGGGAAAAAGAAGAAACGCCAGAACGAGGGCGATGAGAAAATTCCAGATGCGATCCTCCATGGGGAAGCATGACCTCGCGAGTTGGATGCGCCTGAATCGGACATGAGAAACTGTTCATAAAGGAAACCCGTCCCTTCTGTCAAGGGAAGACTGCGGCGGGCCGGCACGGGTCCGCAAATGTCCTAATTCTCCGGTTGAGGAAATAAAAAAAATATGCAACATTCCGCAAGTCCCGGGTCGAATCGGCCGGGGGCCGCCGGACGGGAAGGACGGCCCGTCCGGCCGTAGATTGCCGGAGGTGGCGCCATCAGGATATTCGTCATCAATCTTCCGGCGTCCGCCGACCGGAAGGCCCACATGGTGAAGCAGCTGGAAGGCCTGAACATGGCTTACGAATTCACGGAAGCCGTTGACGGGCGGAACCTGCCCGGCGAAGGGATCGGGATACCGGGAGTGGCGACGTTTCCTCCCTGGTCTTCCTGGAACGGCAGGAGGCTTTCCGGGGGGGAGATCGGCTGTCTCCTCAGCCATCTCGGGATCTACGAAAGGATGGTCGACGAGGACATCCAGTGGGCCTGCGTTTTCGAGGACGACGCCGTTTTCGGAGAGGATCTGGGAAGGCTCCTGGCGGACGGGCGGCTCACCGGGGCCGATCATGAACTGCTGCTTCTCGGACACTCGGGCCGGAATCGGGATTTCCACCGGGGAGCGGAACACTCCCCGAAAAAGAAACCGGTGTTTCCCCGCTACCACATCGCAACGCCCGTCGAGTGCCCTTACAGGACGCATGCGTACATCATCCGGCGCTCGGCGGCGGTCAAAATGCTGCGGCACGCCTTTCCGCTGAGGATGCCCATGGATTTCCTGACCGGCCATTCGCCGGCGATCGGCGTTGCGCTGCGCGTCCTCACCCCGCCTTGCGTCACCATAGAAACGGCGCTTCCGTCGGTCGCCATGGACGACCGGGACCGGGACAGCGGTCTGTATATCCACAGGGTCAGAAGAATGAAACGATCGCTGGGGAACCGGTATCCCGTGCTGAGAACGGCGCAGAAATGGGTCGCCGACGCTTTTGCGGCGATCCCTCTTAATCTGAGGAAAGCGGGCATTCTCGACGAGGACTCGTATGCGGAAGAAAGGTATTTCAACGGATACCGTTGGCGGAATCTTACGCCGTCCCCCCGGGGACGGTAAAAGGACCGGCCCTTGAGCAGGATCGAATATGAAATCACCCGTCCCCGCTGGACGCACTTCAACGTGCGCGAGTGGTGGGAATACCGGGAGCTTTTCTGGTTTCTGGCCTGGCGCGACGTGAAGGTGAAGTACAAGCAGACCCTGCTCGGCATCGGCTGGGCGGTTCTTCAGCCCCTGGCGCTGATGATCCTGTTCAGCGTCTTCTGGAAATGGGTCATCCGCGTCGACACGGGCATCCCGTACCCGGTCTTCGTCTATTCCGGACTCATCTTCTGGGGGCTCTTCGCTTCCGGCGCCGGCAACGCGGGCGGAAGCATGATCGATCACGCCAACATCATCAAGAAGGTCTATTTCCCGCGCATCATCATTCCCGCGTCGGCGGTGCTGGTGTCCCTGCTGGACTTCGCCGTCACCCTGGTCCTCTACGTCGCGCTGATCGTTTTTTACGGCGTGAAGATACACCCCCCGGTGTTCCTCGGCTGTTTCGCCCTCGGACTCCTCATGACCGTCTTCGCGGCCCTGGGGTGCGGTTTTTTCTTCGCCGCGGCGAACATCCGCTATCGCGATGTGAGATACGCCATTCCTTTTCTGTTGCAGCTCCTGTTTTTCGCGACCCCCGTCGTTTTTCCCCTGTCGGTCGTCCGATCGGAAGCCCTTGCCTTTGTCCTTTCGCTGAACCCCATGGCTGCGGCCATCCATGTCGCCAGGGCCGGCATTTCAGTGGAATCGATGAACTGGCAGCTCGTCGCGACGGGACTTGCAACCTCCGTCCTCATTTTTCTCGGCGGCCTCGCGTTGTTCAACAGGAACGAGATCGATTGCGCGGACATCCTATGAAGCCGGTCATCGAATCCAGGTCCGTCACCAAGAAATACCAGATTGCCGGAAACCTGCCGGCGGGGTACAGGACCCTGCGGGAAAGCCTGTCGTCCTGGTTCAGGCCCGCCGGGAACCGGAAGGAATTCACGGCCCTCGACGAGGTGTCGTTCGAGGTCCTGCCGGGCGAGAGATGGGGGATCATCGGGGAGAACGGAGCGGGGAAGACGACCCTCCTCAAGATCATCGCCAGGATCACCCCTCCGACAAAGGGCAGCCTCGTCGTCCGGGGAAGGGTGGCGAGCCTGCTGGAAGTCGGGACGGGATTTCATCCGGAGCTTACGGGGAGGGAAAACGTCTTCCTCAATGGATCCATCCTGGGCCTGTCGCGGCGCGAGATTCAAGGGAAATTCGACGAGATCGTCGCCTTTTCCGAGGTTGAAGATTTTCTGGACACGCCGGTCAAACACTATTCCACGGGGATGTGGGCGAGGCTGGCCTTTTCCGTCGCCGCGCACCTCGAACCGGAAATCCTCCTGGTCGACGAGGTGCTGTCCGTCGGCGACGCGGATTTTCAGGACAAGTCCCTGAGGAAAATGAGCGACGTGTCGGAGCAGGGGAGAACGATCCTTTTCGTCAGCCACAACATGCCGGCGGTGCGGCGGCTCTGCACGCGGTGCCTGTGGATCGGCAGGGGAAAAATCCGGCGGACGGGGACGCCCGACGAGGTGATCGATGCCTACCGGTCGACGGTTCAGGACGACTCCCGGGGATTTGCCGATCTTGCATCCATGGAGCGCAGGAGCGGCACCCAGGAGATCCGGCTGGCGAGAATCGAACTGAAAAACCGCGGCGGCGAGACGACGGGCACCTACGCCATCGGCGACGACCTCAACATTCACCTGTTTCTCGAGCCCCGGCGTCCCCTCAGAAAGGTCAAGATCATCGTCGGGATCGAGGAGCCCGGCGGGGAACGTCTTTGCACCATGTACGAGAACGATTCGGGCTTTTCCCTGAAGGACGTTTCCCTCCCCGTGCACGTCTCCCTGGGGATCGGCGACCTGAGGTTCTGCCCGGGCAGGTACCTCGTCACCGTGCGGCTGTGCAGCGAGATCTTCAATTACACCTGCGACGTCTATGACGACCCCGGCGCGTGCATCGGCTTCACCATGGTCAACAACTGCGTGACGAGCAGGGCCCTGATGAGACAGGGAGGCCTGCTGTACCTCACGCCGCGCTGGGAATGCCACGGAGAGCGGCCATGAAGGGCGGTCCACGGGTGTCCATCGTCACGCCGTGCCGCAACCATGGCAGATATGTGCGGGAAATGCTGGAGTCGGTGTTCGCCCAGAGCTTCCCCTCCTGGGAGAGCATCATCGTCGACGACGGTTCGACGGACGATACCGGAGAAATCCTGGACGGCATCCGGCACGGGAAGGTGCGGGTCATCCGCACGGCGAACCGCGGCCCGTCGGCGGCCCGGAACACGGGGATCGCCGCGGCGCGGGCGCCCCTCATTCTCAATCTCGACGCCGACGACAAGATCGCCCCTGCCTATCTGGAGCGGGCCGTCGGGATATTCGAGAGCCACCGGGACGCGGGCATTGTCTACTGCGGGCAGCGGTTCTTCGGCGCCGGGACGGGGCGGTATGAGCTCCCGCCCTACTCTCCGGAGGCCATGTTGCGGGACAATGTCATCCCCTCCCTGTCCTTCTTCAGGAAAGACGACTGGGAGAGGGTCGGCGGCTATTCCGGGGAACTGGCCTACGGGCTGGAGGACTACGATTTCTGGCTTTCCCTCATCGAACTGGGGCGGGAGGTTTATAAGATCCCGGAAGACCTGTCATTTTACAGGACATACGGCAGGCTGGGCGACTGCCGGTCGGGCAGGATGAAGAGAAGCCGGAGAAAAGCGATGCTTTCCGTCCTGGCCGTGTTCCGCCGGCACAGGAAACTGTACGAAAAATATCCCGGGGAGTATGATCGCATGGAGAAACTGGAACGCCTGTGGAACGCAGAACCTTTCGTGCTTCGATGGCTCAGGGAGCTTCACCACTTCTGGACCCTGTGCCGCGAAAGACGAACCCTCCTGTAAGCGTCCGGGAATATGGCTTCCCCCGTCTTTTCCGTGATCGTGACGACCTGCAACAGGCCGCATCTTCTTTCCCGGGCGGTCCGCAGCGTTCTGTGCCAGACCTTCCGGGAGTTCGAACTCATCATCGTGGACGACGGTGGGGGGCCGGAGACGGGCCGGCAGGCGGCCCGGTTTTCCGACCCGCGGATCGTCCTCGTCCGCCACGACCGCGCCCGGGGGGCCGCCGCGGCCTGCAACACGGGGATCAGGGCCTCCCGGGGTTCTCTGATTTCCATCCTGGGGGACGACGACGAGTACTTCCCGACCTTCCTGGAGAAAGTGCGCCTCTTCTTCCGGTCGGCCCCCGAAACCGTGGGGTTCGTGTGGACCGGAATCCGGGGGGTGACGGACACCCCGGAGGGGGAGGTCGTGCGGTATGAAAGGTCGTATCCTCTCCCCCTGCCGCCGGGGGAAGGGGGATACGTCGAGGCGACGACCATCGGAAACGGCTTCGGATTCACGATGAGAAGGGCGTGCATCGACGTCGTCGGGCTCTACAACGAGGATTTTCCCGTGTGCGCCGATACGGAGCATCTGTTCCGCCTGGCGAGGCGGTTCGATTTCGCCGCCGTCCCGGAAATCCTCGTGAAGATCCATCACCACGGGGACGGGCAGCTCACCCATGGGGACCGGGACGCGCTCCGCCTCGATTTCCATCAGAGGATCCTGGACGGGAACGCCGATTTCACGGACCGGTACCCGGGGCTCTACCGCGTCCACGCGAGGAGGCTCGCCGGTCTCTGCTACAGGCTGAACAGGAAGGAAAAGGGCCGGAGGCTCCTCCTGCGGATCTGGCGCAAGACGGGCCGTCCCGTTTCGACCCTTCTCGATGCCGCGAGTCTCGAACTCTTCGGCGTCGATTCGTCGGAATGGCTGAATGCGAGCGGGACGAGGAAGCGCCTGTCCCGGATGAAAACGCGGCTTCTGGGGATACTGGATTTTGCGTTGCCGGGACGCCGGAAGGGCGGGCGGGGCGCATAGGGTCCTGAAAGGGCCCGGGGGAGGGGCCTCCGGTGCGCCGGGCCGGGATGCCGGCGGGAATATGCCTGTTTGCGAACGTAACGGGGAAACTTGAATGCCTTTGGTGTCGGTTGTCGTTCCCAATTACAACCACGCGCGGTTTCTGGAAGAGAGGGTGGAGAGCATCCTCGGCCAGACCTTCCGGGATTACGAGCTGATCCTCCTCGACGACGGCTCCGGGGACGGCAGCCGGGAGATGATTCTCCGGTACGGGGAACGGTTTCCCCGTATCCGGGTGTATCTCAACGACCGGAACGGCGGCAGTCCGTTCCGGCAATGGGATTTCGGCGTCCGGCAGGCGGCGGGCGGCTATGTCTGGATCGCCGAGTCCGACGACGCCGCCGCGCCGACGTTCCTGGAGGAGACGGTTCCGGTTCTGGAGGACAACCCCCGTGTCGGGCTTTGCTATTGCGATACCCGGACCATCGATGAAGGGGGCCGGACCGTCGATGCGCCGGCGGGAGGGGCCTTCCCTTCGAGGGAAGGGGAGACATGCCGCCGGGTCGCCGGCGGAAGGGACGAAATCGAAAACGGCCTTTGCGCCTTCAACACCATCCGCAACGCAAGCGGCGTCCTCTTCCGGAAATCCGACTACCTCCGAGCCGGGCCGGCCGACCAGGGGATGAGGTATTGCGGCGACTGGTTTCTCTACCTGCGCATCCTGCTTTCCGCGGACGTGGGGCACGTGGCGAAGCCCCTCAATCGGTTTCGGGTCCACGCCGGGTCGACCGTTCACCGGTATTACGCCGATGACCTGTACCTCCGGGAGGTGCTTCGGGTGTATCGTTATCTCATGGAGAACCTCTCCCTTCCGCCCCGATCGAGAAAGAGGATCCATGACGAGATCTCGAGACACTTCTGCCTGTCCCTGAAAAAGGGTTGCCTCCCGTCGCGAAAGGTCCTCCGGGGCATGAGGGAGGCGGTCCCTTTCTTCGGGTTTCGTCTTGCCTCCTACCTGGCGGGACGTGTCGTGAGGAAATGCGTGTTATAGGCTGTTCATGACTTCGTCAAAAAAATCCGCCTCTCCCCGCCGCAGGACGGGGAGAGGCGATCGCAGGGAGGGACTTAACGGTTACCCGTCACGGATGAAGCGCCACACGGCCGGCCGGCCGCTCTTCTCTGCGGTCGGAGCGGTAGTCGCTGTGGTCTTCCTCCTTTTTTTGCAGGGGCAGAAATTCCGTCTTCCAGACCTCGTCGGAGATTTCACCCTGACGGCGCGCATAATCGTCGAGCTCGCCGCTGATTTTTTCAACGAGATCCTCGGCACCCTGATGGGTCGGGTACGCGTGGAACCGGGAAACGGCATCCCGCCAGACCTGGGGATTGTCGATCAACTGACAGGGCCGAAGCAGGTTCTGGTTATAGGGCTGTTTCGACCGGATGTACTTGAAGAAATCGCTGTTCAGGACATCTGTGAGCGACTTACCCTCGATGTTGTCCACGGCGTAATGGGCGAAGACGCAGGGTTCCACGTCGCCGTTGGCGTTGATGTGCAGGTAATTTCTGCCCGCGGCGATGCATCCGCCCACCGTGGGGGCATCGTTCCAGAAATCGGCGATGAAGATGGATTTCGTCGCCCGCAGATAGATGTCGCGCTGCCGGAGAAATTCACGCTGCTCCGGCGTCGGCATCAGGCTGGTATCCGGATTCTTGCCGACGGGCATGAAGAGGAAATACCAAAGGACCATGACGCCCTTGTCGATGATCATGTCGTAGAAGGCGTCCGAGGTAACCTCGGCGACGTTGTTGCGGGTCACCGTTACGGACGTGCCGAAGGGGATGCCGTATCTTTTGAGGTGGTCGAAGGCCTCCATGATTTTCTGGAAGGTCCCCGTTCCCCGGCGGGCGTCCGTCGAATTCTCGAAGCCCTCCAGGCTGATGACGGCGCCGATGTTGCCGCATTTTTCCATTTTGCGGGCGGTTTCGTCATCGATCAGGGTGCCGTTCGAGTAGAACATGAAATAGATATCGCTGTATTTCGATATCAGACTGAAAATTTCTTCCTTGCGGGTCAGCGGTTCGCCGCCGCTGAGCACGATGAAGCGGGTCCCGATGCCCCGTGCTTCGCCGATGACGCGGTCCAGGGTCTCATAGGGCAGCCCGATGGCCTGTTTGTACTTGCCCGAATAGCAGCCGGTGCAGTGCAGATTGCAGCGCATGGTGGGACTGAGGAGCAGCGCAAAGGGGGGCCGATACCCCTGTTTCCGCTCGAATTCGTCCCTTGCGTCGGCGCTCGCGAGAAGGGTGTTGAGAAACAGCGTTTTCGAGAACTTCCGAAGGCAATGGGGCGACAACTCCGTCATGACCCTCCGGAAAATTCTCACGGCGGGGTCGTCTGAGCCATTATGGAGATGGTCGATGACGACGCGAATCGCATCCTTCGTGTCGCCGTCAACGGTTTTCTCGGCAAGCAACGCCAGTTTCAGAAAGGTTTCCTCCGATACGTGGGGCAGAAGGGTTAAAATGGTTTCCGCCGCTTGTCTTTTGGTAAATGATTTCAGTTCGTTCATAAAACGTTCCATGGGTTTCATGTCTTCTCCTCCGCAAATAATATCCACTGACTCCTGGGTCCCGAAGAGGTGGCCCGAGATCGAAAATCCGCGCTTACAAGTATTTATAATCCTTTGGTATGCTGGATTCCATCAGACAAACACTGATAAATGAGGCGAGATGGTCTGATTTTTTTATCGGTAAAAGTACGAATATCGCAGTGGGATCCGTTGTATGAAAATGCTCACTCATCATGAAAATCAATGTCTCTCGGTTCGCAGCTTTCCTCGGGACCGACGTAGTCGAAGGACTTTTCCCGGATGCGGGGCGCTGTGTACGGAACCGATTTTCCGTCTTGACAATAATGATTATCTCGTACAAAAAAGTGCGAGGCCTGTCAATGCGGGATTTTGCACAGTGCGCGGGCTGGATCGGGGGTCGCGGATGGAAGGGGACCTCGCGGGAAAAAAGTTCAACCCTGGATACAGCCGCGGTCGACGACCGCGGATCGAACAGCAGGCAGGAGATCAAAAGGAAGGAGGTTTGGATGTTCTATCGGGAGAAGTGCAATCTGTGTGGAAAGTGTTTGGAGTTTTGTCCTTATGTGGAGTACGACCTTGCCCGTGCCAAAGAGGAGATGAAGGAACTGGTGTCGGGAGGGACGCCGCCCATCGTGGGCCTTTGCGTCACCTGCGCATCGTGCAACCTGGTCTGCCCCACTCAGGCGAATCCGTTCGATCTGCTGAACCAGCGTCAGGAGGAAACGGGCGCCCTCGGAGTCCCCGAGCAGGCGATGCAGAATTTCTCCAAGCTTCACAATCTGCCGACGGTCGTGAAAAAAGGGGAGAAGGGCAAGGCCGTCCTGAATCTTTGCATCGTGGGAGACATGGTGCGGGAGCTTCTGGACAATCCTCTTTTCGAAGGACTGACGGTTGTGGAGGGGGCGGACTATTTCTGTACCGTGGGGTACATTCACCTAGGGAAACCGAGCCCCGTCGAGAAGGAGGCAAAGAGATTCATCGACAACCTCGCCGCCCTGGGCGCCGAAGAAGTGGTATGCTTCCACGACGACTGTTACACCATGCTGACTACCCTGGCTCAGGAATACGGCCTGAACGTGCCTTTTCAGCCGGTCCATCTTTTTGAATATCTCTATCGGGAACTCAAGAAGCGCGAGGGCGGGTTGAAGCAGGTGCCCGTTCGCGTCGCCTACCAGTCCCCCTGTGCCTCGCGCTACACGCAGGGAAAGGATATTTATCTGGACAAGATATTCGAGATCCTCGGAGTGGACCGGCCGGCGCGGAAGTATGAAAGAATGAACGCACTTTGCTGCGGAGCCCCGCTCATGGCCCGCGACAAGGAGCGGGCGGCGACCGTTAAAAAGTGGAACATCGACGATGCAAAAAAAGTGAACGCGGAGGCCATGGTGTTCCTGTGTCCCATGTGCTATCTCAATCTGCGGAAGATCTGCAGGGACGATTCCATCGAACCGGTCTTCATCACGGAACTCTGCAAGAGGGCGCTCGCGGATCAGTGAAAGGCAAAGGGGAAACGAACCGCGGGAGTCATCGATTACCCCGTGACCGCTTCGGATGAGGATGACCGTCAGGCGCTCCGCACGCGACAGAGGGAGCGCCTGACGGTTTTGTTTTGCCTTTTCACCGGCGTGCCGGCGGGAGGCGTCAGACCGATCCGACGGCCTCCACCCGGCATGGGACATACCGGTGCATGGGCGTTCCCAGCCAGTCCCGGTTTGTGTTTTTCGTAAGACGATTCACGTTCACCCCGTGCATCTTCCCGTCGTAAACGATCCCGAAACCATGGGGGATGACCACGTGGCCCCGGTGGGCCGTTTCCGTCACTTCCACTTCGATTTCCACGGAACCGGCCTCCGTCGTCACCCGCACCGTCTGTCCGTCCGTCACGTTCAGCGCACCGGCGTCGGCGGCGTGCATCATGAGGGTGCAGGCACGCCTGCCCTCGTTCCATGCGGGATTGCGCATCAGGGTGTTGGCGTTCATGCTGAAATGCCGGCCCGCCATGAGCACGAGGGGGAATGCCGGATCCGGCTTCAGGGCTTCCTCTTCCCGGGCCGCGGCGAGGGTTTCCAGTTCGGTCCGAAGTTCCGGGATGACAAGGTTGATCTTTCCATCCGCCGTCCGGATGTCGGCGAGGTTTTCATCCGGGTCCACCTTGCCGATCCAGAGTCCCTCGGGATGGTCCAGAATCCTTTTGAACAATTCCTCCCCCATGCTGATTCCCGGCGTGAACCCGGCCCGGGCGGCATTCCTGCGGAACGATTTGGGAACGGTCTGCATCATGCCCCACAGGGCGGCGAGATGCGAGGAGCCCATGGCCTTGCCCAGGGTTTTGCCGACGATGAACGGCAGGGACCCCATGGCCGCCGGTTCCCTGGCGACATAGTCCATGAGGGCGGCGCCGAAAACGGCGTGTCCTTCTTCCGCCGCCTTGTAAAGGCTTTCGGGAATGGGCGGTATCAGGCCCATCCGGTCCGCCAGGCGCAGGTGGATTTCACCCAATTCCAACGGTTCCCCCTCGGGTTCGATGATGGGCCTCCGCATCTGGAAATAAATCCCGGGGAAGGTGAGGGCGAAAAAGGTCCCGTCCCAGGATTCGTAGGCGGACCGTGAGGGAAGGACATAATGGGAAAGGACCGCCGTCTCCGTCATGGCCATCTCCGCGGTGACGAGAAGGTCCAGGCGTTTGAAGGCCTCCTCGTAGGCCGTCGTGTCCGCATAGGAACGCAGGGGATTGGACCCGGAAACGATGACCGCCCGCAGGCGCTCGGGGTGGTCCGAGAGGATCTCTTCCGGCATGGCGTTGGGCGGGAAGCAGCCCACGACGGCGGGGAAGTCCGTGGCCGCGGTTCGCCAGGTCCCGGGATCACGCTCGTCGGAATGGGATCCCAGGGGCATGATGATGCCGTGAAAGACGTTGCCGCCCCGGACGCCGATCCGCCCGCAGATCGCCAGGAGCGTCACGGCGAGATACGACGATACGGCGCTGTGGCGGTTCATCATGACCCCCAGGTCGTAGCGCAGGCAGGATTTCCGCGTGGCAAAGAGACGGCAGATCTCGCGGACCCGGTCATAGTCGAGGTTGCAGGTTTTTACGGCCCGCCGGGCGTCGAATTCCATGAACAGGGGGCGGATTTCCTCAAGACCGGAAGTGTGCTGTTCAATGTAGTCCCTGTTTTCCCATCCTTCCTGGAGAATGACGGCGATCATGGCCCGCATGAGGAGGGCGTCCGTTCCGGGACGGATGGGGAGATGGACGTCGGCCGCTTTCGCCGTCTCGGACAGACGGGGATCGACGACGACGAGGAGCCTGTCCGGATCCCTGGCGATCTTCTGGAGCCGCCTGGGGGCCTGCGGGATCTGATGGCTCTGCATCCCGTTCCAGCCGAAGACCAGCAGGAAATCCGTTTCTTCCGCATCGATCTCCGGATGGTTGTTCTGGCGCCCGTACATCCGTCCGTCGACCCAGAACATCCCGGAAAATTCCTGGGTCAGGGCGCTGTAATGGTAGCGCGATCCCAGCCCCCGCATCAGACGGACGCCGAAGGCCGCCTCGAAATGGCATCCCTGGCCGCCGCCGCCCATGTAGGCGAAGGACCGGGGACCGTGCCGGTCGACGATTTCCCCGAGTTTCGCCCCGATCTCGTCGATGGCCTGCTCCCAGGGGATTCTCTCGAATTTGTCCCCGATCCGTTTCAGAGGGTGCTTGAGACGGTCGGCGTTGTGCTGGTGATAGGCGATGTTCATCCCCTTCCGGCAGACGTACCCCTCGCTGCGGACGTTGCCTTTGTCCCCTCTCACCTTCACGATGCGGTTGTTCTCCACCTCGACTTCCAGCCCGCAGTTCTGCGCACAGAGGACACAGCCCGTCTTATGGATGGTTCCCATGGGTCTTCCTTTCCACGATTGCCGTCATGCGGTCCCTCAACCGCGGTTCGCCCGGTCCCGGAGCTTCCGGATCGTGGCCCGCAGTTCCTCCCGCTCCCGTTCCGTCAATATGTTCAGAAATTCCCTGTTGGCCTCGACGATCAGCCGAACGGCCCCGTCCGCCAGGGTCCTTCCCCGCTCCGTCAGATGGATCTCGATGGACCGGCGGTCGGCGGGATGGCCCCGGCGCTCGACCAGCCCGGCCGCCTCCAGGCGATCGACGATCCCCGTCATGGTCGCACTGTCCAGTTCCGTTCGCTTCCCCAGTTCGCTGGCGGTGATTCCGTCTTCTTCGTTCAGGAAGCCCAGGACCATGGCCTGAACCGGCGTGATGTTCATCTCCGACACCTTCTGGTTCAGAAAGCGGCTCCCGAGCTGGCTGGCCTTCGCGAGCTGGAAAAAAATGCAGTCCTCAGGTTTCATGATCCGTCCTTATTGCTTGCTTACAATATACTTGTATGCAAGCATAATCGAAAGATTCGTTTTTGTCAAAGGGGTCTCGTTCTTCGAAAAGCGGTTGCCCGTGACCGGTCCCGCGTTCCCCGGGGATGCGTCATTTCGCCGTGAATTCGAGAGGCGGTTGTTGAATTCCCCTTTTTCTTCCCGAGGGCATGAGAAAGGCCAGCGGAATGGCGAACAGCAACCCGAATCCGAAACAGATGAAAATGGTTCGAAAGCCCTGCTCGAGTGTGGCGCTTAAATGGAGGATGATGGTTATCGTCGAGATGCCGCAAATCCCTCCGATGGATCGGAACATCCCCCGCAGTCCCGTGATCGTGGCGACTTTTTCGGGCATCAGCTCGATGCAGGCGTTGTTGGACGCGGGCAGGAGGATTCCCAGGCCGATGCCCGTCACCATGATCAGGATGATCAGGCTTCCCGTCGCCCCCGTGTGGATTCCGAGAATTTGAAACAGCCGGAAGTTCTGATCGCCGAGAAGGATCGTCGAAACCGCGATCAGGACCACGCCCAGGAGCATGGGACGCCGGTACCCCAGGTGCCGGATCAGAAAGCTGGTAAGCGCGGAGGCCAGGATGGTTCCTATCGAGCGAGGCGTCAGGATCATGCCGCTGGCCAGGACGGTCAGTTTCTGAACCGACACGGCATAGAGGGGGACGAATGCAAAGATCCCGAACACCCCGGCGCCGATGATCATGTTGAACAGATTGGCCGCCAGAAAGGGTTTCGAGTGCAGGAGGGCCATGTCGAGGATCGGGTTGGAAGCCTTCCTTTCCTGGCGGGAGAAAAGGTAGAGGAAAAAAAAGCTGATGCCCAGAAAACAGGCGGACAGGAGAACCGAAAGGACGGAGAAGTTTTCCGCAAGATGATTCAGGGTCAACATCAGAAAGATGATCGCCCCGAAGAAAAATCCGGCACCTTTGAAATCGATGCCGAGCCTGGAATGGACCTTTCCGTCATGAAGCAGGACCGTGATCAGGCCGATCAGCGCGATGCCGATGGGCAGATTGATATAGAAAATGTACCGCCAGGAATATTCGCTGACGATCCACCCTCCCAGGTTCGGGCCGATGATGCCGCCGATGGGAAAAATGCTCGTGAACAGGCCGATGGCGCTTTCCCGGTTCTCGATGAATTCATCGCTGACGATGCCTGCGGCCGTGGGAAGGAAACTCGCCCCCCCGATGCCCTGGAGGAACCTGAAGACGACCAGGCTGTAAATGTTCGGCGCAAGACCGCAGGCGAGGGAACTGGCCGTAAAAAGGGCCAGGGATGACAGGTAGACCTTCTTGCGTCCGTAGTGATCGCTCAGGATTCCCATCAGCGGCATCGCGCTCATCACGGCGACGAGATAGATCGAAACCGTCCACCCCGCCCAGAGAACATTGGTGTTCAGGTCCCGGATCAAGTGGGGGACGGCCACCGAAACCACCGTGCTGTCGATGGAATACATGAGAAGGCCCAGAGTCGCCGCGCCGAAAATAAGGTAACGTCTCATATTGAAAAACAGCTCGCTCGAAATGAAGCGGGAGCGGCCTTTTCTCCTCTTCCGGCATTGTTCTTGCCCGAAATCCTGTCGCGGCAACCATTCGAGTCCATACGACACACGTATCACAGATGCCGGAACGGTATCAATTCCCTGTTCCCCCTCCGGTTCTGCCGTCGGCATGCCGCGAACCGGTTCAAAGGAACAAATTTTTTCGTTGACGTATATATATCGAACAGATATATATCAGCATAATATATCGTGAAGGGAAAGCGTGATGGACGTCGGATCGATACTCCTGGGATTTCTCATGTACAGAAGCATGACCGGATATGAGCTGAGAAAATTCTTCTCCATTTCATTTTCCTTTTTTTCGGGACTCAGCTACGGTTCCATCTATCCCGCGCTCGGGAAAATGGAAAAAGCTGGCCTCATCACCATGCGTCTGGAGGTGCGGGACGGTTCGCCCAACCGCAAGGTGTATACGATCACCGGTGCGGGCAGGAAGGCCTTCCTCGCCGCCCTCAAGACCCCCCTGCCCGTTGAAAGGCACAAAAACGCCTTTCTGGTGAGGCTCTTTTTCTTTGCCCATCTTTCAAGACAGGAAAGACTCGAAGTGGCGACGGGATATCTGAACTCCATCACGGAGGCGCAGAAGGAGCTCGAATCGGCCCGGCCCCAGATCGAAGCCCACGCCGATCGTCATCAGCTTTTGTGTTTTCAATTCGGCGTGGACACGTGCCGGGATCTGGTGCGCAACATATCGGCGGTCGTCAGGGCTCTCGAGAACGAGGAGACGGGATCGAAACCCTGATCTTCCCGTGCTTCGGCCGTCGCAACGGGGCAGGAACCATGGAAAAACCGCCCAAGGCCGGACGGATTTTCTCGATGCAGGGAAAACCGTCCCGCCGGATGTACGGGAAAATCCGATTTTATTGAGGATCAACCGATTGTCGTGAAAACGATCATGCAGATCAAAACATTACTTTCGGAAAGGAGAGAACCATGAAAGTGCTTGCGTTGAATTCAAGTCCCCGGAGCGCGGGGGAAAGCAAAACCGAACTGATGTTGAACCATCTCGTCAAGGGCATGCGGGAGGCGGGCGCCGACGTCGAAATCGTCCATCTTCGCAAAAAGAAGATCAATCACTGCATCGGTTGTTTCACCTGCTGGACCAAGACTCCCGGCCTTTGCCTTCACAAGGACGACATGACCAATGAACTGTACCCGAAATGGAGGGAATCCGATCTGGTGATCTACGCCTCCCCGCTTTACCACTTCACCGTCAATGCGGAGATGAAGGCTTTCATCGAGCGCACGCTTCCATCCATTCAACCCTTTTTCGAGGATTGCAAGGACCACACGACGCATCCGCTGCGCTTCAAACACCCTTCCATCGTGCTTCTTTCCGTCGCCGGCTTTCCTGAAAATTCGGTTTTCGACCTGCTCTCGACATGGGCGAATTTCGTATTCAACAGATCGCTTGTCGCGGAGATCTATCGCCCCGGCGCGGAATACCTGACAGTTCCCGCCTTCGAGGAAAAGGCGAAAAACATCCTCGCCGCCGTGGCGGAGGCGGGAGGGGAACTCGTGAAGACCCTGAAGGTGGATCCCGAAACGACGGCCCGGATCATGCAGCCCATTTCCGATAACGTGCCGCTGCTGCACGAAGTGGGAAATGCCATGTGGAAAACCTGCATCGCCGAGGGATTGACGCCCAGGGAATTGGATGCAAAGGGGATCGTGCCGCGTCCCGACTCGATCGGCACCTTTATGGCGGTCATGGCCATGGGATTCAATCCCCGAGCCGCCGACGCCGTCAGTACCGTCATTCAATTCGATTTCTCGGGCGATGTCGAGGGTTCATGCCATTTCAGGATCGAGGAGAATAAAATCGCCGCCTTCCCGGGGGGAGCGGACAAACCGGACCTTACCGTTCAGGCGCCCTTTGATGTCTGGATGGATATCATGAGCGGCAGGGCCGACGGTCAGAAAATGTTCATGGAAGGGAAGTACAAGGTGCTGGGCGACATGTCGGTTCTCATGCAGATGGACAGGCTGTTCCGGAAATAACCGCGCCGCGCAGCGGCGACCCTGCGGGCATACGAATCGAAATCCGGACGGAAGGGCAGGATCGGAAACGGTCCTGCCCTTTGAGAAAAACACGAAACCTAGCCGGTTTCTTTTGCGATGCTTCTCTTTATTTTGCCGTTTTGAATGTTTCCGCCGTTTCGATGACCGGAACGACCTCGATTTTCATGAGATCGCTCCATACCCTGACGGATTCCAGGAAGGCTTTGGGATCATCCGTCTCACCGAGAAGGAACCCTCTGCCTCCGCCGAGATCGCTCCATTCCCCGACCATTTTTATGCCTTTGCTTAGAGAAATTCCTTTCTCCATGCGTCTTTTCAGGACTTCGTCCCTTTTCCCGGGTTCATAGGTGTATATATTCAGGAAAAGCATATCGGACCTCCTTTGACTGGTCTCGCTTACGGGTGGTTGAACTCTGACAAGACATTCCGTCGGTTGCCGGCGCGTAAGGAATTTTTTCCCCCAGGGGGGGGGGGGGGATAGCGTTCTGTCTTTGTTTTTCCTTGAGATGCCATGAAAAGGAAA
>ENA-ORXD01001730-ORXD01001730.1-sediment-metagenome-genome-assembly--contig:-NODE-1730-length-16718-cov-9.491136_pt1 | contig 16718 bp, 21 predicted proteins | sample MGYA00237862_ERZ511471 | MGnify/ENA metagenome assembly ERZ511471
GCAAATCAAAGGATATGCACGTAGAAACTGCAGTGGAATATTTTCGGACGCGGGTTCGACTCCCGCCGCCTCCACCAATTATTTCCAACCATTAAAACATATCAGCATCATGCACAGGCGGACGCATGTCGGCAAAAGGTTTTGCCGTGTCCGCTCGTCGGGCAGATGTGCGCCCAAACCATCGGAAGGTTGCGGGCGGATCACCACCGCAATTCCTCCGAGGCAAAAATCTTTTGACAAACAGCCCTCGCTGTACTAGTTATCATAAGTTATTATAAGTTAGTATTCTCGGGATGGCTGATATGGATGAAAAGGACAGGGGATTGCTCACCGCGCAGGAGGCGTCGCAATTTCTGAACATCAACGAGAAAAAGGTGTACGCCCTGGCCCAGAAAGGGAAGCTCCCCGGGACGAAGGTGACGGGGAAGTGGATCTTCCCCCGGACGGAACTGGAAGAGTATCTGCGGCTGCAGGCCCGGCAGACCCTTCGCGAGTCTTTCTTTGAGTCGGTGATCAACAGGAAGGTGATTCTCGTATGCGGTTCTGACGATCCCGCCCTCTGTATGGCTCAGGGTTGTTTCCACACGGAATATCCAGACTACACCCTCTTTTCGTCGAGCGTGGGGAGCGGCGAGGGACTGCGGCTCCTCAGCGAGGGATTCTGCCACGTCGCTGTCTGTCACCTGTACGATCCCGATACCGGCGACTTCAATTTCCCCTTTCTGTGCAGGTATTTTGAACACCCCGACGCCCTGACCGTTGTTAATCTGTTTTACCGATGCGTCGGGTTTATCGCGAAGGATCGTAAGGTCACATCCTTCACCGATCTCGTCAGCCGCAACCTGCGATTTATCAATCGCCAGAAAGAGTCGGGGATACGGGTGCTTGTCGATTACCTCATCGATACGGAGGGTGTTTCGCCTTCGGATATACCGGGTTTTGAAGATGAGGCCTTCACGCATGTCGATGTCATACACCGCATCAGCAGCGGCCGGGCCGACACAGGAATCGTGACCGAATCGGCCGCCCGCAGCTCGAGCCTCCCCTTTCACAAGATTCTGGAGGAGCGATTCGATATGATCGTCCGCAAAGAGCTCTTCTTCGATAAAAATATTCAGGCCTTCGTCGAATTTCTCAAGTCGGGGCGCTTCAGGGATCTGCTGAAGGAAATGGAAGGATATGATTCCCGGGATACGGGGAAGATTATGTATGCAAAGACTAAGGAGTAGAGAAAGGAGTGCGGTAATGAGGATGCTGAAAAAAATATGTGTGGCAGCCTGCGTGATGGTATGTCTGATCGGGTTTTCGACCGGCGCCGTTGCGGGCGACGTCTTGAGGATGGCGACAACGACCAGTACGGACAATACGGGACTTCTCGATTATCTCGCCCCCGTTTTCAAGGCCGACACCGGGATCGAACTCCAGTGGGTTGCCGTCGGGACCGGGAAGGCTCTCGCCCTGGGGAAAAACTGCGACGTCGACGTCCTGCTCGTCCATGCCCCCGAGGCCGAGATGAAGTATGTCGAAGAGGGGAGCGGCACCGACCGGACAGAGCTGATGTACAACGATTTTGTCTTTATCGGCCCCCCCGCAGACCCGGCAGGGCTGAAGGGGAAATCGGTCAAGGACGCCCTCGGAGTGATTGCCTCGAAGAAGGCCTCCTTTGCGAGCCGGGGGGACAATTCCGGCACGCACAAAAAGGAGCTGGAGCTCTGGAAGCACGCGCAACTCGCCGTCCCAGACAAGGAGGCGTGGTATATTCAGACCGGCCAGGGGATGCTGAATACAATCAACATAGCAGCGGAGCGGGATGCCTACACGATGACCGACCGGGGGACCTTCATCAAGTACGAGTCCAACTGGAAAGGGAAGCCCCCCCTGGTGATCCTCGTGGAGGGGGACGCGTCGCTGCGGAACCAGTACAGCGCCCTTGCGGTTAACCCCAAGAAATGCTCGAATGTGAAGTACGATCTGGCGAAGAAGTTTATCGCGTGGATGGCCTCGGAGAAGACGCAGAAGCTCATCGGCGATTTCAAGCTGATGGAGAAACAGCTCTTCACCCCGAACGCCAAGTAGAACAAGGGTAATATTCGCTTCATATGGACTATATCGCGCAGGGTTTCATACGATCGATCGAGCTTCTCCTGATCGGTGACCCCGAGACCTATTCGGCGATCTTCATGACGCTGCGGGTATCCTCTCTCTCGATCGTTGCCAGCCTGGTTATCGGGATACCCCTCGGTTTTCTCCTGGGGTATTTCGAATTTCCGGGGAAACGGCAGGTGCGGGCGGTCGTCGACACCCTGCTCGCCCTCCCCACCGTGGTGGTCGGCCTGTTCGTCTACGCCTTTATCTCGCGCCGGGGGCCGTTCGGCGAGTTGGGGATCCTCTTCACGATCCCCGGCATCGCCGTCGCCCAGACCATCCTGATCACGCCCATCGTGATCTCCCTCACGGCCACGGCCATCGAGAGCCTCGACAGGCGCCTCCAGGCGACCCTCGTCACCCTGGGCGCGCGGGGGAAACAGATCCTGCTCACGAGCCTCATGGAGGCGCGGTACGCCGTCCTCGTGGCGGCCGTGACCGCCTACGGGCGGGCGATCTCGGAGGTGGGGATCTCGATGATGATCGGCGGGAATATCAAGTGGCACACCCGGACCATCACCACGGCGATCGCGCTGGAGACGGGGAAGGGGGACTTCGCCGTCGGGATGGCCCTGGGGATCGTCCTCCTTACGCTCGCCCTCGTTGTGAACAGCTCCCTCACGCTGCTGAAGAAGAGGTCCTGACGCCATGCCCCCCCTCTACCAGGTCACGAATCTCAAATACCGGTACGGAGAGCACTTCCAGCTCGATGTGCCGGAGCTGACTATCGAGCAGGGCGCTTCCATCGGTTTCGCGGGCTCGAACGGGAGCGGGAAGACCACCCTCCTGCGCCTTCTCGCCTTTATCGAGCCGCCGGAAGAGGGAGAGATCCGATTCGAGGGCGAGGTGATGACGGGGAACGGCGGAGGGCCCAAGCGGGACGTCACCATGCTCCTCCAGGAGCCCTACCTGCTCAAGCGCTCCGTCTTCGAGAACGTGGCCTTCGGCCTGCGGATCCGCGATGACCGGAAGGATTTCAGGAAGAGGGTCTGCGGGGCGATGGAGCTGGTGGGGCTGTCCCCGAAGGAGTTCGCCCGGCGGCGGTGGCACGAACTCTCGGGGGGCGAGGCCCAGCGGATTGCGCTCGCCTCGCGTCTCGTCCTGCGGCCGAAGGTGCTGATCCTGGACGAGCCGACGGCCAGCGTGGACCAGCAGAGCGCCCGGCTTATCAAGGAAGCGATCATCGAGTGCCGCAGGCAGTTCGGGATGTCGCTCATCATCGCCAGCCACGACCGGGTGTGGCTCAACAGCGCCACGGACACGGTCAAGCGCATGCACGAGGGCCGGATCGTGGGAACGGGGGCGGAAAACGTCCTTGCGGGGCCGTGGAATAGTGCGGAAAACGGTCTCTATATAAAGGAGCTTCCCGGCGGGCAGGTCCTCTTCGTGACAAAGCCTCCTCGCGCGGATGCCGCCGGCGTCGTCAATCCCTCCGATATCGTCATATCCGTCACCCAACCCGACGGGATCTCCACGCGCAACATCCTCCGCGGGATCGTCACCCACATGGCGATGGAGCGGGATTCCGGAGACATCCTGGTCGAGGTGGACACGGGGGATATTTCACTCCTCTCCCGCCTCACCCCCTCCGCCGTGCAGGCCCTCCACCTGGTTCCGGGGAAAGAGGTCTGGGCCCTCTTCAAGGCCTCGGCGGTGGACTGGTACTGAGAGAGGCTTATCGAATCGAAAGCATGTCCCTGAGTCTCAGCGCGTCGCGTGCCGCGTGACCGGCCTCGTCGTTGTCGAAGTAGCAGAAGACCTCTCTGCCCTGGCTCTTCCACGTCGAGAAGGCCCCCGCCCAGCCGGAGAGGGCTTCCTCGTCGTACCGGCCCTGGTAGGCCCCTCCGGGGCCATGGAGTCTCACGTAGACAAAATCGGCGGTCACTTCCTTCGGGGAGAGAACCCCCGCCAGGTGGTAGATGCAGAAGGCGGCCCCCCGATTCGCCAGGATCTGGTAGATGTCGTCGGAGAACCAACTCGGGTCCCTGAACTCGAAGGCGTACCGGAAATCGCCGGGGAGGAACTGCAAAAACGCATCCAGCCGTTCGGGATTGCGGCCCCAGTGCGGGGGCAGTTGGAAGAGAAGAGGTCCTGCTTTTTCTCCCAGGATATTCACCGCTTCGAGCAGGGGAGGCACTCCTGTAGAAGGGTCCTTCAGTTTCTTCATGTGCGTGATGTAGCGGCTCCCCTTCACGGCGAAGACGAAGTCGGGAGGCACGGCCTGTTTCCACAGTTCCAGTGTCGTTTTCCGGGGGAGGCGGTAGAAGGAGTTGTTGATTTCCACTGTGTGGAATTTTTCGGCGTAGTAGGAGAGCATGTCGCCGGAGGAAATGGCGTCCGGGTAGAACGGCCCTCTCCAGTGGCCGTAATGCCAGCCCGATGTGCCGATGTGTATCTTCCCGGGAGTGTTCATGGAACTCGCCCTCGTCCGTATCTGCGGTATGCGCCGGTCATGGGACGGCGCTATCTTAAACCGTACACCCGGAGATATGCAAGCACTCTGAACGCCGATTACTGCCTCTTGCAAGTCGCGGAAGATTCTCCTATAGTAATCCGGCACGAGATCCATTCATACGGCACGAGGACAGTCGTTGTTGAAGGAGCAACTGAGAGCAATATTCTGACAGCACAATGGAACATTCGCCGGGAGGAACCATGTCATCCAGAAAGGATTCAGTCGTCTTCAGTACGGGGCGTATCGGGCCGCTTGAGCTGAAAAACCGCCTCGTCCGATCGGGAACGTACGAAAACGCGGCAACGGGGGAGGGGCGGGTGACGGATGCGCTCCTGTCGATGTACCGGGACCTGGCCGTGGGCGGGGCGGGGCTGATCATCACCGGCGTCATCGCGGTGTGCGCCCGGACGCACTACCCCCATCTCCAGATGTCCGTCTGGGACGACTCCTGTATTGAGGGTCTCGCGCGGCTGACGCGCACGGTGCACGAGGCGGCCCCGGACTGCAGGATCATGGCCCAGCTCCACCACCCCGGCAGGCAGGTGACCAACCCGGAGGATGCGGAAAAGCTGGTCCCCGTGCGTGCCCCGATGCTCCTTGCCTTCCAGCGGCGGCATCCCGATCTGGCAAGGCCGCCGCAAAAGGGACCGGTCCATCGCGTCGAGCCGACGGCCCCCTCGGCGGTCCGCGACAGGCTGTTCGACCGGGTACCGCGCGAGATGACGCCGGAGGAAATCGAGTCCGTTATTACCGGGTTCGTCGACGGGGTCCGGCGGAGCCGTGAGGCGGGGTTCGACGGCGTCCAGCTCCACGCGGCGCACGGGTGGCTCCTCAGCTCCTTCCTCTCTCCCCACACGAACCGGCGTAAGGATGCCTTCGGCGGCTCGACGGAGGGCCGCTGCAGGATCGTGACGGAGATCGTCCGGCGCGCGCGGGCGGTTGTCGGAGAAGCCTTCCCCATCCTGATCAAGATGAATACGACGGACTTCTTTTCGGACGGCACCGATCCGGCGGAGACGGTGCGGGTGGCCGCCCTCCTGGAAGAGAGCGGATTCGATGCCGTCGAGCTGAGCGGCGGGATGTGGGAATGTGTCGTCCGGGGTGAAGAAGCGCTGGGGTGGCCCGCCGTCATGCTCCCCGAATCCCGGACAGGAATCAAAAAGAGGGAGCAGGAGGCGTATTTTGTCGAGGGGGCCAGGGCCGTGAAGGAGGCGGTGAAGATCCCTGTCATGACCATCGGGGGGATCCGGTCCTTCGACCGGGCCGAGGAGATCATCGCCGCCGGCGACGCCGACTTCGTGTCCCTCGCCCGCCCCCTGATCAGGCAGCCCGATCTTCCGAATCTCTGGATGACCGGAAAGGGAAAGAACAGGGCGGACTGCATCTCCTGCAATGCCTGCCTGGTCGTCGGCGCGCAGCCCACCGCGTGCAGGGCGAAGAAATCCTAGCCCCTCTTTCTGTCTGAACGCATCGCGTTAATATTCTTGACAAGATGCCGCAACGGAGTTAGTGATTTGTCACATCCTACTGATCTTGAACGTATCCTGCGCCCGTAAAGAGCTGTAAGAACCGGAGGGGGATTATGGCCTGATCATCCAAAGCCCTGTTTCTCGAAGAGAGAGATGGGGCTTTTGTTTTTTGGAAAGGATTTTAGGTCGCTAATTTCAGGTTTTTATCAGGACACAGAGAAATACTACTGTTTTTCACAGGGAGATATAGCATGAGCTTTGATTGGTCTATATTTTACTCGGCAATTTCGGGGGCAGTCATTGGTGGCACAATAACAGGGTATTTTACACTCCTAAGCACAAACAAGAATTATAGAAACCAATTAGACCAAGCGCGTGGTGAAGAAGAAAAGCTTATTAAAGGATTATTACAAGCGATACATGATGAAGTAGAAACATTGCTAGAACGATATCAGGAGATTGCAGGCACTAGGCTGGAATCACTAAAAGATGGTGAGCCTTTGCTATTTTTCTATCCCCTTACCGGCGATTATTTTACTGTATACAATGGCAATTCCTTTCTAATAGGCCGTGTTCCAGATAATGATTTGCGAAAGCAGATTATAAAAACATATACCTTAGCCAAGGGAATGGTCGATTCATTTCGTATGAATAATGATTTTCTCCAAAAATATGAGTATTGCCAACGGATTGCTGCAGAGTCTCACAGTGTAAAGCATCAGCTACAAGTTGCAGCACACTACAATGGTTTAGTTTAGTATGCTAAAACTCTAAGACTATCTCATGATCAAATAAAGTCAGAGGGCTTGCAATTGCTCAGAAGCTTGAGAGAACAAGGGGTATTAGCGACAAATTCGGGGAATTCGGGGGACACAGTACTTAATTCTTCAAAATGATCCCCTTTATCACTCCGTTCCGCCCCAGCGGTTCAGACCCATCCCATGAGATGCAAAGTCCCTGTTGCCCCTCCGGCCTTTTCCGCCTTTCCGGCATTAATCCCTTGACAGGATGGGCGGATGTAAGTATTTCTACGTTCATGAAAGTGTCGAAATGAAAATCACGCGCGAGAGGGAGGGAGGACCGCCATGGCGAAAAAGACAGGGGGGCAGGCGCCCTTGGGCCGTGAAGATATCGTGACCGCCTTCAAGGCGCTGTCCAACGAGAACCGGCTCGCGATCTTCGAGCAGATACGCAAGGGCCAGGCGTGCGGGGAGATGAACGCCGATAACCGCCTGACGGTCTGCTGTGTCGCGGAAAGATTCAACATATCCCTCTCGACCATATCCCATCACATCAAGGAGCTCAGGGCCGCCAGGCTTGTGACCTGCGAGAAAAAGGGCCAATTCATGCTCTGAGTGGCCAACGAGGAGACCATCAGTATGATGGTCCGGTACCTGATGGGCGAGATCTCATAACGGGCGCGCGCCTGCAGTCTCATCGCGGGGCTTCCTCCGGCTTTCGGCCGCGGAACATCCCCCGAGGACCCTCCGAACGACTGGCCTGTAAGTATTTCTTCCGTAATTCCAAGCAATAGCAAAAAAATGCACCTCGGAAATAAAAATGCCTTGACAGGGGAGGGGAGGAGGACTATCTTACAATTAGATATTTCGATAGTTATCGAAATATAATATTAACCAACACAAGGAGGGTATGACAATGTTTAACAAAGGATCCATGAAAGAGACGGCGCAATCCTTCTGCGGCGGCATGACCGAGAAGGACTGCAAGAAAATGGCGGATCGGTACGCGCGCATGATGGACCCAGATGGTCAGGGCACAGAAGGCGGCGAAACCGGGATGAGAGACATGTTATCCCGCTGCGCCTCCTTTATGAAACGCTGCTGCGCCCCCGCGGCTGAGGAGGCGGCGGCGCAGACCGGCGAGGCGCATACGGAGTAAGCCCCGTTCCCGGTGACGGGAGAAACATCACAAAGGAGGAACTGAAGATGTCACAAGCGAGAGGTGAATCTGCTGACAGGATGAGGCATAAATGGCTCGCATTGTGCGGATGCCCGGTGGGCAGAAGCGGGGGGATCGTGATCGGGATTCTGCTCGCGGCGGGCGGGGCACTGTGGCTGGCCCTCAGGCTGGGATGGATACCGGCTGTTTACGATTCCACGGCGGTTCTGTTCTGGCCGCTTGTCCTGATCTTCGTCGGCGTCTGGATCGTGGTAAAGGGACTCGCCCGGGGAAGAGCGGGAAACGGGTGAAACGGGGATATCGATGTCGGGGGGCGGCCCATTGTCATGGATGATGGGCGCCCCCCTTCTTGTCATTCAACCGCCGGCCCTGCGGTCACCACCGGATGCACCCCCCGGTGCGATCGGGGTGCCGCGGGCGGTCCTATACCGGGGAAAAGGATTGCAATTGCCACCCCCTGCTCGTAAAATACCGCGAGAAGCGAGGGGAACAGATCTATTTTCATGAGGCGGCGTTTCAAGGCAAATAGGGAGAGACTCTGAGAGATGAAACGTCTGCCACCGGCGGGCGCGATGAAAGGGGGGCGGTCATGGATTCGACGGAGAGAAAGACGGCGTGCATCACCGGCGCCACGAGCGGGATCGGCGCCGCGTTTGCCGCGCGGTTCGCCGGGCAGGGGTACGACCTGATCCTGACGGGGAGGAGGAGGGAGAAGATCCAGTCCCTGGCCGATGCCCTGTCCGCGCGGCACGGCATACGGGCGGAGGTGGTCATCGCGGAGCTGTCCGACGGCGGGGACGTCGCCTCCCTGGCGGAGCGGGTCCGGACGGCGGAGAACCTCGATGTGCTCGTCAACAACGCCGGCTTCGCCCGGGAGGGGCTCTTCCACGAAGAGGCCTTCGCGACTCACGAGGCGATGGTGGAGGTACACGATACGGCCCTCATCAGGCTGTGCCACGCCGCGCTGCCCGCCATGGTGTCGCGGGGGAGCGGGAGGATCGTCAACGTCTCTTCGCTGGTCGCCTTTATGCCCGCCCCCGGCAACGCGATCTATGCCGCCTCAAAGTCGTTCGTGAAGGTCTTCACGGAATCGCTGTCTCTGGAACTCCGGGGGACGGGGGTGCGGGTGCAGGCGCTGTGCCCGGGATTCACGCGGACCGATTTTCACGAGAGGATGGGGTACGACAGAGACACCTTTTACCTGGACCGGGGGCTTATGAAGGCGATGACACCGGAGGAGGTGGTCGACATCTCGCTGCGGTACCTGGAGCGGGACCGGGTGGTGTGTATTCCCGGGGGGAACAACCGGCTGTCGGCGTTTCTCCTCACGGTCCTGCCGCGGGCGGTGGCATACCGGGCCGCGCTCTCCGCCATGCGGGCCAAATAGCGGGTGAACAGGGGACGGATTTATTTCTCGGGCATTCGAAGGGCAGATTATCTGCCGCATGTGGGCATTACGAAATGGCAGTTTTTATGCAAGTTCTAAATATTCACGAAAGCGAATTCGAGGCTGATTACGAACAAGTTGCAAAGCTCATTGACTCTCTTTCTTCAGAAGATGATCGTCTATGGCCAAACCAATGCTGGCCTCGTATGAAATTCGATCGTCCGCTCAGTGTTGGCGCCAGGGGAGGACATGGCCCGATTGGGTATTTCGTTGAGGCATACAAACCGGGAGAGTCCATCAAATTCCGTTTTACACGCCCGAAGGGATTCGACGGATTTCATCAATTTGATGTTGTCAAGACTGCGCATCAGTCTGTTTTGCTGCGACACACGATAGAGATGGAAGTAACGGGTTCTGCATTGGTGACTTGGCCGCTTATGATTCGGCCTCTCCACGATGCGTTGCTCGAAGACGCTCTATCCACCGCTCAGGCATCTCTTGGAATGACTCCTCAAATAAGGCCGTGGTCGCCATGGGTCAAAATGATCCGATGGATATTGTCCGGCGGCAAAGCACAATTACAAAATATACCCGGCAATGCCGACGCGGCTGGCGCGCAGGGTCGCGCGGGTGATTAGGAGAAACAGGGGGCGGGTTTATTCTAACATGGAAGCATGCATGATCTTCCCCTCGGATCGAGAGAGGATCGCCGGGGTCACCAGGGCGGCCTTCGAGAACCACCCGATCAGTAAAAACGCGGAGGAGTTCCGCGCCCTGCCGTTTCATGGCAAGGTGCCCCGCGGTACCGTCGCATCTCGCGAGGGGTTTCCGGCGGAGGGCTGACACGGCGGGTCCCCCCCGCCGGGTGAACATGGAGAAGGACATGAAGATCTATCACGTGGATGCCTTTACGGATGAATTTTTCAAGGGGAACGCTGCCGGTGTCTGCATAGCACGAAACGGCGACATCGATGACGGACTGAAGCAGAAGATCGCCTCTGAGTTAGGGCATTCTGAGACCGCTTTTGTCCTTATTGAAAATGGAAAGATGGCCCTTCGATGGTTTACGCCGGAACAGGAGGTGGATCTTTGCGGTCATGCCACGCTCGCGGCGGCCCATATCCTCTGGGAGGCGGGTGTTGTCGCGCCGCATGAGAGAATCACCTTCGCGACAAAATCGGGAGAGCTGGGGGCTGCGAAGAGGAATGATAAAATCGAACTAAATTTCCCCCGGCTGTTTGTCGATGATTGTAGTGAAAGCGGTATCATCAATGAGGCGTTTGGGATACGGCCTACGTATACCGGAAAGGGCCGCACACGATACCTCCTCGAGATCGAGGAGGCGGAGCAATTGAGAAACATCGAGCCGGATTTTCGGCTGCTTGCGCGGGCGGATCGCGGCGGGTTCATGATAACGTGCAGATCCGATCGAGCGGGATACGACTTTCTCTCCCGGTTCTTCGCCCCCGGGTCGGGGATACCGGAGGATCCGGTGACCGGTTCCGCGCATTGCTATCTTGCTCCGTATTGGGGCAGGAAACTCAACAAGAACCTCATGGTTGGGTTTCAGGAATCCAAGAGGACCGGTGTCGTGGAATGCGAGCTGGCGGAAGGGAACAGGGTAACGCTGCGCGGGAAAGCGGTTACATTTCTGGAAGGTGAGATGCAATGCGACAGCCGGCCCGCCTGACGGGCTGATCAGGGTCACCGCCTGATCTCGATTCTGGGAGACGGAACATGAGTTACACTATTGCCCCTTCTGAAGACGGGAAGTACATCATCCTCACCATGAAAGGGAAAGTTACGCGGAAAACGGCGATGGAGCGGAACATAGAGACCCATGCGCTGGGAACGGCATTACATATCAACCGATATCTGGTGGATGTGACCGAGGCGCGGAACGAAGACACCATCATGGGAAACTACCATTTTGCCTACTCGGATATGACGGGGGCGGAAGGCATCGACAGGGATGCCCGAGTCGCCACGCTGGTCAGCCCGGACGATCACTCGCACGACTTCGTGGAGGTCGTCGCGCAGAACGTCGGTCTGAACGTCAGATTGTTCACCGACAGGGAGCAGGCGATACGGTTCCTCACGGACGACCATCCTCCCGCTAAGCCGGGGAAGAATAACCGCTGACATCGACTGATCCCCGCGCAGGCAGCAGTGTCGGTAACATATCCGAAGAATCGGAGATCCCGGAAGAATCTGTTTCTCAAAGTGCATTCTGAGTATTTTATTTCTTGACTCCGCCTCTCAGATTATCTATAAGCAGCGCCGGGAAGTCAGGATGTCATGAACGGCAGCAGCGCTGATATTTCATACGAGGGCATACTCAAGCAGTGGACGGATGACGTCAAGGCCGCCAATGCCTTTATCGATATCGTTCACCGGTTGTGGTACGACAAATCCATCGAACTGATCCTCTACCGCCGGCAGCTCATCGACCGGGGGGCCAGCTCGGTCCTTTCGAAACACTCATACGCCCAGAATATCATCCACACACCCCTCACGATCCACGATTCCCTGCGGCTGGCCCAGGCCATGATGGAGCTGGATGTGGCTCCCGCGCGCATCGATATCGGCAGGCTCAATACCGAATGGCTGGCGGAAAAGGATCAGTACAACGAGGACCCCAAGGCCTTCGTCAGCGCCAAGCTGGGGCACTTTATCGGGGTGAAGCCCCGGAGCGACCATTACCAGGATGTCGTGCTGTACGGCTTCGGACGTATCGGCAGGATCCTGGCCCGGGAACTGGTCAGCCAGGCGGGCAACTGGTCGCAGCTCCGGCTCCGCGCCATCGTCACCCGCTCGAACACCCCCGAAGAGATCCGGAAACGGGCATCCCTCTTCCGCCATGACTCCGTGTTCGGTCCATTTGCCGGTATCGCCATCGAAGACGTCGACAACAAGACCTTCTATATCAACGGCCACCTGGTCCACATGCTGGCGGCCGCCGCTCCCGAAGAGATCGATTACGAGGCGTACGAGATCAGGGACGCGATGATCATCGATAACACCGGCGCCTGGCGCGACCGTGCCGGCCTCGGCAGACACCTCAAGGCCAAAGGGGTCAGCAGGGTCCTGCTCACGGCACCCGGAAAGGGGAACATCCCCAACATCGTGTACGGGGTGAACCAGGAGACCTGCAACCTCAACATCGAAGAGGAGCGGATCTTTTCCGCCGCCTCCTGCACGACCAACGCGGTGGTTCCGGTGCTCTCCGTCGTGGAACGCGAGCTGGGGATCGTGCGGGGGCATATCGAGACGATACACTCCTACACCAACGACCAGAATCTTCTCGATAACTTTCACAAGAAGACGCGCCGCGGGCGTTCGGCGCCGCTGAACATGGTGATCACCGAGACCGGGGCCGCCTCAGCCGCCGTGAAGACCATCCCCAGCCTCAAGGGAAAGCTGACGGCCAGCGCCATCCGCGTGCCGACCCCCAATGTCTCGCTCGCCATCCTGTCCCTGAACGTGGCCAGGGATACCAATCAAGACGAAATAAACGAGATCATGCGCTCGGTCTCTCTGAGAGGGACGCTTACCGAGCAGATCCGGTTCTCGACCTCCAATGAGCTGGTTTCCACTGACGTGATCGGCGATTCCTGCGCATGTGTCTACGACTCCGCCGCGACACAGGTGTCGGAGGACGGGAAGAATGTCGTTATCTACGCGTGGTACGACAATGAATTCGGATATTCGATGCAGGTCCTGCGCCTGGCCAAGCACCTCGGGCAGGTGAAATCCTACCGCTACTACTAAGATCCCGCATAACAGATCTATCTCCGTTTCCTGCCGTGTACATCCGGTGACATTCCCTGTATGTGTGTCCGGCGACCCCCGCCTTGTGAATCGCCGGCGTCGCGCTGTCCTTCCAACAAGTCGCGGATCATCGGTTTTATGTACACGTCGCTGAGGTCGAACTGCCCCAGCGCCTCGATCATGACTCGATTTTTTTCCTTCACCGTCGCCCTTGAGTTCAAGATCAGGATGTGTTTCCCCTCGACACGGCAGAGTCCTCCGGCGCCGGAGGACTCCTCACTGTTTATATGTTCGTCCCGGACCGATATTCCGAGTTTCTCGGCCAGTTCTTCGAGGTGATTGAAAAGGACTTCGTCGGTCATAAGCCGGTTGGCCACCCTGCCGGTTGCTTGTTGGAAGAAAAACCGCCCGCTCCAGGGAGCGGACCGGAAAACTCTACTCAAAGTCCCCCATGGAAGTCAATACGGAGAAACGGGTTCATGCGGATCCTTGCAGCCGGCATCGCACGGAATCATTGAGAGATGTTCCTCCTGTGATCCATATGTCCATGTCGCGTTCCCCGGCCGTGATCGCCATGCATCAAGCAGCCGTAACTATAGGACATTCGCCTCACCGTGGAGGAAAAAATTTCTGTGCTTCCCTTGACAACTCCGGAATACTGATTAATTTTTCATCAGGATATCGATCGGTGGTCCTTCAAGAAGCTCTGATAATGGCTGATCAAAGTCGCTCGTTCCGGATTTTATGATGCTGTTTTTGGGGCTTTTTGTTTTCAAACGCAACCATTCATGAAAGGAGTGATGTGCCATGTTGTTGAGAAGCAGAACAGATTGGCCCACATGGGGCTGGGCGAGTCCGTTCGAGGAACTGGAACGGATGAGAAGGCAGATGGACTGGCTGAGCGGCGGCCTCTCACGAGGCCTGTTGGGGACGCCCGCGGCAGGCGTGTTTCCCCTGATGAACATAACCGAGGACAAGGACAACTATTATGTCCGTGCCGAGCTTCCGGGTCTCAAGGCCGGTGATCTGGAGATCTCCGTGACGGGGGACGCCCTCTCCATCTCGGGCGAGCGGAAGCTCCCTGCCGAAGATGAGACGGCCCGGTATCATCGACGGGAGAGGGAAGCCGGGAGCTTCAGCCGGATCATCACCCTGCCCGCCCAGGTGGATACGGGAAAGGTGAATGCGCGCTGTAAGGACGGGCTCCTCACGGTAACCCTTCCCAAGGCGGAAGCGGCAAAGCCCAAACAGATCACCGTCAAAGCTTCTTAATCGTATTTCAGAGGAAAGGAGTGATTCACAATGACAGACAGGGAAAGCAAAGCCCTTCAGGCGAAAGAAAAAGCGGAAGTGACCGAACCCGCCGAGCAGACGAAGCCGGGGTTGGTCTTCACGCCGGCAGTGGATATCTTCGAAACGGAGAAAGAGATCACCCTGCTGGCCGACATGCCCGGTGTGCACGCCGGAGACCTGAATATCGACCTCCATGAGAACGTGCTCACCCTCGAAAGCGAGGTGAAGGCACCCGAAGGGGCCGACGAGGTGGATGTGATCAGGGAATATCGGACGGGAAGATACTACCGGCAGTTTCGTCTTTCACAGGTCATAGACCAGGCGAAGATCGACGCCGAGATGCAGGACGGTGTCCTCCGCCTGCGGCTGCCCAAGGTCGAGGCGGCGAAGCCGAGGCAGATCAAGGTGAAAGCGGCATAGCCGTGTCTGTTCAGGCGCTGCTCATTCGGAAGGAATTGGGTGATGCGTGTGTGTTCCGAGAGTCGGAAGGACCCCCATCACCCAATCCCGACGATGTGCGCGGCAAGAAGTGACGGCAATTTTGCAGGGAGTGATCATGCAGAATTATTATCTCGTCTTGGGCATCGGCAGAAGGGCCGACCGGGAAAAGATCAAGAAGGCCTATCGAAGGGTCGCCAAACAATATCACCCGGATGTCACCCGAAACCGGGAGAGCGCAAAACGGTTTCTGGAGATCAAAGAAGCGTATGAGACCTTGAGCGACGAGACGAAGAGGCGGCAGTATGACGCGGAGCTGGAGAGGGAGCGATCGCCGCTCAGGGTTATCAATGTCCCGGGTATCATCCGGGCCAGGACGGCTCGACTGGGCAGGATGGAAGACCTCTTCTCCACGTCCGTCGATGAATTTCTGGAAGGGTTTCTGCCCGGATTCTTTGATGTGGACCGGCGCAGAATCGGGGGAAAGGACCTCTATCTGGAGGCGATCCTTTCCCCGGAAGAGGCCGCCGCCGGGGGACTGTATCCCGTCACCATTCCGGTATGGGAGCCCTGTCCTCGGTGCGGGAGGTCCGGTTTCGCGGATGCTTTCTTCTGTCCGCTGTGTCACGGTTATGGGAGGGTTCACTCGGAACGTGAATTTTCCCTGAACATACCGCCTCGGGTACGACATGGGACCGAAGTGAGGGTATCTTTGGAAGATATCGGTTTGCACAATGTCTCTGTCACCGTGGTGGTGTATGTCGCACCGGATATGAGGAACGTTCCATAAACACGGGGAGGTGAAGAAAATGAAAGAAGAAGCTGTGAAGCTATGGGACAGGATACAACGGGGAATGGAAGCAGGTTTTGATGCGGCCTTGTCGGCCGTTCATACCATCACCGAAAAGGCCGGTGAAGGGATCGAACTGACCCGGCTGAGGCGCGAGAAGGCCAGGCTGGAGATGCGGGTTACCAGAAGCCTGGCCGAACTGGGGAATGCCGTATATGAAAAGATAGCGATCGGGCGGCTCGACGATGTAGCTGAAAAGCTGGAGATCAAAGGCATCCTGACGGATATCGCGGAGCATGAGGCCCACATGGCCAATATCGACCGCAGGCTTTCGAAAGAGCTGAAAGAGGGTGAGGAAGAGGAAACCGGCACCGGGGCTTCCAGAGGGTAGATCCGAATGCACAGACGCCTGCGGGAGCTTTAGCTTGTGTGTCGCGGGATGTGGCCCCTGCGAACCGTGGAGATTGCGAGATGGAATACCTGTCGTTGCATATTTTCTTCAAAATAGGTATGTCTCTTCCTGATGATCCGGGTCCACCCCGGCATGACGCATCATCAGGGTCTCCACATGAGCAGTTTTGACGTGACAACCGGATATGTCCCCGGCTCGATTGGGCGCGTGGCTGAGCTGCACGCGCGATACTACGCCGAACACTGGGACTTCGGTCCCTTCTTCGAGGCGAAGGTAGCAACCGAACTTGCCGCCTTCATCGGCAACTATCATGAGGCAAAGGACCGCATCTGGCTGCTGTCCGTCGATGGGACCATCGAAGGATCGATCGCCATCGACGGTTCATCCCGGGATGTGAGTATCGCCCACCTGCGCTGGTTCATCGTATCGGATCCTCTCCGGGGGCAGGGGGCCGGAAATTATCTGATGCGGCAGGCCCTGACTTTCTGCGAACGGAAAGGGTACGATGCGGTCTACCTCTGGACGTTCGAGGGCCTGGACCCGGCGCGGCACCTGTATGAAAAGTACGGGTTTCGATTGGTCGAAGAACGGTCCGGGACGCAGTGGGGGACCCCTGTCATGGAGCAGCGCTTCGAGGC
>ENA-ORXD01001732-ORXD01001732.1-sediment-metagenome-genome-assembly--contig:-NODE-1732-length-16704-cov-3.775847_pt1 | contig 16704 bp, 12 predicted proteins | sample MGYA00237862_ERZ511471 | MGnify/ENA metagenome assembly ERZ511471
ATCGGCAGGGCATTGAGGAACTTGCGGTAGCAGACGTTGGACCCGTGGATGTCGGTGACGAAGAACAGCTTGATCATGCGCACTCTCCAGGACGCGCGGGGAGCGGGAGCGCCGCTCCCGCTCCCCGCATAGGGGTGTTACCTACTCACTCGGGCGGCAGCTCGCCGTAGGTCATCGACACGTCGACGCCGACGTTCCTGCTGCGCCAACTCCAGAAGAAGTACCAGATGATACCGACGATCCAGACGCCCACGAAGAAGAGCACACCGGTCGTGGTGAAGTCACGCAGATCCGGCATCACGAAGAAGAAGTAGAACAGGATCGCGAGGTAGACGATGTTGACCAGCGCACCGATGGTGACCACCGGGATGCCGGCGATCTTCCAGTTGCGGTACGGCGACGCCTCCCACACGCCCCGCGCCCTCTTGACGTACGGGAAGAGCAGCGCCGAGATCGCGGTCACGCCGAACACGGTGACCACCTCGAGTCCGGTGACCGCGAGGCCCGCCAGCGGGCTGTTGGTCCAGAAGACGTACAGGGCGATGCCGACCTCACCGAGGGCGAAGCAGAGGATGTGGTTCTTCACCGGCGACGCGAACCGCGGGTTGATGTCGGTGAACCACTTCGGCCCCATGCGGTCCATGCCCCAGGCGAAGATGATCCGCGGGAACGCGAGGTACGACAGCGCCACCCACCAGAGCGCGAAGGCGATGAACGACAACGCCATGACGAAGCTGACGACGGGGTTCGCGTTGACCACGCGGGCGAGCCCAACGAAGTGGGAACTCCACGGCAGCAGGTAGCCCTCGATACCCTCGTTGTTGTCGACCCAGGCCGCCGCGCTGAGGAACTGGAAGCCGACCATGTTGTAGAGCGCGGCGGCGATCCAGATCATGAAGGCGCCGGGCAGGAGGATGGCGAAGAGGTTCGAGAACATGATGGTCTTGTCGGGCCGCTTGACCTCGCCGGCGATGAACGTGATGCAGTAGCTGTAGGCGAAGAGCCACGAGCCGGCGACCATCGTGCCGAACGTGTCGTACCAGTTCCATGTCGTCGGGAACGCCTCGATGCCGGCTTCGCCGGCGGCCGCCGCCATGAAGGCGTCGTAGTCGAGCGAACCGTACTGGGCGGCCAGCTCGTTCCACGAGCTCACGAACTCCGAGTGCGACGTCATCGTGATGACGATCGCGATCACGGCCGCGCCGCCGATACCGAAGAGCATGACGACCTTCTGGATGCGGGCGAACCACTTGATGCCGAACACCACGAAAAGGAAGGCGATCACGTTGGCGATGCTGGCGATGACGAAGGAGCCCCAGGCATTGCTGGCGCTGGCCCAGTCGGCGAGGGTCTCCCAGCCGAGGAACTGCGCCATCATCGTGAGACCCGGGTCGGCGACCCACGGCGCCAGCACGTAGATCCACATGATCCACACGAAGGCGTTGCCGAAGGACTCGGCGATGCCGATGATCGGGTGGATGATACGCGAGTTGTAGATGTACTCACCGCCGGACCTGGGCATCGAACCGCCCAGTACACCCCAGACGATGGGGAAGCCGATGCCGGCGAGGATGACGGAGATGACGGTGGCGATGATGAGGTTGCCGCCGTAGTAGATGCCGAGACCCAAGCTGATCATCACCCAGATACTCGGGGTGAGCCCTTGGTTCATGAAGCCGACGCCGAACGCGTCCCACATCGAGAGACCTCGGACGAGGCCGCTCGCCTTACGGGCAAAGGCTAGCTCTTCGGCCACAATTCCCCCTTGTTCGTTACTGCGTCGTGCCGGCGGGCGCCTGTGCGCCGCGGCCGGCAGTCTGCCTGAGACGTCTGACAGAACACCGGTGATTCAGCCTGTCACCCTCCCTTCTTCGGCGGCCTCGACGGGCACGTGCCACTGGTACACGTCCTTGAGCTTCCACGGCACCATGTAGGTCTTGGTGCGCGTGACCCCGGGGATCTTGCCGATGACCTCGTTGACGAAGCGCAGGAGCTCCTCGGTGTCCCGGGCGTACACCTGGAGGCTCAGATCGCCCTCGCCTACCGAGCCCGCCACGTAGCTCACCGTGTCGAACTCGACGAGCTGGGCAGCAACGTCCTGCAGCCTGCCGGGTGCCACATCGACCAGCACGTCGCCGATGACGCTGAAGCCGACGGCCTGCGGGTTGACGATGGCGCTGATGCGGATGACGCCGGAGCGGATCAGGCGCTCGATCCGGTAGCGCACGGCACGCTCGGAGACGTGGCCGATGCGACGCGTGATCTCGGCGGACGAGATACGCCCGTCCTCGAGCAGCAGAGTGACTATCTTGCGGTCGATCGTATCGAGACTGAACGACACCCAGACCCCCCGGTCCACGCCGACCCCGACTGACGGGTTATTACGACACCGGCGAAGGGCGAAGTCAACCCGCACGGCACGCGATTTGTTGGATTCGGCAACGATACGTCGGCTCCCATGTCGCGAAACGACGCCGGAACGCGCCGCAGTGACCGAGGCGGCAAAAGGGCGGGGCGGCCACCGGCCGCTCGCGAGCACGCGTCCGTGCGCCACCTGAACCTCCCCCCACAGACTGTGGCGTCGCTCGCGTGCAGCGCGCTCGTCCGCGTCAACTCGACCTCACGAGCCCCGGCTTGCCTTGGTCCCGTCGTGCGCCCATCCGGGCACGTCGATCATCCTACAACGTCCACCGGAGTCGCCAACCCCCAAGTGCAACGAATATCGTGCCACCGGGCATTGATATCTCTTCTATTCGTGTTCTCACGTGCGCAGGGAAGTCGTGACCCGTGTGTTCGCGATTCCCGCGCGCGCGAGTCGTGTGTTGAAACGACTGATCTCGCACGCCCAGTGATCAAGTGTCCCGGACCGGCTTGAGGGCGCGCGGGCGGGGCCTGCAGGCCCCGCCCGCGCGCCCTCAGTCGCCGGCCTCGGCCCGCAGTGCGGCGGCGATCTGCTCGGGGCCGCTGACCACCTTGACCGCGTCGAAGCGGCAGGCGGCGCGGCAGGAGTCGCAGCGCACGCAGAGCGACTGGTCGATGCGGTGCGCCTGCTTCTTGTCGCCGGTGATCGCCCCCACCGGGCACTTCTTCGCGCACAGCGTGCAGCCGGTGCACAGGTCGGGGTCGATCGAGAAGGCGATCAGCGCGTCGCAGGCGCACGCCGGGCAGCGGTGCTCGTCGATGTGGGCGACGTACTCGTCCCTGAAGTAGCGGATCGTCGTGAGGACGGGGTTGGGCGCCGTCTGGCCGAGGCCACACAGGCTCGTCTTCTTGATCGTCGTGGCCAGCTTCTCGAGGCGCTCGATGTCGCCGTCCTCACCCTCGCCGGCGGTGATGCGCTCGAGGATCTCGAGCATGCGCTTGGTGCCCAACCGGCAGGGGACGCACTTGCCGCAGCTCTCTCTCTGGGTGAACTCGAGGAAGTAGCGGGCGAGGTCGACCATGCAGGTGCTCTCGTCGGCCACCACCATGCCGCCGGAGCCGACGATGGCGCCGGTGGCGGCGAGGCTCTCGTAATCGACGGGGGTGTCGAGGAGCGCCGCCGGCACGCAGCCGCCGGAGGGCCCGCCGAGCTGGACCGCCTTGAAGGCCTTGCCGTCCTTGACCCCGCCGCCGACGTCGAAGATCACGTGGCGCAGGGTGGAACCCATCGGCACCTCGGCGAGGCCGCCGTTGACGATCTTGCCGGCCAGGCTGAAGGCCTTGGTGCCCTTGCACGTCTCGGACCCCACGGCGGCGTAGGCGGCGGACCCGTTGGCGATGATCCACGGCACGTTGGCGTAGGTCTCGACGTTGTTGATGTTGGTCGGCTTGCCCCAGAGGCCGCGCACGGCGGGGAACGGCGGGCGCGTGCGGGGCATGCCGCGACGGCCCTCGATGGAGGCGATGAGCGCCGTCTCTTCGCCGCAGACGAAGGCGCCCGCCCCCTCCTTGATCTTGAGGTGGAAGCTCCAGCCCGAGCCGAAGAGGTCGTCGCCGAGCAGCCCGCGCCCCTCGGCCTCGGCGATCGCGAGGCGCAGGCGCCGGACGGCCAGCGGGTACTCGGCGCGCACGTAGATGTACCCCTCGCGCGCGCCGATGGCGTAGGAGGCGATGAGCATGCCCTCGAGCACGGCGTGCGGGTCGCCGTCCATGATCGAGGCGTCCATGAACGCCCCGGGGTCGCCCTCGTCGCCGTTGCAGATGACGTACTTCACATCGCCCGGCGACTGACGGGCGAACTTCCACTTCATCCCCGTCGGGAACCCGGCGCCGCCCCGGCCGCGCAGCCCCGAGGCGAGGACCTCGTCGATGATCGCCTCGGGCGTCATCGTCGTGAGCGCCTTACGCGCGGCCTCGTAGCCGCCGCGCGCCAGGTACTCGTCGAGGCTCTCGGGGTCGATGACGCCGACGTCGCGGAGGGCGATGCGCCGCTGCTGGCGATAGAAGGGGATGTCGTGAGCGCAGCGCACGCGCTCGCCGGTGGCGGGGTCGACGTAGAGAAGCTTCTCGACCGGCGCGCCGCCCACGAGGTGTTCCTCGACGACGCGCTTCACGTCGCGCAGCTTGAGGCGGGGGTAGTAGGTGTCGTCGCCGGAGACCACGGCCAGCGGGCCCTGCGAGCAGAGGCCGTGACAGCCGCTGATGCGCACCTCGACCTGGTCGCCGAGGCCGGCGGCCGCCACCTCGGCGACGAAGGCGTCGCGGATCTTGAGCGAGCCGGCGAAGACGCACGCCGTGCCGGCGCAGACGGAGATGCGGCGCCGGCCGTTCGCGCCGCCGGCGACCTCGACGCGTACGCCGTCCTTCGGGGTGGGCGCGCTCACGACCGCTCACCGCCCTCGGCGGTCGGCTCCGGGGCGCCGCCCGGCCGGCGGACCTCGAGACCCAGCTCGGCGACGAGCTCGCGCACGATGGTGCGCGTCTGGTCGGCCGTCAGGTTGCCGTAGGTGTCGTCGTCGACGCGCATCACCGGGGCCTGCGAGCAGGCGCCCATGCACGCCACCGAGTCGAGCGTGAACTCCATGTCTCTGGTGGTCCCGCCGTCCTCGACGTGCAGCTCCTGCTCGAGCGCCTCGGTGATGCGCGCGGCGCCGGCGACGTGACAGGCGGTCCCGTGACAGACGCAGACGCGGTGCCGCCCGCTCGGCGTGGTCGAGAACTGCGCGTAGAACGTGATGACTCCGTAGATGCGTGACGCCGGCACCCCGCTCAGGCGGGCGAGCTCGTCGATCACCGGCTCGGGGAGGTAGCCGAACTCCTGCTGCAGCCGCTGCAGGACGGCGATCAGATTGCCGGTCGGGTCGAGGTCGTCGGTTATCGCTCCGACCCTGTCGAGGTCGGGACCGTCGACCCCCGCCGGCAGGGCGACGGTCGCCGGGGTACGTGTCACTCGCCGCGGCATCGCATCAACTCCGCTTCACGCCGTCAGTCCTCGGGCGCGCTCGTGAGGCGCGCCCCTTGCAGCTGCCGGCCCATTCAACCACGCCGGCGCCGGCGGTGCATGTCGCGCCGGCCGGCTCTGGCCTTACGCCGCGCCGACCTGCGCCTTGCAGGCGGCGAGCGCGTTCTTGAGCAGGATCACGTTGGTCACGGGGCCGACGCCGCCCGGCACGGGCGTGACGCTGCCGGCGATCTCGCACACGGCCTCGAAGTCGAGGCTGCCGATCTGCTTGCCCTCGGCGTCACGGATCGTGGTCACGTCGACGACGACCGCGCCCGGCTTGACCATGTCGGCCTTGATGAGGCCCTTGACCGGGGCTGCCGAGATGAGCACGTCGGCCTCGCGGCAGGCAGCCGGCACGTCCTTGCTGAACACGTGCACGACGTGGACCGAGGCGTTGCGGTTGAGACAGAGCAGCGCGACCGGCTTGCCGACGATGTTCGAGTGATTGACGATCGTCACGTCGAGACCCTGCAGCTCCACTCCCTCGCGGTCGAGGATCTCGATGCAGGCCGAGGGCGTCGCCGGGGCGAAGAGCTGGTCGCCGAGCAGCACGTGACCGATGTTGGCGGGGTTCACGCAGTCGAGGTCCTTCTCGGGGGCCAGGGCGTTGAAGACCCTGTTCTGGTCGATGTGGGCGGCCATAGGCATGAGGGCGAGGATGCCGTGCACGGCCGGGTCGGCGTTGAGCTTCGCGACGAGCTCGAGGACCTCGGCCTCGGTCGTGTCGGCCGGCAGCTCGTGGTTGAGGTAGGCGAAGCCGACCGTGGCCGTGTTCTTCTCGATCTGCCCGCGGTAGAAGCGGGCCCCGCCGTCGTCGCCCACGAGGATCGTGGCGACCCCGGGCTTGACGCCGGTCGCGGCGAGGCGCTCGACCTCGGCGCGAATCTCCTCGCGGACGGTCTCCGCGATCGCCTTGCCGTCGATGATGCGTGCAGCCATGACGTCCCTTTCGTGTCAGATCTTGGCGAGCGTGGTGGCGAGGACCTCGGCGCGCAGCGCCGCGGCCTCAGCGAGTATGGCGTCGATCTCGGCCGCCGCGGCGGCGACGTACGCCTCGTCCTCGATCGAGCCGAGGTTGATGCGCACGTTGAGGGCGGCGCCGACGGCCGCCGCCTCGCCGAGCAGGGCGCCGATGCCGGCGTCGGTCACGGCGTTGGCGTTGCCCAGGTCGGCCGCGACCTTGGCCAGGCGGCAGACCTCGAGGGCGACGCGGCAGATGCGCAGCGGGACGTCGGCGGCGACGATGAGGCCGTCCTGCACGGCCTGGTGGCGCGCCGCCTTCTCCTCGTCGGTGCCCTTGGGCAGACGGTAGGCGAGGAGCACGCCGTTGTAGGCCGTGGTGTCCTCCTGCAGCAGGTCCTGCAGGCGGGCGCGGGCGGCCTCGGACGCGGCGAGGACCTCCTTCATCCGCGGCTCGACGTCGGCGAACTTCTCCTTGCCGATGGTCAGGTTGCAGACCATCGAGGTCAGGGCCGCGCCGAGGGCGCCGACGCAAGCCGAGACGCTGCCCCCGCCGGGAGCGGGCTTACCGGACGCCGCGTCGTCGAGGTAGACGGGCAGCGCCTCGCGGGCGTAGACGATGGGGTCGTGCTCGCTCACCACTCACCTCCGGGCGCGGCGCGCCGGCGTCGCGGACGCCGGCGCGCCGTCGCGCTCCTCGGCTCCTCAGCTCCTCAGCTGCTCAGAACAGACCGATGATGCGGCCGGTCTCGACGTCGATGTCGACGTCGACGGCCGCCGGCCGCTTGGCCAGGCCGGGCATCGTGCGCATCTCGCCGAGCAGCGGGTACAGGTACCCGGCGCCCGTCGCCGGCCGGATGTCGCGGATCGGCACGCGGAAGCCGCGCGGCCGGCCCTTGAGCGCCGGGTCGTGCGAGAGCGAGAGGTGCGTCTTGGCCATGCAGAGCGGGAGCTTGTCGAGCCCCTGCTTCGTGAACAGCTCGATCTTGGCCTCGGCCTCGGGCAGGTAGTCGACGCCGTCGGCGCCGTAGATCTTGGTGGCGATGGTCTCGATCTTCTCCTTGATCGAGGCCTCGAGCGGGTAGAGGAACTTGAAGTCGCCGCCCTTGTCGGCCGCCGCCTTGACGACCTCGGCCGCCTCCTGACCGCCGTCGCCGCCCAGCGCGTGCACGCTGATCGGCACGGCGTCCTCGGCGCCGGCCGCCACGGCGGCCTTGCGCACGACCTCGACCTCGCTGTCACGGTCGAAGGCGAACCTGTTGATCGTGACGACCACGGGCACGCCGAAGTACTTCATGTTCTCGATCTGCTTGGCGAGGTTCTCGCAGCCCTTCTCGAGGGCCTCGTTGTTCTCGGCCTTGAGCAGCTCGGGGTCGACCGGCAGGCCGCCGTGCATCTTGAGCGCGCGCAGCGTCGAGGTGATGACCACGGCGCTGGGGGCGAAGCCGCCGTAGCGGCAGATGAGGTCCATGAACTTCTCGGCGCCCATGTCGGCGGCGAAGCCGCTCTCCGTGACGACGTACTCGCTGAGCTTCATCGCCACCTTGTCGGCGATGATCGAGTTGTTGCCCTGGGCGATGTTCGCGAAGGGGCCCGCGTGGACGAGGGCCGCGTTGCCCTCGAGGGTCTGCATGAGGTTGGGCTTGATCGCGTCCTTGAGCAGGACGGTCATGGCGCCACCGGCGCCGATGTCGTCGGCGGTGAGGGGCTTGCCCGAGGTGCTGTAGCCGAAGGTGATGCGGCCGAGGCGCTCGCGCAGGTCCTTGAGCGAGGTCGCGAGACCGAGGATCGCCATGACCTCGCTGGCCACGGTGATGTCGTAGCCGGTCTGGCGCGGGATGCCGTTGAGTCGCCCCCCGAGACCGTTCACGATCTCGCGCATGGAGCGGTCGTTGAGGTCGACGCAGCGCCGCCACGAGATGGTCAGCGGGTCGATGTCGAGCTCGTTGCCGTGCATCAGGTGACTGTCGATCATGGCCGCGAGCAGGTTGTTGGCCACGCCCACGGCGTGGATGTCGCCGGTGAAGTGGAGGTTGAGGTCCTCCATCGGGATGAGCTGGGAGTAGCCGCCGCCGGCCGCCCCGCCCTTGATACCGAAGACCGGGCCCAGGGAGGGCTCGCGCAGGGCGAGCATCGTGTCGATGTCGATCGCGTTCATGCTCTCGGCGAGGCCGATGGCGGTGACGGTCTTGCCCTCGCCCAACGGGGTCGGCGTGATCGCCGTGACGTCGATGATCTTGCCGTCGGGCTTGTCCTTGAGCCGCTCGAGCACGGCCATGTAGTCGATCTTCGCCTTGTACCTGCCGTAAAGCTCGAGCTCGTCCTCGAGGATGCCCGCCTTCTCGGCGATGGCCTGGATCGGCTGCATCGTCGCGGCCTGCGCGATCTCGATGTCACTGGGGACGGGGTTCTTGCGGGTGATCCTGCCGCTGACGGTCAACGCGTCCTCCTTCGGTTACCACTCTTGCGCGTCTCTCTCGGACCGAGAACAAGCGGACGCCGGCCGTGATCGAGCGGGGGACCGCCGCGGCCGGCGACCGGGAGCTCGGCTCCACTCCCTTGTGAAGGATTGTACAGACGGCCCGACTAGAGGGTCAATCGCGTCAAGGGCAGGGGTCGATCTGGCGTTGCCGGAGAGAACACCTGCAAGAAGGGCGCTTGTTGCCTACCCGGTTAGATGAAGACGCCGGCGAGCGTCGCGCTCAGTGACCGCTGAAACGGCTGCGAGCGCGTGCCTGGGCTGCCTCGTAGACCACGCGCGCCGGCCGGCCGAGCTCGGCCGCCGCCCGGCGGCAGTCCTCGTACTCCGGCGAGACCGTGGCCAGCCGTCCCTCGGCGTAGCCGAGACGGACACCGATGTCGTGCCCCGCGATGCGCACCGTCTCGTGGCGCTCCTCGGCGTACAGGCGGCCGACCGGCAGCACGCGCAGGCCGAAGGTCGTGGTCTCGGCGAAGACGATCCCGGCGAGACGCTCCTGCTCGTTCGCCGCCGCCAGCACGTGCAGCACCGTCCCGGGGCGGCCCTTCTTCATCAGCGCCGGCGTCATCCAGACGTCGAGCGCGCCGGCCTCGCGCAGGGCCTCCGCGGCGTGCGCGAGCAGCTCGGCGCTCATGTCGTCGATGTTGGTCTCGAGCACGACGTGCTCGGCGGGCGGGGCGGCCGTCGCGGCCGTCGCCGCGGCATCCGCGCGGGGTACGGCGCCGGGCGTCGAGTCCGCTTCGCCGGGAGCCGCGACGGCCACTGCGTCCGCTTCGCCGGGAGCCGCGCCGGCCACTGTGTCCGCTTCGCCGGGAGCCGCGCCGGCCACTGCGTCCGCTTCGCCCGGTGCGGCGGCCGTCGTCTCGGCGTCGGATGCATCGGCGCGGCCGGACGTGGCATCCGCGTCGCCACCCGTGTCGGCATCGTCGAGGGCGATGTCGCCGGCGAGCGTGATGTCGTCGGCGGGCGTGATGTCGTCGGCGGGCGTGATGTCGTCGGCGGGCGTGATGTCGTCGGCGGGCGCAGTGTCGTCGGCGGGCGCAGTGTCGTCGGGATCGGCCGCGTCGTCGTCAAGGGTGAGAACGTCAGGGTCTGGTGAGTCCTCGGCCTCACCGCGGGCACCCCCGGCTCCGCCGGAGGCTTCGGCCGCGGCGGCAGCGTCGGCAGCGTCGGCCGGAGTCGCGGCGTCGGCCCGAGTCGCGGCGTCGGCCCGAGTCGCGGCGTCGGTCGGGGTGGTGGCGGCGGTCGGGGCGGCGGCGGCGGTCAGGGCGGCGGCGTCGGCCTTCTCCTCGGGGGACACGTCGTCGTCGGTGCCGGGCAACGCGGCGGGAGGCGCAGCAAACCACGGCACCGCTTCCGTCGCCCGGGTGTCCTCCGCGTCCGACGTGAGGGCGCCCTCTGCCGGCCCGGCGCCGAACAAGGGCGACGCACCCCACGGCGGAGCGGTGTCGGGCGCGGCGTCGGCCGGAGCGTCGCCTGAAGCGTCGGCGTCCCCCGGAAGGGTGGCCTCGGATGAAGCGTCGCCGTCGACTGAAGCGGCTGCCCTCACTGAAGCGTCGGCGTCGGACGGCATCGCGGCGGCGGATGAGGGCTCGGCAGCGGACTCCGGCGTGACGCCGAACCAGGCCGCGGCATCGGGCGAGGGCGGGCCGTCGTCCGAGGACCGGGCGCCGGGAGCGGTCTCGGCGCCGGCAGCGGTCTCGGCGCCGGGAGCGGTCTGAGCATCATCGCCCGACGGCGGGGGTGAGATCTCGGCCGCGGCGCTCGACGGCTCGGCCGGGCGCTCTGCCCCGGTGTTGGCATGCTCGGGGGGAGGCTCGACACCGGCGGCCTCGACAGCCGGGGTGATGAGGGCGACCCGCAGCACGTCGGGGCGGCCGGGCCAGCCGCGGCGGGCCGCCCCGAAGCCTTCGCGGGCCACCGTGCCGGCAGGCTGACCGCCGAAATCGTCGGCGAAATAGGCGAGGAGCGCGGCGCCGGTCGGCGTCGTGGTCTCGACCGCCCCGCCGTCGCCCCGTGCCACGCCGTCGTGGTCTGCCTCACCGGCGGGAGCCTCCCGGCCGGCAGCCTCCGCGCCGGGCGCTCCGTCCTCGACCCGCTCGCCGCCGGCCTCTGCGCCTCCGCGCTCGTCGGCGACCGGCAGCCCGTGAAGGAGCTGCAGCACGACCGCGGCCGACGCGCTCGCCTCCCCCCCGGCGCTCGGCGCGGACATCGCGCCGAGCGCCGGGGGGGAGGCGACGATGCGCTTCGGCCCCAACTCGTGGACGAGCGCGGCGGCAGCGATCAGCTCGACCGCGGTGGTCACGCCGCAGGGTTCGTGGCGACCCTCGTCGCCCCCTCCGCGGACGGCCTGCTCTGCCGCGCGCAGGCGGTCGGCCAGCGCCGCCACGATGTCGGCGTGGGGCTGGGCGACGGACGACGCGTACATCGACATGATCAGCTCGTCGAAGCTGGCGAAGCCCGGCGCGTCGGCCACCCTGAAGACGAGGGCGGCGACACCGTCGCGGCGCACCGCCTCGACCGTGGCCAGGCGGGGGTCGATGCCCGCCGCCTTGAGGACCGGGCGCACGACCTTGTCGAGAGGGCCGCGGGCACCGGGTCGTGCGCCGCTCAGGTCGAGCAGCGCCGCGACCAGCCGGTCGCCGCTGAGGCCGTTCGCGCAGTCAAGGTAGAGCACCATGCAGGCACTCTATCGGCGGGTGCGGGCCCTGCCAACAGCCCGTGTCGCCACGCGGCGGCGCCTCGCCCGTCAACACCGCGCGGCGCAAGCCGACGCACGCTCCCTCGGCGCACCTCGCGCCGCCCTCGAGTCATGCCGACGGAAGGCTGCCGCGAGCACCGTCGGCGCCCTCCCGGGGCTGGCGGCCAGGAGGGGCGGCGTAGGGACCGCTGGTAGAATCCACTCATGAGGATCGCTCAGCTGGCACCGCCCTGGATCGCCGTGCCCCCCGCGGGGTACGGCGGCACGGAGTGGGTCGTGCAGCAGCTCTGCGACGGCCTGCCGCCGCGGGGTCACGAGGTCGTGCTCTACGCCGCCGGCGACTCGCACACGGCGGCCGAGTTGCGGGCGCACTTCCCGCGGGCGCTGCCCGAGCTCATGCAGAAGACGTCGCTCGACGTCTGCCACGTGCGCTTCGCCCTCGACGACATCCTCGCCGACGGCGGCTTCGACCTCGTCCACGACCACTCCGGCTTTCTCGTCCCCGCCTTTCGCCACTTTCTCGACCTGCCGCCGGTGCTCCACACCATCCACTGCTCCTTCAACGCCGAGACCACCCCCTTCTACGTGCGGTTCGGCGCAGAGGTCGCCTACAACGCCATCAGCGAGTACCAGCGCTCGCAGGGCCCGCCGGGCATGCACTGGGCCGGCGTCGTCTACAACGCCATCGCCGTCGAGGACTGGCCGTTCGTGCAGGAGAAGGACGACTACCTGCTCGCCTTCGGCCGTGTCTGCGAGGCCAAGGGCTTCCACCTCGCCATCGAGGCGGCGCGCCGCACGGGGCGCCGCCTCATCATGGCCGGGGTAGTGCAGGAGCAGACCGCCGACTACTTCCACGAGCGCGTCGAGCCGCACGTCGACGGCGAGCAGATCGTCTTCGAGGGCGAGGTGTCGCTGGCGCGCAAGCGCGAGCTGTTCGCCCACGCCCACGCCTACCTCTTCCCGATCGCCTGGCCCGAGCCCTTCGGCCTCGTGATGATCGAGGCCCTGGCCACGGGCACACCGGTCGTCGCCCTGCGACAGGGCTCGGTGCCCGAGGTCGTCACCGACGGACGCACCGGCTTCGTGCGCGACGACCTCGACGGCCTCGTCGCCGCCATCGGCCGTGTAGGCGAGATCGATCCCCGGGTCTGCCGGGCGGAGGTCGAGCGCCGCTTCTCGGTCGAGCGCATGGTCGGCGACTACGAGGCCGTCTACCGGCGCCTCGTCGCGCGCCGCTGACCACGGCGGCGAGGGCGGGGGCAAAGGTGGACGCGTCGCGTTCCGGGCCCGGGCCGCAGCCGGTGACCATCGACTCCGGCGGCGTGCCGCTGGCCGCCCTCCTCTACCTGCCCGGCGCCCGCCCGCGCGGCGCACTGCTCGTCTGCCACGGCGCCGGCAGCCGCAAGGAGAACCACGTGATCATGGCCGAGCAGGCCGTGGCCGCGGGGCTCGCCGCCCTGCTCTTCGACTTCCGCGGCCACGGCGCGAGCGGCGGGGCGATGGACGATCACGGCAGCGACGACGTGCTCGCCGCCGGCGACGCGTTGCGGCGACTCTCCGGAGCTCCGTGGGTCGCGGCGCGCGGGGCCAGCATGGGCGCCATGCTGCTGGTGCTGGCCGCCCGTCGACGCCCGGACCTGCTGCGCTCGCTGGTGCTCCTCTGCCCCGCCGACGGCCCTTCCCTGCTCCGCGGCCTCGACCGGGCAGCCGGCCGCGACGACCAGTCGGCGGCGGCGCCCTCGGGCCGTCCCGGCACTATCTCACCGGCCGCCCCGTCGCGGCTCGGCGACCGCTACACCGGGCGCTTCGACGGGGCGGCGCTGCGCCCGTTCCTCGCGCGCCTCGACCTGATCGCCGAGGCACGCGGTCTGCGACGCGTGCTGGTCGCCCACGCGCGCGACGACGCCGACGTGCCCTTCGAGCACAGCCGCCGTCTGGCGGCTGTGCTCGAGCCCCCCGCCCGCTTCATGGTCCTGGCCCAGGGGGGCCACCACGGCCCCGGCCGCTCCCCCGACGTGGCGCGGGCGACGCTCGCCTGGGTGCTGGCCCACGGCACGACAGAAGAGGGCACGACGGAATGATGCGGCCTCGCGGCGCCGGACCGGCGGCCGGCAGTCCTCAGTAACCGAGCGCCTGCAGCGAGTGGGCGGCCGCACCCCCGACCAGGAGGGCGATCGCCACCGTCCCGAGACTCACGTAGGCCGTACGCCGCCAGCCCAGCTCGCGGCCGAGGACGGCGATCGTCGCCACGCAGGGCACGTAGAGGGACGTCACGAGGGCGAAGGTGACGATCTGGCTCGTGTCCATGAACGCGCTGATGTCCTGCACGCTGCTGCCGTACGCGACGACGGCGAAGGTGAGCAGGAGTTGCAGGGCGAGCTCCTTGCGCAGCACGCCGAAGACGAGGGTGAGACCGGCCACGGCGGGCAGCATGAGCCAGGTCTCGACGACCGGCGAGAGCGGTTCAGTGAGCTGCCAGATCCACCCGGTCTCGTAGAGCGCCCCCAGGACCATGCTGCCGATCACGATGATGGGGGCGGCGTCCCAGATGAAGTCGCGGAACCGCCGCCACGTCTTCGACCCCACCTGGCGGAGCACCGGCCGCCGGAAGGGGAACATCTCCATGACGAGGCCTTGCTTCTCGCCGGGCAGCAGGCGGTTGAGACCCAGCCCGGCGAGCACGCCGACGGCGATGAGCACGGCGTAGACCAGGATGGCCCACTGCCACCCCGCGTAGAGGGCGACCGCCCCGATGATGATGGCGGTGCGGGCGCTGCACGGGGTGAGTGTGATCAGGGTGCTGGCGATGAGGCGCTCGCGCATCGAGTTGAGGGTGCGTGTGCCGATGATCGCCGGCACGTTGCAGCCCAGCGCGGCGATCAACGGTATCACGGCGCGACCGTGCAGGCCGAAGCGGTGCATCACGCGGTCGGTCAGGAAGGCAGCGGCGTTCAGGTAGCCCGAGTCCTCGAGCAGGGCGAGCAGCACGTAGAACGTGAGGATGTAGGGGATGCCGATCGCCAGCGTGGCGATCACGCCGCCGTCGACGCCCCAGAGGATCGTGCGCCCCAGGGCGCCGTCGCCGAAGATCGCCGTCACCACGTCGGTGAGGAACGGCGAGACCGTCGCCTCCCAGGCGTTGGTCAGGATCCCGGAGAGGAAGCCACCGACGACGAAGAGGACGGTGAAGACGGCGGCCACGACGGCGCCGAGGATCGGCAGGCCCGTCCTCGGCGTCGTCGTGATGCGCCACCAGGTGTCGGGAGCGAGGCCGGGCGAGGCGGTGCAGGCCTCGGCCAGGCGGCGGGCGACGTCGTGGCGCTGACGGGCGACGAGCAGCGGCAGCGCCTCGTCGCCCGGGTCGAACGGCAGCTCTCCGCACTCGGCGAGGGCCACGGTCGTCTCCGGGTCACCCTCGAGGACGGCGAGCGCGGCGGCGCGCGACGAGAGCCCGAACGGCAGCTCGCGCCTCGCGAAGCGCTCCTCGAGCAGCGCTTCGAGCTCGTCAATGCGCTCCTCGACCAGCGGACCGTAGCGGCGGCGGCGGCCGCGCCCCGCACCGTCGCCGGCCTCGGCGACGGCGAGCACGGTGCGCATCACACCCTCGACGCCCTCGCCCTTCGAGGCGACCGTGCGCACCACGGGGACGCCGAGCTCGCGGGCCAGGACGGCGGCGTCGATGTCGATGTGCCGCCGCCGCGCCTCGTCGACCAGGTTGAGCGCGACGACCACGCGGTACCCGAGATCGAGCAACTGGAGGACGAGGTAGAGGTTGCGTGCCAGGTTGGTGGCGTCGACGACGGCGACCACGACGTCGGGCCGGGCCTCGAGGAGCGCCGCCCGGCCGACGCGCTGGTCGCCGGCGTGGCCCTCGAGGGCGTAGGTGCCCGGCAGGTCGATCACCTCGACGGCGTGCCGGCGCCAGCGCGTGCAGACCGAGGACGCGGTCGTCGTGACCCCGGCACAGTGCGCCGTGTCGCAGGCGGCGCCGGTGAGGCAGTTGAAGAGCGACGACTTGCCCACGTTGGGGTTGCCGGCGAGGCAGACGGCGAGGGTGCCGGGGGCGCGCTCGGCGGCGGGCCGGGGTGTCGTGACGGCGGTGGTCATCGCTTACGCATGTCGGTCCTGCCGGCGGCCCCGCACCCGGGCGCGCTTCGGGCGCCCGCCCCGGGCGTGAGCGGCGCTCCCTCTGTCGGCGCCGCGCTCCCCGGGGCGCTCGCGCATGAGGAGCTTGCCGGCGACCTCGCGCCCGAGCGCGTACTGGGCGTCGCCGACGCGCACCAGCAGCGGCCCGCCGAACGGGGCCACGCTCTCGACGACCACCGACGTGTCCGGCAACAGGCCGAGCGACGCCAGGTAGCGCAAGAGCTCAGGCTGCTCGTCGCTGATGCGACCGATCGTGGCGTGATCGCCCGGACCCAGCTCGGCGAGCGGGCGCAGCCGCTCGTCGACGCAGGAACCGTCCTCGTCGGGGATCGCGTGGCCGTGCGGGCAGGTGCGCGGGTAGCCGAGCTGCGCCGCGAGCCGCGCCTCGACCTCGGGGCTGATGGCGTGCTCGAAGCGGCAGGCCTCGGCGTGGACCTCGTCCCAAGGCACGTCGAGGATCTCGGTGAGGAAGCGCTCGCTGAGCCGGTGCCGGCGCACGAGGCTGGCGCCCTCGCGCTCCCCCTGCGGCGTCAGCGCGATACCGCGCCCGCCGCCCTCCTCGACGAGGCCGGCGGAGCGCAGGCGGCCGAGCATCTCCGAGACAGAGGGCGGCGACACCTGGAGCGCCGCGGCGAGCTGCGAGACGGTCGCGCCGCCCTCACCCTCGCCGTCGTCGCGGGACAGCTTGTAGATGGCCTCGAGGTACTCCTCGACGCTCTCACTGCGCTTACGCATCTCTCCGCCGCTCCCTGCCGTCCCGACGGCGCCCGCGAAGGCACCCCGAAAGCTCCCTGTTAGGATAGCCGACAAGTTGCGCTGCGGCCAGCTTGACCTGCGTCAGTCGGATGACCATGCCCGCACCCTGAGGAGGACCGTCGCACGCCTCGGCGACGAGCCGGTGGGGCCGGGGGAAGGCGTCTGGAGCGGGTGAAGGGACTCGAACCCTCGATCTTCAGCTTGGGAAGCTGACGTGTTACCAGCTACACTACACCC
>ENA-ORXD01001733-ORXD01001733.1-sediment-metagenome-genome-assembly--contig:-NODE-1733-length-16701-cov-3.268106_pt1 | contig 16701 bp, 13 predicted proteins | sample MGYA00237862_ERZ511471 | MGnify/ENA metagenome assembly ERZ511471
ATGTCCGACGGTATAGAGGAGCGCCTACTTTTTTCAAGCAGGATGTGTACACGATTCAGCCTTACTTCAAAGCGAAAATTGGACCTGTTACCGCGCAGGGCGAAATGAACTATGCGTTCGGTGAGAGAAGATGGGAATCCGGTGTCCCGTTAGATGATATAGACATCAACTCTTTTTCCGCGTTTTTGGATGCCGATGCCAATTTCGGCATTGTTAGCGTAGGCGGCTCAGCGGCTTTTGTTCAGGGTCAGGATCCGGATGATTCTGATGAAATTAACAGCCAGCTCAGCGGCGGCCGTGACTGGGATCCCTGCCTGATTCTGTTCAACAACACCACTCAGGTCAGCAAGATTGCGCCACGCATTAACACGTGGGTTCCGGTAGCAGTTGAAGCGGCAAATTACAAATCCGGTCCGACCGGTGAAATGAGAAATGCCTGGTTTGTACAGGGACGCGTTGGTGTCACACCTATTCCCAAACTGACCTTCAAGGGTTCCGTGTCTTACGCGGCAGCTCATGAACAACCCAATATCGGATTCGGCGATTTCGATCGCGACTACGGCTGGGAACTTGATTTGACCGGTACCTACAAAATCACCAATAACCTGACCTATATGCTGGGCGGCGCTTATTTCTGGACCGGTGATTATTTCCAGGCTGGCAATGACAGCGCTGATCTTGAAGATGATTACATGATCATCAATAAGCTGACTCTTGCCTTCTAAGAGAATTTTTGTTTAACCTTTTAACTGCAACCCCGGGAGGACGGGTACCCTCCCGGGGTTTAATTTTGAACCTGGAACAGTTTTTACTATTCACTATTCACCATCAACTGCTTTTCTCATCTTTTGACTAATCCCTTGAAACTATGTTAAATGAATTAATGCTATAATCGCGGCGCGTTTAGGGAAACGCGCCCTACATCATTACAACCGTAGGGACTGATCCCCGATCAGTCCGAAAAAAATTATAAGGAAGTTTCCCATCAATAAAATTTCCGGAAATACGACAGGATTAAAAGCGACACACATCAAACAGCTGGAACGCCTAGGGTTCAGGGGCATTCCGCCGGAAAATATTATCACCAATGACCTTGCCCGGCAATTATCTTTTCTTTCCAAGGAAATCAACCGGCAAGTCGGCCTGCTGATCAGCCGCAAAGGGGAAATCAGCAAAGTGATTGTCGGCGATCATAAAAGTGTTTTAATTCCCTCTCTGGACGGCTTTCGTTCATCTTCGCTGCGTTTTAAAGGATTGAGGTTAATCCACACTCATTTAAACGGAGAAGATTTGTCGGACGAAGATCTGACCGACTTGTCCCATCTGCGTCTTGATCTGATTGGGGCGCTGGACGTGCGGGAAAACGGCTCTCCCGGCGTGCTGCACTGGGCCCATCTTATTCCCGAAAATCCGGCGGGAGACTACTGGCTTTTTATGAAACCGGAAGAACCGCATCAGCTCAAAATAAATTTTCTTACCTTTATTCAATCATTGGAAGATGAATTCGCGGGAAAACAAAGATCGCGAAAAATTGACGCAACGGACAGAGCCATTCTGCTGCGCGTGGAAAAAAATCCGCTGGCCGGAGCGGAGACCTCTCTGGAAGAGCTCGCTCAGCTTGCTCGAACCTGCGGCGTGGAGGTCTTTGATTCGATTGTACAGTACCGGCCACAGTCCGACCCCAAGTTCATGGTGGGACGCGGCAAATTATCCGCCATTGATTTGCGGGCATCGCAAATCGGCGCCAATATGCTTATTTTTGATCACGAACTGACACCGGCACAGGCACGTTCCATCAGCGATTTCACCGGCCTGAAAATCATCGACCGCACGCAGGTGATCCTGGATATTTTCGCCAGGCGTGCCCACAGCCGCGAGGGCAAGATCCAGGTGGAACTGGCCCAACTGAAATACCGCCTGCCGCGCCTCACCCATCTGGATACATCACTTTCCCGCCTGGCGGGCGGCATTGGAGGGACAGGTCCCGGCGAAACAAAACTGGAAATCGACCGCCGCCGTGTTCGTGAGCGCATTCATCGTCTGGAAAAAGATTTGAAGACCATCACAAAATCACGGCGACAACGTTACGGCCGTCGGGGAAAAACGGGGCTGCCGATTATTTCGATTGTCGGTTACACGAACGCGGGCAAATCCACTTTGCTCAATACGCTCACGAAAAGTTCCGTGCTGGTCGAAGACAAACTCTTTGCGACACTCGACACCAAAAGCGCCCGCCTGCGTTTTCCTCAGGACACCGAAGCCATTATTACCGATACGGTCGGTTTTATCCGTCATCTTCCCGAAGAGCTGTTCACCGCTTTCCGGGCGACGCTCGACGAGTTGTTTGACGCCGATATTCTGCTGCATGTGATTGACATAAGCAGCAGCCGGTTCGAAGAACAGATTGCTGCTGTGGAAAAAATTCTTACAGACCTGGAAATCAATGACAAGCCAACACTAAGAGTCCTGAACAAATCCGACCGCGTCGCCGACAAGGACATGCTGGGAAATCTATGCCGTCGACTGAATGCGGTGGCCGTTTCAGCTCTGGACAAAAAAACGCTTTTCGGATTGATGGAAAAAATTGAATCTTTGCTTGTTGTCAAACACAACTTTCCATTGCGGTAATTTTGTGCTATTAAAAAAACAACATTCCAAATCCCGATTTGCCGGGATGAGGAATCTTGATGATGAAACGTTTGTTTGAGTATGTTGTATGTATGAAATAATCTGGCATGGAAGAGACAGCCAGAATCTGGTGAAAGCATCCCCCATCATCCCTGAATCAGTTTATTTGCAGAACGCAACGACCTTCAGACCATCACGAGATATAAGGATAGATAAATGAACAAGGACTTTATTGAAATCCGCTGGCACGGCCGAGGCGGTCAGGGAGCCATTACAGCCGCCAAGATTGTTGCGGGGGCGGCATTTGTCTCCGGTTATCCGGGCGTGGTCATGGCGCCGACTTTCGGCACGGAGCGCCGTGGCGCTCCGGTCATGACGTCTCTGAAAATATCAAGAGAAAAAATTTACGATTTATCTCCCATCGAAACACCGGATATCGTCGTTGTTCTGGATCATTTGCTTCTCAATGAGGCAGACGTTACTCATGGACTCAAACCGGGAGGAATCATCGTTCTGAATACACCCCTGGCACATGATTTCTACCATTTTAAAAATTATCAACTGGCGACCGCCGACGTCACGGCTATTTCCGTGGAAGCAGGACTTCCTCACGGCATGGTCAACACCGGAATCATCGGTTCACTGGAGAAGGCTACAAACCTTCTGGGACTGGATATTCTGATAAAAAACATTGACGAGGAATTCAAAACACGAAAGCCCGAAAAGAATTCCCGGGCAGCTAAAATTGCTTATAAGCGCACGGTGACGGAAGATTGAATATGGGCACCAGAAGTTATAAAAGAAAAACATCTCACAGTGAACCTGGTCCGGGTGATGGCGGAAGAACCGGCTCCTGGCGGGTAGAGCGTCCCGTACTGGATCAAAGCCTTTGTATCCCCTGCAAAAGAAATAAAGAAGCCTGTTATATCTGCTGGCTTTTCTGTCCGGAAATTGTCATATCGAGAACGATACCGCCGACATTCGATCTGGAATACTGCAAGGGATGCGGCATCTGCGCCGAAGAATGCCCCACCAAAGCCATCACCATGGTGGATGAGGCGCATTTCGCGGAAAAAGAAAAGGATAAGGAGTAGACGCCATGCATATGATCGAAGACGGTAACACCGCGGCGGCCCTGGGCGTCAAGCTTTGTCGTGCTACTGTCATAGCAGCATATCCCATTACTCCGCAAACACCTCTCACGGAAAAACTCTCCGAATATGTTGAATCCGGAGAAATGAAAGCCGAATACATTCCTGTCGAAAGTGAACATTCCGCTTTGGCAGTATGCATCGCGGCCTCTTCGGCGGGCGCGCGCGTCTTTACCGCCACGAGCGCCAACGGCCTGCTTTACATGCACGAGCAGGTTCAATGGGCGTCCGGCGCGAGATTGCCCATCGTCATGTGCGTGGTTAACCGGGCGGTGGGAGCACCCTGGAATGTCTGGAACGACCAGCAGGATTCCATCTCCCAGCGCGACACCGGCTGGATTCAAATTTATTGCGCAGACCATCAGCAAATCATTGATACGGTCATCAAGGCTTACTGGCTGGCGGAAAAAGTAAACATCCCGATCATGGTCTGCTATGACGGTTATATTCTTTCTCATACCACCATGCCGTTTGATCTGCCGGATCAGGAAAAGGTTGATGCCTTCCTGCCGCCCTTTCAACCGGAGTACGCCCTCAATCCCGATGAACCGGCTAATCTCAACACGGTGACGCTGCCTGATGTCCGGGTGGATGTGTATGGCGAACTGGCTCACGGTTATATGGAAATCCGCTACCTGCTGCAGGAGGACTTGCGGACAACGCTGCAAGTGGCGGCTGAGGCAGAAAAAAGATTTGCCGAAATCTTCGGCAGAGGTGGCGATCCATATATCGAACCTTACCGCTGCGATGATGCCGAGCATGTCGCCGTGGGCATGGGATCGATCACCTACCAAATGCGCGTCTGTGTGGATGCGTTAAGAAACGAAGGCATCAAAGTGGGCGTGATGGGCGTTCGCTTCTACAGACCTTTTCCTGACGAAACAATCGCCTACGCTTTGCAGGGGAAAAAAAGTGTTATCGTTTTTGAAAAAGCGCTCAGCTATGGATACGAAGGCGCGCTGGCATCAGATTTGAAATCGGCGCTTTATGAACATCTGGCGGGAACCGGTGCTCTGCCGTCCGTACAGAATTTTATTGCCGGTATCGGCGGCCGCGAAATCAGAACAGAAGATTTGACTCACGCTCTTCGTGCGGCAACACGAGGCAGAGTATCCAAGGAACCCTTATGGATCGGGATAAAGCTTTAGTAAGTTTGAATTTGTTTTATGCAATAAAACAAATTCATCAACGCACGTATCCCGCAGGAACGGGGCTTGCCCCGTCTCCCGGGGTTAGGAGAAGTGAATGCAGGCGAAAACAAACATTTTGAATTTACCGACCCGGGAATTCGTTCATCCGGGCACACGAGCCTGTACCGGCTGTGGCCTGGCCATAGCCTATAGAATCGGATTAAAAGCCCTCGGAAAAGATACAATGCTTATCGTGCCGCCCAGTTGTCTGACGGTTTTGCAGGGGCTTTTTCCCGTCGCCTCAACAAAACTTCCCTGTTTGAATGTGACGTTTGCTTCCACGGCCGCCGCGGCCACCGGCATTTTGGCCGCCTTAAAAACTCAGGGGAAGAAACATATTTCGGTTGCAGCCTGGGCCGGCGACGGCGGGACAAGTGACATTGGTCTGCAGGCGTTATCGGGCGCGGCGGAACGCGGGGATAACTTTATTTACTTCTGCTACGACAACGAAGGCTATATGAATACAGGCGCTCAGCGTTCCGGCACAACGCCCATCGGCGCTGTGACTGCCAACACGCCGTTTAAAGGAAAACAACAGCAAAAAAAAGACGTGCCGGCCATCATGGCCGCGCATAAATTAAGCTATGTTGCCGCCTGCTCGGCGGCTTATCCACTGGATCTCTACGATAAGATCAAGGGTTGTGTGAATCTGCCGGGCACAAAATATTTCCACATCCACATTCCCTGTCCGCCCGGCTGGGGCTATGCTCCGCGATACGGAATAAAGATCGGACGGCTGGCCGTAGAAACCGGTTATTACGATCTCTATGAAATCGTCCATGGCGAATTTAAATTAACCGCCGCATCCGCAAAGCTGGTGGAAAAACGAAAGTTGATACCGGTTCGCGAATACTTCCGTTCTCAGTCACGCTTCAAGATTCTGACCGACGACCAGATAGCAGCGATTCAAACCGAGATAGACGCGAAGTGGGCCGGCTATTATAAAAAAGATGAGTGACATTCTTAAGAATGATTTATCTGATGAACGACGGCTGGGTTTCTATCCCGTTTGCTTATCACCAATTTACTCTTGACTTACCGAATCAATATTCATATGATGGAATCATCCAAAGGAAATGTTCACCCCAAAATAGAATGTCCTTCGGGTGCTATTCTTCAAATTAACGGATTTTCCACAACGCTGTCGTCTGTCGCGGTATTGTTAACACAGTGAACCCAAAACACTTCAATCTTTGAGCAGCTTTATCGTAATCGTGTTTTAGTAAGTATAATTATTCCAGACCACGAAAGGACAGGGTGAAGATTATGGCAATTTTTGAATACGGAGAATACAGCAATGTGTACGAGCCTCCTGACAATCTGGTGGATATTTTCGAGCAAAGCGCGGCCAAATACGCAAACAATCCATTCATCGGCGAAAAAGACGGCTCCGGCGTATATCAATGGGTAACGTACAGGCAAATTGCAGATCGGGTTGATAATCTGCGGGCCGGATTATCCGCGACCGGAATTAAAGCCGGAGACACGGTGGGCATCATAGCCAACAACAGAAAGGAGTGGCTCATCGGAGAAATCGCCACACAAGGTCTGGGCGCAGCTTATGTCCCCATGTATGAAAAAGAACTCGTTGCCATGTGGAAATATATTATCAAAGACGCGGCGGTCAACGTTTTGTTTGTCTCCAAACCGGAGGTGCTGGAAAAAGTAAAAAACTTTCCCTCTGAAATTCCGACCCTGAAACATATTTTTCTGATCGAGGGCGACGGGGAAAACTCGATGGCTGAATTGGAAACAAAGGGGTCTCAAAAACCGGTTTCTTCCATTAAACCGAAACCCACCGATGTTGCCGTGCTGATTTATACTTCAGGCACTACGGGTGAACCCAAAGGCGTCCTTCTCTCTCACGGCAACCTTGCGGAAAACGTCAAGGCGGGACTTGCCTGGTTCACGAATCTAACGGAAAATAGCCGGTGCATCTCCATGCTACCCTGGGCGCATTCTTTCGGAATCACGGCCGACTTACATGCTTTCACCATGAGGGGGGCCTCCATTGGCATTATGGGTTCAGTGGAAACCTTGATTGACGATCTTCCCAAAATCCAGCCCACCTTTATGATTACCGTACCTCGTATATTCAATAAGGTTTTCAATGGCGTTTGGGCGAAAATGCGGGAAGAAGGCGGTCTGAAACTGAAACTTTTTGAAGCAGCGCTGGCCGCGGCAAAAGAAAAAAGAGAAACGGGAAAGGTATCTCTTAAATACAAAATTCTGGATAAAATTGTCCTGCAGAAAATCAGAGACAGGTTCGGCGGAAAGCTGGAAAACGCGGTGACCGGCAGCGCCCCGATGAACGTGGATATTGCCAAATTCTTCATTGATGTCGGCATCCCGACCTATGACGCTTATGGCCTGAGTGAAACGTCCCCGGCCATCACGATTAACTCGCCTTTGATGGGCAATCGTCTGGGCTCTGTCGGCAAACCCATCAACAAAACCAAGGTGGTAATCGACCGCTCCCGCACCGGCGAAGATACCGATGACGGAGAAATTATCTGCTTCGGCCCGCAGTGCATGATCGGATACCATAACAAACCTGAAAAAACCAAGGAAGTGATTGTGGAAATGAACGGCATGCGCGGCGTGCGTACCGGCGACCGGGGGCGTCTCGATGATGATGGATTTTTATACATTACCGGACGGTTCAAGGAGGAATATAAACTTTCCAACGGCAAATATATCCACCCGGAAAGCCTCGAGTTGGAAATGAAGGTTCTGCCCTGGATTTTAAACGCCGTGGTGACCGGCGCCGGTCGCGAGTACAATGTGGGATTGATTGTTCCGGATCTGACGTTGCTGGAACATCTTGCCGCCGGAATGAAATTATCAGTGAATCCCCATGATCTTTTCAGCGCTTCCACTCCTGAAGCCCAGAAATTCAAGGAATTACTTACTGCCGAAGTGCAAAATCATCTTAAAAAAACATTCGGTTCCTACGAAATTCCACAAAAGTTTGAATTCATTCTCGAAGATTTCACCGTGGATAACGGCCTGCTCACCCAGACCATGAAACTCAAGCGCCAGAAAGTCATGGAAAAATATGGAGAGAACCTGGAAAAGCTTTACAAGGAATGATTCGTTTTTTTACAACAGATTAAAGAATCCGGGTATGAAGAAGCCCGGATTTTTTACATAACAAGCGACACAGAGACAGCACCATCAAAATACATTACAAAAAAAATGATGCATCATGATCCGGTTACTGTCTTCAAAGCATCCATATTTATATTACCACCGGACATGATCATAGCCACTTTTTTCCCTGCGAGGCGGTCTTTTATTTTATAGGCGGCCATTAAAGAAACAGCGCCCGCGCACTCGGCCAGATTATGCGTGGTCGTCAGCGCCATCCTGACTCCTTCGAGTATTTCATCTTCACTGAGCAAGACGACATCATTGATGGCGTCCTTGAGAATCACGTAAGGCAGATGAAACACACTTCTGGCCGCAAGCCCGTCCGCAATGGTGTGGGCCTCGTCGAGCGTGACGATCTCTCCCTTTTTCCAGGAATTGTAGAAAGATGGAACATTTTGCGGCTCCACGCCGATAATTTCGATATCCGTTCTGATTGCGCGAGCTGTTTTCAAAATGGACGCGCAACCCGCGCCTCCGCCGATGGGACAAATAATCGTATCCACTTCCGGCAAGTCTTCCAGAATTTCCAGCCCCATCGTGGCCAGACCGTTCAAGATTTCCGGTTCGTTGCCCTGCTGAACATAATAATAACCGGCGCTGTCCACAAGCTCTTCACAATAGGTCTGCGCATCGTAAAAATCTTCACCATGCACGATAACTTCCGCGCCATAGCTCTCTATTGTTCTGCTGATCTCAGGATTATTTCCTTCCGGGACAACAACGGTGCAGGGCACATTGAACCACTGTCCCGCCCACGCCATCGCCAGACCATGGTTGCCTCTGGTCGCAACAAGGATACCGGTTTCCAGTTCTTCCCGCGACATGTGATGAAAAAAATTAAGCGCTCCTCTAATCTTGAATGATCCGGTCGGATTGTGATTTTCATGCTTGACGAACGCCTCACAACCCAGGAGCCGGGAAATTTCCGAGTAATAAGTCAGGTTTGTTCTGTTGAGATATCTTTCAACAACCTGTTTCGCCATCAAGATTTTGGTCAGGTTGACCTGTTCGCTTAATAACTCGTATTTTTTCAGCATACCAATACCTCCTAAACATGCTTGCTGATTAAATCGGCGTATCTTTCGGAAGCACCGATGTTGGCTAAAACGACCGCCTTGCCCTTCTTGCCGCGACTGACAAGTTCTTCAGGTTTATCAAGCATTCGGATCATTCCTTGATATAACTCTTCTTCGCTTCTAACGGTGATGCCGCAGCCAGCTTCTTCCAGCAGTGTTTTTTCCTGACTGAAATCTTCCATAAAAGGACCGTAAAAAATAACCTTGCCCCAGGCTGCGGCTTCCAGAATATTCTGACCGCCTTTCGGCACCAGGGAGCCGCCGCAATAAACAAGTGCGGCCAGCGAATAAACCTTGAATAACTCGCCGATGACATCGACGACAATGATTCGTTCTTTGTCTCTTTTGCTTCCGTTATCAATATCCGATAGTTTTATGACATCGTGAAAACCACCCTGATTTAAAAGTCCCATAACGTCATGGGTTCTCTCGATGTGACGCGGCACTAAAATCAATTTAAAATCCGGATAACGGTCCAGAAGTTTTTTATACACATTGATGACAATTTCATCCTCGCCGGGATGCGTGCTTCCCGCGACAACGAATTTTTCGTTGGCCGATACGTTACAGCGACGGGAGATTTCCTGCTGAAGAGCCGGTGATACCATCGAAGCCAGCCCATCGTATTTCGCGTTCCCCAGGACGTTTATTTTTGCCGAATCCATGCCGATTTTGTTGATTCTTCGGGCGTCTACCGGAGAAATCATTCCCGCATAATCCAGATGATTCAAAACTCTTTTCCATAAAAAACTCGTCATGCGGTACCGGCGATATGAGCGCGGCGATATCCTGCCGTTGACCATCAGCATTTTAACTCCGTGTTGCCTGCACGCATTAAGAAAATTAGGCCAAAGTTCCGTCTCCACCGGGACAAAAACATCGGGCAATGTCATTTTTATAACTTTATGAACTACGACAGGGATGTCCAAAGGAAAATAAATAAACGCGGAGGCGTCTTTAACAAACTTTTTTGCCATGTCCTGTCCCGTCTCCGTGGACGTGGAAAAAATTATTTCCACTTCCGGTCTTTTCTTTTTCAGAGACGCAACAATTGGTGCGGCGGCGGTCACTTCGCCGACAGAAACCGCATGCATCCAGACGCGCGGGGCTTTTTTCAAACCACTGAGTATTTCGGACTGTCGACCGCCCAGCTTCTGCACAATACTTTTGCGGTATTTACCGGCAAAAATGATTTTGCACAGATAATATGGCGCAATCATTACCGCCGCAACAAATAGAATAATGTTGTAGAGAATACGCATGTTCTATTTTTAGATTTTTCCGCATAAGTGTCAAGCACTATTGACCGGTCAAAACAGAAAAAAATGCTTTAATTGACTTTATGGACCCTTTAGTATATTTTACGTTCACTAATCATCAGGACAGAAAAATGAAATTAATCGCCCCTTCAATTCTTTCCGCGGACGGCAGCAAACTGGGAGCAGAAATTCTTGCTGTGGAAAAAGCCGGAGCCGACTGGATTCATGTCGATGTCATGGACGGCAATTTTGTTCCGAACATTACCATGGGTCCTGCAATTATTTCCAGTCTTCGAAAAGTGACCAAACTTCCTTTTGACGTCCATTTGATGATCGACAATCCCGACCGATATATTGAAAATTTCTACAACGCCGGAGCCGATATTGTTACGGTCCACGTGGAAGCCGCCAGTCATCTGCATCGTACGGTGGAATTGATTAAAAGTTTTGGATTGCGCGCCGGTGTTTCATTAAATCCCGCTACGCCGCTCGAACAGATCGAGGAAATCATTCACTTCATCGATCTTCTGCTGGTGATGACTGTCAATCCCGGCTTTGGCGGACAGCAATTTATCGGCACCTCTCTGGCGAAAATCGCCCGGGCAAGAAAAATGCTCGATGGCATACCGCGCCGGCCGCTTCTGGAAGTTGACGGAGGCATTAATTTGCAGAACATCGGTGATGTCGCCGAAGCGGGAGCTGACGTCATTGTCGCCGGCGCCGCTGTTTTCGGAACGGAAGATTATCAAAAAACAATCGCTTCATTAAAAATGTCTGCCAATAAGAGTTAACGACTCATTGGTTGTCAAAAGTCATCAGGTTTTCGGGTGATTTTTTACATTTTTCTTTTGGTATGCAATCTGACAATCAATAAAATTCTTCGAAATCCGATTGCAGGCTGACGGCTTTATTTAAATCCTCAGCGGCATTCTGATGCTGACCGAGTTTTGCATACGCATTGGATCGGTTGTAATACGCCTTGATATAAGTCGGGTTCAGAACAATGGCCTGACTATAATCTTCTATGGCCTTCCTGTATTGACTGAGTTTGAAGTAAGCAAATCCTCTATTGCCGTAGGCAGAAGCGTAATCAGGCCGGCGGCGAATAATTTCATTGAAGCTATCGATGGCCAAATCGTATCTATTCATTTGACCATGGATAATGCCTCTGTTGTTGTAAGCCTTGATATAATCAGGCCTCAATACAATGGCTTTGTTGAAATCATCCAGCGCCCTTTGATATTGATTAAGATTCATCAAAAGAGTTCCCCTGCTGTAGTAGCCTTCGGCGTAATCGGGTTTCAAAGCAATTGCGTGATTGAAGTCTTTCAGGGCTCTTTCATGCAAACCAAGCATTGAATACGTATTCCCGCGATTGTAATACGGCAGCAGGAAACGCGGATTTATATGAATCGCCGAATTAAAATGGTCAATTGCTTCGTATATTTTTTCTTTTTCAAGAAGCGCCAATCCAAAATTGTTATGGGCCATTGCATTACTTTTGGTCACGCGTAACGTGTGACCAAAAAGTTCCAGATTATTTTTCCAGTAACCGCACTGTTTCCAGGTCAAGAAGGCCAGCACCATCAGGATGGTCATTCCTGCGGGGAATAAAATATATTTTTTTATTTCTTCTTTTTTTATAAAAGAAAGAATGCCCCATGTGAATATCACAGCAATACCTATGGAAGGGAAATACGTATAACGGTCGGCCATGGCCTGTGAACCCACCGGCACCAGACCGATCACAGGAACCAACGTGCCGAGGAACCAGAACCAGCCCACAAATACAAAAGGCAATCTTTTGGCATGATAAAAAACAACAACGGTTATGCCCATTAAAATGAAGGACGATATCACTATTCGCCAGAACGACAGAAGATTTTCGTAGGGATAAAATACGGCTAAATCAACCGGCCAAAATATTTTTCCCAGATAAGCAATGTAAGAAACGATGGCGTTGGCTATACGGTATAACAAGGGCAGATTATCCGCAGGGACAACCGCGACGAATAAATTTTGAGCCCAGAGAGATACAACAACAAAAAGGATGCTTAAAAAGAAAAAGGACGCTTTTTCCCATATAAGCCTCCTGACCGGGTTGCTTATGAATTCAGTGGAGGTTGATTTCTGCCATCGATTCAGAGGCCAGTAATCCAGCAGCAGTAAAACAAACGGAAGAGTGACCAGCATGGGTTTGGACATGAGGCTCAGGGCATATAAGACTAAACTAAAAAAATACTGCGAGTATTTAATGCTTCGCGCATAACATATATAAACATAAATGCTTGCCAAACCGAAAAATACACTCAGAACGTCTTTACGTTCGGCAGCCCAGGCGACCGACTCGACACGGAGAGGGTGCAGAGCAAAAACCGCGGCGACAAATGCGCCTGGCCAAAGATTTCCTGTCGAGCGGCTAAAAATCCAAAACACAAGCAATGCGCTCATGACATGCAGGATAAGATTTGTCAGATGATATCCGCCGGCGTGTAAGCCATAAAGTTCATAATCAAAAAATAATGATAACCAGGTGAGAGGGTGCCAGAAATCCGCGAAGGTGGTGCTGAATGCCCATTTTATGGTTGCTGGATTGATTCCCGATTTTACATGATCGTTTTCCGTAATATATATATTGTCATCAAAATTGACAAAATCATTGTTCAAAATCCGGCCATAGGAGATGAACGAAGCAATAATCAAAAATATTACTACAAGATATCTATATTTTTTATTCATTTAGGAAAACAGAACGGACTTTATTAATTTCATTTTCGCCAGTCGAAAGGCAAAAGCCGTCGCCAGACAGCCGAACCCGTATTTGATGCTCCGGCTTAAGTTAATCGACGACGCCTCTGCAAAATAGCTTGTCGGACAGCTTACTTCCGCGATGGTGTATCCATGCCAGACAACCTGCGCGAGCATCTGGTTATCGAAAACGAAATCGTCGGAATTATTCGCAAGCGGCAGTTTCATCAGAAGCTCGCGGGAAAACGCGCGGTAGCCGGTGTGGTATTCGGAAAGTTTCGCTCCGATTAAAATATTTTCCGTGAGTGTCAGCAAACGATTGGCAATATACTTCCAGACGGGCATGCCTCCTTTCAGCGCGTAGCCGCCCAGAATACGGGAACCCAGCACACAGTGATACAGACCATTGCCGATCATGGACGTCATGGCCGGAATCAGTTTGGGCGTGTACTGATAATCAGGGTGAACCATAATGACGATGTCCGCGCCTTCTTCCATCGCCAGCCGGTAACAGGTTTTCTGATTGCCGCCATAGCCAAGGTTGCGTTCATGAACGAAAACTTTCGTTGCGGGAAGCGCTTCGGCGACTTTTACGGTATTGTCCGGGCTGGCGTCGTCAACAAGAATCACCTTGTCCACGACGCCCTGCGCCATGACGTCATTGTAAGTTTTGAGGAGAGTCTTTTCGGCGTTGTACGCCGGCATGACCACCACCACTTTTTTATTTTGAAACATGTTTTACCCGCGGCGCGTTCGGGGAACGCGCCTTACTATTGTTGAATTAGATTGCGAATCCCGGTTTATCGTAATTCGCAATGATATGAAGGATTGAAAGCGTTTCTAAGCAAAATGAGCGTCAAGTTTTTCCTGCTGTTTCTTTGCTTCGGCCACCATTCTATCCATCAGTTCAGCGACAGTCGGCTCATCGTGAAGAAGTCCCATGACCTGTCCCACGGGAAGCACACCTTCCTTCGTGTCGCCGTTTTCCGTAGCGACCCTGATCGCGTGAAAACCATTGGCCATGAAAGCCAGTTGCTTGGCGGTCTTCCAGCCGGACATCATCACCCCCACAAACAGTTTAAAGAAAGGCAGCTTTAACTGTTTGGCGATATCCTGCGCGTTGAAAAAAGCCGCCGGCAGATTTAACCCTTTCTTGACGGCTCTTTCCGCGGCATCCGTTTTCATAATGCGGCAGAGCAGTCCGTCAAATCGATCCGAATACAACGTATCCTCGACATCTTTTTCCATGGACAATTTTTTATAGACACCATGCAGAGGGCTTTCCTTGGTGGTCATAAAACGCGTGCCCATGGCGATGCCTTCCGCGCCCAGGGCCAGCGCTGCGGCCAAGCCTCTACCGTCACCGAAACCGCCTGTGGCAATAACGGGAATCTTCACCGCGTCCACCAATGATGGAACCAGAACGAGGGACGTGACATGTTCGCCGTGCGCCGCGGCTTCGTGGCCGGTGGCAATAATGCCGTCGCAACCGTAATCTTCCGCGCGTTTCGCGTGGCGCGTGTTAACCACCGTAGCTATGACTTTTCCGCCATAGGCATGTGATTGCTTCACAATCCAGTCTCCCTTCCCCAGCGAGAAATTAATCACCGGCACCTTTTCTTCCAGCAGTACTTTGGCGTTTTCCGCCGCGCCCGGAAAAAGCAGGGTGGCATTGGCGCCGAATGGTTTATCCGTAAGGGAGCGGATTTCTTTGATGGCCGCGCGCGTCTGCTCCGCATTTAACGGTCCTGTTGCCAGAATTCCCAATCCGCCGGCGTTGGAAACCGCCGCGACCATTTTGGGAACACTGATCCAGCTCATACCAGACAAAAGAATGGGATGCTTGATGCCGAAAAGTTCTGTAATCTTGGTTTTCATAAATATTTTCTCCATTGTTATTTTTTGCTGTAATCGTAAACGCCCTTACCGGACTTGCGCCCGAAATTGCCGGCACGAACCAGTTTTCTTAAAAGCGGCGCGGGACGGTATTTATCGCCCAGTTCTCTTTGTAACCCTTCCATAATCCTCAAGAGAGTATCCAACCCAACCAGATCGGCCAGGGCCAGTGGTCCAATGGGATGATTGCAGCCCAGCGTCATGCCCTTGTCAATGTCCTCCGGCGTAGCCAGGCCTTCATCCAAAACGAAAAAGGCTTCATTAAGCATTGTGCAAAGAATGCGGTTAACGACAAACGCCGGAGCTTCCTTGACGATAATAACTTCCTTGCCGATTTTCTTGCCCCATTCTTTGGCGATTTCCAGCGTTTCAGCGGACGTCTGATGGCAGCAGATGATCTCCAGAAGTTTCATGACAGGAACCGGATTGAAGAAATGCGTTCCAATGACTTTATCCGGTCTCTTGGTTACGGATGCCATTTCCGTAATGCTCAAGCCCGACGTGTTGGTGAAAAACAGACAATGTGCGGGAACGATTCCTTCAAGTTCCTCATAAACCTTTTTCTTCACATCCATGACCTCGATGACGACCTCCACGACCACATCCGCGCCGTTTGCCGCTTCCTTGATATCCAGCGTCGGTTTGATGCGACCCAGTATGGCGTCCATCTGTTCTTTGGTGATTTTGCTCTTTTCCGCGTCGCGGCCGAGGTTCTTTTTGATGGTGTTCATTCCGCCGTCAATAAAGCGCTGTTCGATATCGCGCATGGTTACTTCGTATCCTGCCTGCGCGCAAACCTGCGCGATCCCGCTGCCCATCAAACCGGCGCCTAACACACAAACTTTTTTGATTTCCATTTTGATTACCTCTCTATGCTAATTCCGCAGCAAGCTGCGGGGTATAATTCAACTTACAGATACCACTGCGCTTCGCTTGTATTATCTGAGTTTCATTACCCTCCGCTGTGCGGGATTGTTCGACTTACAAATTTCAATGAACTTCGTCCGGCATGCGCCGGATTCCATTTTTGAAATTTGAGTCTCACAATAATTTTAAAAACTAACAAAGTATCCAAGCCAAAGTCAAGGGAAAACCCCTTGCATGGAAAACAGTAAAATTTCATTGAACAAGTATCGCGGATATGCAAGTATTATCCATGCTTATTCTGATTGACGGCTATAATTTAATAAAACAATCCGACAGTTTGCGCCGTTATGATCGTAAAAGCCTGGAGGCGGGGCGTAAGGCGCTGATTGCCAGACTTGTCGAATATGAAAAGAAAAAATCCCACAGCATCACCGTGGTTTTCGATGGCGGCAACAGTGATTGGATTGACGAAGGAAGGGACAAGGAAGGTAGAATCAATATCATTTATTCACGCTATGGAGAAAGAGCAGATGATGTCATCAAACGCATAGCGGCTCAGACGATGGGCGAAGTGATCGTGGTTTCTTCTGACCGCGAAATATCATCGTATACTACACAACTTGGTAAAACACCCCTGACTTCCCCTGAATTTGAAACAATCATCAATAAAACTGTTCGCCTGTCGTCGCGACCCGTTTCAACGATTCAAAGTAATGAACCTCACGAAACAAAA
>ENA-ORXD01001734-ORXD01001734.1-sediment-metagenome-genome-assembly--contig:-NODE-1734-length-16701-cov-3.169153_pt1 | contig 16701 bp, 16 predicted proteins | sample MGYA00237862_ERZ511471 | MGnify/ENA metagenome assembly ERZ511471
TTAGTTCATTGTTTTCTGCGGCTACTCCATCGTTCAATGATTTTAGCTCGGCGAGTTTCTTGGTCATCAAATAATTATCAACCAGCCCACGATTGCCGAATGTTATCAACAGCGCCATTAAAAATAGAAAAACAACCAAATACCTGCCCACCTTCATTGACTAACAATGGCTCCGCCCACATAATAGTGTTACGCTGTTCCTTTAACTCTTGGTTTTCAAGTGAATACTTCTTCGTATGTTTTCTGCAACGCCTTCGCGACTTTTAATTCTGAATTTTTTCTTGTCGGCAAACCCTTTTCCATTTTGGCAATTGTCTGCGGCGTCAGTTCTGCTTTTCTGGCTAGTTCCGATATACTTAAAGGAATCGATTCCCTGAATTTTTTTACTCTGTTTTTTCGTATCTTTTCGTTCATATATTAAAGCTCTACATCATTTGACTATTAAAAAACATGAAAAATAAAGAAAAGTCAAGAAAAAAAATTAAAATTAATTAATTTTAATAAATATTAATTAATCTTGAAATTAAAACAATTATTTCGACTCCTTATCTGATATTTATTTCACAAAATACAGAAACTAAATGAACGGCACTGATAATAATTGTCCTCTAATAGAGCTTCCTCAATATAAAAACATTACTTGATATATATCGGCGTGGAAATAATCAGACTTTAATGGAAGGCAAATTTTGTTGCGGTTCACCTAAATAAAAATGGCCGGATCCAATCCATTTTTTCAAGAGTTCGGCAATCTGTCCGGCTTTATAATAACTGGAAAGTGGAGCGGTGACGACTTTTTTACCATCAATTGTGATCGTACCACTGCGCAGTTCCTTATAATTTACTTCAGCCAATGATTTGGAAACACCTTTCGGGTAATCCATGCTGTAATCATAAACCTGAGTAAAAATATCTTCATCCTTCACTGCCGTGAACCGCGCCATTTCTTCGTTTAAAATAGGGATGGGGATGCCGATACCAACATACAATGAAACTCCGTAGCCCAAAATACTGGCCGCAGTTAGCCATTCGGGCGTCATTTCTTTCAAATTGCCTACCACGGCAATCGTACCGGCGCCTTGTTTGGGAACACCGTTGGGGCTGCGGGGGACATCAGGATTATGTTGAGTACCCGGCCACGCGACAAATCCCTGCGCTCCACCCAAGAAGATACGTGTTCCGACACCGATAGTTCGATAATAGGGATCATTGAATAAAGGACTCAATTGTCCGGCTGTTGCATAATAGGCATTGGCCATGCGTGGGCGTAACATACCCATGTAAGTATAAATCGTCGTGTCGGAAAGGTTCACGGCGCAGTTATAGTTTTGATAAGCGTTGCGCGGGTTGAATAAAATAGCATCGCGCAAGTCATTGATCGTGATGTTTTTTTCAAATTTTCGGGCGGGGTAGCAATCAGTTCCATAACCTTCGGCACGCAATTTAATCACATTGCCGGCAACAAGGTCCTCGATGACATGGCCGCCGCCATAATTAAATTCACCGGGATAAACACTATTGAGAGGATCTCCTTCCACTACTTCGGTGGCACCTATATAGCAGTCAACGGCAGCAATCCCGCCATAAGCCGGAACATCGTTTAGCCAAATTTTGGAAGCACGAATGCGGGGTGAAGGATGACCAATATTCAGAAATGCACCGGAGGAACACATGGGACTGAAAGTACCGGTAGTAACAACATCAATTTTGTGGGCGGCTTCAACTTCGCCATTTTTTTCGACGATGCCGATCATCTCCTCGGCTGTAACGACGACCGCACGGCCGCCCTTGATCTTTTCGTTGATTTCCTGAAATGTCTTTTGAATTTTATATTTTTTCATCATTAAATATAATACCTTGCAATTTCCCGTAGGCTTGCTTTCATACCATTGTTTAACGACAATTGCAAAATCTAAGACAAATACAATAATGGCAAGCGGTTATGAGGTATGGCCAAAACCTCCTTCGCCTCTCGTCGTCGTATCTAATTCTTCGGCTTGTACCCAATCTACCCGACAAATCTTTTGCACGACCATTTGAGCTAATCGCAATCCTCTTTGGACCGTGAAAGGCGCTTTACCTTGATTAACGACGATTAAAGAAATTTCCCCGCGATAATCAGCATCAACGGTGCCCGGAGAATTCAGCAGGGTGATCCCATGATTAAGCGCGAGTCCGCTGCGCGGCCTGATCTGCGCCTCATATCCCGGCGGCAAAGCAATGGCAATCCCTGTCGGTATTTTTTTTCTCTCCCCCGGGCTGATGATCTCATTAACCGTCACCGCCGCATATATATCCATGCCGGCGGCCAAATCAGTCATGTATTGCGGCAGAGGAATATCCTCACTGCCGGGGAACTTTTGAATACAAACCCTTATTTTTTCCATTATTTAAACGGTTATTAACCGCTGCCAATAATAAAACAGGAAATGGGAATTCCTTCATGCCCTTCTCTATTTTGAAATTCGAGTAGGGTTGCATCTTTTGCTCAGATATCTTCTCCTATTATTTCCCAGCATCCAGTGCTTCTTTGCGGCTGAGACGGATTTTACCTTGTTTGTCCACCTCCAGAACCTTGACCATAACGTCGTCGCCTTCTTTTAAAACATCGGTAACCTTATTGACTCTTTCCTTGGCAATTTGGGAAATATGCAGCAAACCCTCTGTTCCAGGTAGAATTTCGACAAAAGCGCCGAAATCAACAATTTTCTTGACCGTCCCGCGATATATTTTCCCTACTTCCGCCTCTTCGGTAAGCCATTTGACCATCGCCACGGCTCGGGCTGCCGCCTCGGCATCGCTGGAAGCAATAGTTACAGTTCCATCATCCTCTACGTCGATCGTCACGCCGGTCTCACTGATAATCTGACGGATATTTTTCCCGCCGGAACCAATCACGGTCCGCACCTGATCTTCTTTAACCTTCACCGTCGTAATGCGCGGGGCATAAAGAGAAATATCCGCACGCGGGGCAGCCAAAGTTTCCCTCAATTTGCTGATGATAAACAACCTTCCTTCTCTGGCCTGCGCCAAAGCCTGGCGCAAAATTTCTTCAGTCAGACCATCGATTTTAATATCCATCTGCATGGCGGTGATACCTTTTTCCGTCCCACAGACCTTGAAATCCATATCGCCGGCATGATCTTCATCACCTAAAATATCCGATAAAATAACAATATCGTTTCCTTCTTTTAAAAGACCCATGGCAATACCGGCTACAATATCTTTTACCGGCACTCCGGCATCCAGCAAAGATAAAATACCGGCACAAACTGTCGCCATAGAAGACGAACCGTTCGAAGAAAGGATTTCAGAAACAATTCTGATTGTATAGGGGAAAGCATCGGCGTCAGGCAAAACAGGAATCAGTGCTTTTCGTGCCAGCGCTCCATGGCCTATTTCTCTTCTTCCCGGACTACGCAAAGGCTTGGCCTCACCTACGCTATAGGGAGGAAAATTGTAATGGAGAAGAAAAGAGCGCAGTTCTTCCCCGCCAATATAATCCATCCGCTGTTCATCAGAAGATGTGCCCAGGGTCAAAGCGGCCAATGCCTGCGTTTCTCCGCGGCTAAATAAGGCTGATCCATGGGCGCGGGGCAAAACCCCAACTTCCGAGCTGATCGGTCGAATATCCGTCACTGACCTGCCATCGATTCTTCTTTTTTCTTTAATAATCATGTCGCGTAAAATACGCTTCTCCAGCTCCTCAACAATCGAGGCCACTCTTTTACACAAGATGTGGTCATCACCGCCAACATCTTGAATAACCTTATTGCGTACTTCATCCAGTTTGCCGTATCGCTCCAACTTACGCGGCATACTATATCCATTCTGAAGACCAGACAAAGCAGCGTTACTTACTCTGGCCGTAAGTTCCTCATCGGGCAAAGCTTCGACGATCAGTCTTTTTTCCTTGCCGACTGTCCGGCGCATTTCATCCTGCAGTTCAATTACCGGACGCAGCGCCTGCAAACCGAATTTGATAGCATCAACAACAATATCTTCCGCCGTTTCTTTGGCATCGCCTTCCAACATGACCAGTTCCACATCATAATCGCAGCCGTTGCGGCCGGGTGTTACTTTTCTTCCCACTAAAAAAATATTTAATTCACTGGCCTGCATTTTTTCTGCGGAGGCATTGCAGACAAACTCACCTTCTATTCTTCCTATCCGTGCTCCCGCGATCGGTCCTTTAAAGGGAATATTGGACATTTCCAAAGCTGCCGAAGCTCCCAGCATCGCCGCAACGTCGGAATCATTTTCTTTGTCCACAGACAGTACTGTTGCCACCAACTGAGTTTCGGAATAGTAACCTTTGGGAAACAATGGGCGAATCGCTCTGTCGATAATGCGGGAAGTTAAGATTTCACGTTCATTGGGGCGTCCCTCTCTTTTAAAAAATCCGCCAGGAATTTTTCCTGCAGCAAAAGTCATTTCCTGATAATCAACAGTAAGAGGAAGAAAATCAACCCCCTCTCTGGTCGTTTTTAGAGAGACCGCGGTCACTAAAACAACCGTATCACCATAATAAACCAACATAGAACCATCAGCCTGGCCTGCTACATAATTCGTTTTCAGAGAAACGTTGCGCCCGGCAAAATCTGTACTGAATATATTACTCATTAACTTATCCTCCATCTTCCTTGTGACGTAAAAGAATTCTAAAGTGTAAAGGCGAAATGCAATAGCCGACTGCGCCGTAACGATCTATTATATAGCCAATCGGATTACCTATTGTTTTCGCCTTTAAATATTTATCTACTTTCTGAGTCCCAAACGCTTAATTATATTTCTGTATCTTTCTATATCATTATCTTTGATATAATTGAGCAGCCTTCTTCTTTGACCAACCAGTTTCAGCAGTCCCCTCCTGGAATGATGATCCTTTTTATGTGTTTTAAAATGATCGGTCAGATATTCGATTCTCGAACTGAGCAGGGCAATCTGGACTTCGGGTGAACCGGTATCCTTATCATGAAGACGATATTCGCTAATTATTGCCTTTCTTTTTTCCGTTGTTAACACGCTTTTTTCCTCCTGTAATTAATTCCTTATTTATCTATATTTATATCTGTCAATTTTGAACATTTTTAAAAACTCGGATTATTTTCGCCGCCTGGCTATTCTCGTCAATTTGCGAAAAAAATTTCACCGGCGTAATCATCTGGGCAATCGCAACCAGAAAACCATCATTATTAGTGAATTTTACCATATCTCCCGCTTCAAGGGAAGGAAGAACATGCTTTTTCATTGTTTTTACGGAAGGTTGAAATCCGTCACGCAATTTGGCGGCAAAAGCATCCTCCACCTCAATGGCTGTCAGGAAAGGTAACAGCTTCGTCATCGGCAGCATTTTGGCTTGGAATTCCTCTTTCTTTTTACCCGGAGAACCATGCGTGAGCGAAACAGCCATTTCCTCGGAAAAAAAGCCGCAACGCAAACGATGCAGCGCGCATAAGCAAGCCCCACAACCCAGCAGCTCGCCAATATCCGCACACAAAGTTCTGATGTATGTTCCCTTGGAGCAAAGCACGCGAAAAGTGACCCGCGGATAAGTGATATCCTCAACGACCAAATCTGATATTTCTATTTCCCGCGGTGCCGCTTCGATTGTCACTCCCTTGCGTGCCCATTTGTACAAGGGTGTTCCGCAATATTTAACGGCTGAGTATGCCGGAGGCACCTGTTTAATTTTCCCTTTCATCCGAGCCAATGCTGCCCTGATTTCTGCTTCCGAGACAATCTGGTCGGATTGACTGATGATTTTCCCTTTCGTATCCAATGTATCCGTTTTCACGCCGAGCAGCATTGTCGCCAAGTATTCTTTTCGATCATCAGTAAAAAAGCGGACCAGCTTTGTCGCCTCATTTAAACAGACGGGAAGCACACCGGTCGCCAATGGATCAAGAGTGCCGGTATGGCCTGCCTTCTTGATATCTAATATTTTTTTTACGGCACTGACAACATCATGAGACGTTTTGTCCGCCGGCTTATTGATAACTACGACGCCATTCATAAGACTATAATTCCTCGATGGTCTCCAGCACAAGGCGTTTGACAGTGTGAATGTCACCCTGGATCCGGCAAGCGGCTGCGTTCATATGGCCTCCACCGCCGAATCTTTTTGCGACCTTTTCCACATTAACCTTACCTTTGGAACGTAAGCTTAGCTTAAAAAAATTATTGCCCAACTCGGTGTAAAGAACCGAAATATTTATGCCTTTTATCGAACGGGGGATATCCACAAAACCATCCGTCTGCTCCAAAGAGGAGTTTGTTTCCTGGAGATTTTTCAGGGTTACAGTCAGTGAACCTATTTTTTTATCAAGATCAAGGGACAGGGTCTCCATAGTTTTGGCCAGCAACATCAATTTTTCCGGCGGATCGCTTTCATAAATATTTTCGGAAATCCATTGCGGATCCGCCCCGTTTTCCACCAGCTTCCCCGCTGCCGTCAGCGCTTCTTGCGTGGTATTGGAATAGCGAAATCCGCCCGTATCCGTCAGAATTGCCGCATACAAATTCGTGCAAATATCTTTTGACAGTTGGCTGTTCATTTCCTGTATCAAGCGAAAAAGTAATTCACCGGTCGAACTGGCCTTCGCATCCAGCAAAGTTATCTCACAAAAACCGGTATTGGAAATATGGTGATCAACATTGATCAATGTTTTAATTCCGCCAATTTTTTCCGCCTGCTCGCCGACACGCTCCAATTCACTGCAGTCCAGGATAAAGGCAGCGTCATACTGGCCGGTATCGTCCAGGTAATGAATAATCGTCTCAGCTGCCGGTAAAAACCGGTAATGCTCCGGCGTGCTGTCCTGATTATAGACAACGGCCTTTTTCCCCAGATTCTTCAGCAGCAGGTAAAGGGCCAGTTCCGAACCTAAAGCATCTCCATCCAACCGTTGATGTGAAGTGATCAGGAATTTTTGCCCTTTGGCTATGGTTTCAATAATCCTTTTCATCATTACCTTTTTCCTGTCGGGCAATTTCCGCCAAGAGCTTATCGATCTTGCTGCCGTAGCCGAATGACCGGTCGTGAACAAACACAATTTCGGGCACCGCACGCAGTTGCAATCTCTTGCCCAATTCCCGCCGGATAAAACCGGTAGCCTTCGTCAAGCCGGTTTTAATCTCCGGCGAGCATTCATCTTTGCCCATTTCCACAAAATAAATCTTTGCGTTTCTCAGATCGTCGCTGACCTTGACGGCGGTAATGGTTAGGGCATGGACACGTGGATCTTTGACTTGTTTGTAAATAATCTCCGATATTTCCGCCATAATCAGGTCGGCCACTCTTTCTGCCCTTTTAAAGTTCATCGTATTTGCCCGGTTCCCACTTTGCCTCATCCAGAAAATCGGAGACAACCATGATTTCGACTTTACTGTCCAGCATTTCGGCGGCGTGCAAACGATCTACAAAATTCAGCAGATGATCAACTTTACCGTTAACAAAATGGGCATCATTGCCCACAACGGCAAAGCCGACCTGTGCCGATTTGTGAGCGTCCAATTCACCGATTTCCGCAATAGAAACATTGAATTCGTTTTGCGTCCGTCGAACTATTTTGCTCAAAACGCTCCTTTTTTCTTTTAAAGAACTGCATTCCGGGATGCGTAAATTAATGACTCCGTAACCGATAACCATAAAACATTCACTGAATTAAAATAAATCCTCAATGCAATTACAAATGCGGTAGCCAAAGCATAACGCGGCGGCAAGGCGGTCCCACAGACGTATATTTAATCCGTCGAGGATACCGATGACGCTGCCAACAAAGTTAGGCGCAGGCTACCCCGCATTTGTTAAAGCTTGCGCTCCAGTTTCTCCATCGTATAAGCTTCAATAATATCGCCAATATGGATATCGTTGAAACTTTCGATTCCGATGCCGCATTCGAAACCGCTTTGTACTTCTTTCGCATCATCTTTAAAACGCCGCAAAGACAGAATTTTACCATCAAATATTACAATGCTGTCGCGGACGAGTTTGAGATTGGCGTTGCGTGTCACTTTACCGTCGGTCACATAACAGCCGGCTATCGTTCCCACTTTGGGCACTTTAAACGTTTCTCGAACTTCCGCTCTGCCCAGAACAACTTCCTTGTATTCCGGTTCCAGCATGCCTTCCATGGCCGCGCGCACATCGGCGATCACATTGTAAATGATGTCATAAAGTTTTATCTCCACCCCTTCTTGCTGGGCAATTTCGATGACGCGGGCATCGGGACGTACATTAAAACCGATAATAATCGCATTAGAGGCAGAAGCAAGCATAACGTCTGTTTCACTGATGGCGCCGGTAGAACTATGGATAATTTTAAGTTGTACATCTTCGGTAGAAAGCTTGTGAAGAGCGTCAGAAATTGCTTCAATCGAACCCTGAACATCAGCCTTGATAATAACGTTGAAATCTTTCACGCCTTCTTTTATCTTTTGATACAACTGCTCCAATGTGATCTTGGACGATGCGGAAAGCTCTTTTTCTCGTGCTTTTCGTAACCAATAATCTGCGATATTGCGTGCTTTCTTTTCATCTTCGACCACAAAAAATTCCGCTCCGGTTTGCGGCACACTAGAGAATCCAATTACTTCCACCGGCGTGGACGGCTTGGCTTCTCTGACGCGTTGTCCCTGATCGTTGTTCATCGCTCTCACCCGACCGGATTCTGTTTTTGAAACAAAAGAATCTCCTTCGTGCAGTGTTCCTTGCTGAATCAGGACAGTTGCCACAGGGCCGCGTCCGCGGTCGAGTTTAGCTTCAATAATGACGCCTCTGGCCGCACAGTCCGAGTCCGCCTTCAGTTCTAATATGTCGGCCTGCAATAAGATCATTTCCAATAAGCCCTCAATCCCAATTTTCTTCTTGGCCGAGACTTCACAGAAAATGGTATCGCCGCCCCACTGTTCGGACAGCAGGTTGTGTTCCGACAGGGCCTGACGGATTTTATCCGGATCAGCGCCGGGTTTATCAATTTTATTAACTGCTACAATAATAGGTACCCCGGCTACCCGCGAATGATTAATGGCTTCTATCGTTTGGTCCATGACTCCGTCATCGGCAGCGACGACAAGAACGACGATGTCAGTTACCTGGGCGCCGCGCGCGCGCATGGCCGTAAACGCTTCGTGGCCGGGCGTATCGAGAAAAACTATATCACGTCCGTTAATGTGCACATGATAGGCGCCGATAGCCTGAGTAATGCCGCCTGTTTCACCCGCAATCACATTAGTTTGACGAATAGCATCCAAAAGCGAAGTTTTTCCATGATCGACATGACCCATAATAGTTACGACAGGTGCCCGCGGCTTCATTTTTTCTGGATCCGTCTGCGCCTTTAAAGAAGATTCATCAAATTCGACTTCTGTCGGTTCCACCTGAAAGCTGAATTCACTCGAGATCAAGGTTGCAATATCATAATCAATCGATTGATTGATGGTCGCCATAACACCCATCGCCATCAGTTTGTTGATGACTTCACCAGCCTTTACGCCCATTCTTTTAGCGAGATCCCCCACCGAAATTGATTCCCCGATTTTAATACGCCTCTTGATGGCTTTAGGTACGGTAATCTCCGTTTTTTTCATCTTAACGGGAGCGACTTTTCTCTCCTCCCGCCATTTGGTGAAGACTACTTCCTTATCTTCATCCTGTTTACGTAATTTCTTCTCAATCTTTTTCTCTAAAACCTTGCGGCGCGGTACTTCTTTTTCTTCTTCAATAAATACCTCCACCGGCGCCTTACCTTTTTTCTTTGGCTTTTCAAGTTCTTTCTTAATGGTCTTTTCCGTAACCGGAACAGCTATTTTTTCCCCGGGCTTTTCCGGAGCTTTGGGTGGAATTTCTTTTTGGACCCCCGGCTTTAAGATCTTCTGCCTGGACATTATCGGCGGTCTGACAGGAATAATTTGCGGTTTTGGCCTTTCTACGGCCGGCGCCTTGCTTTCCGCTGGTTCGGCTATAATTTCTTCTTTTGGTATTTCTTTCTCGGCCGGGGCAACAACTTCTGGGTGGGCAACAGCGTGAGGTATGGCCGTTTCTTCTTTCTTTTCCGGAGCAGCTTTTGTCGTAGGCTGCTCGGCCGGAGCGGCCTCTTTTTTCTCTTTGATCTCTTTTTCCGTAACCGCCGGTTCTGCCTTGCCTTCCGCTGTTTCTTCTTTCTCTTCTTTGGCCGGAGCCTCTTCCAGGGGTGTGCGGACGGCACGGCGGCGAATTACCGTTGATTTTATTCTTTGCTCGACAATGTGCTTCGATTCTTTAGCAAGCAACTCACTTTTGATTCTTTCCACTTCATCGTCTTCTAAAGAACTGGCATGAGATTTGACGGTAATGCCGATTTTTTCCAAATGCGCAATCAGGTCCTTATTTTCCAGGCCCAATTCCTTGGCCAACTCATAAACTCGCTTTTTAGGCATGCATGAAACTCCCTAAATATAATTGTTTAATAAAGGAAACATTAAGCTGTCTTTCTGCTGCTTGCTTCTTCATCTAAAATTCTGCCCGCTTCCTCAATCCATTGCTGCGCATTTTTTTCGCCGACTCCCGGAATTGAAGATAATAATTCAGCCTCTACGGTCGCCATCATCGCAATGCTTTTAATTCCTTTGCTGACAAGCTTTTCCGCCATGGCGGGTCCAATGCCCGTAATTTTCTCCAGCGCCCTATAGCCTTCTTCCTCCTTGGTAGTAGCCATGGTCTCGCTCTTTACGTCAATTTTCCAGGCGGTCAGTTTTACGGCCAGACGCACATTCTGCCCGTTTTTACCGATAGCCAAAGAAAGCTGATCATCAGGCACAATAACCGTCATCGTCCGGTTTTCCTCATCAACAAACACGCGGTTAACTTTAGCCGGAGATAAAGCACTGCTGACATATTTGGCTACGTCTTCCGTGTAAGGGATAATATCAATTTTTTCCCCGCGCAGTTCCTGCACGACACTCTGGACACGTGAGCCTCTCATGCCGACGCAAGCACCAACCGGATCAATATCTTTATCCTTTGCTTTGACGGCAATTTTTCCCCTTTTACCCGGCTCCCGGGCCACACTTACAATATCTATCAATCCTTCGGAGATTTCGGGAACCTCTACTTCAAACAATGCTCTTAAAAAAGCGGGATGTGTACGCGACAAAAGTATTTGTGACCCTTTGGCATTCTTTTTTACGTCGACAATGAAAGAACGAATTCTCTCCCCGCGTTTATATGTCTCCCGATGGATCTGTTCCGCCGGAGGCAAAATCCCTTCCGCTCGCCCCAGATTAACAATGATGCTGCCTCCTTCAAATCTCTGAACAAAACCGTTGACCAGTTCACCCTTTCTGTCCTTGTATTCATCATAAATATTGTCGCGTTCCGCATCTTTGACTTTTTGGATTATAATCTGCTTGGCCATTTGCACGGCAATCCGGCCGAAGGCCCCCGCATCAATTTTCATTCCCAAACTGTCACCCGGCTCCGCATCTTCATCGAGGGTTCTTCTTGCTTCTTCTTTTGAAATTTGCGTTTCAGGATCAAGAACTTTATCAACCACGGTTTTAAATTGAAAAACTTCTATTTCTCCGACCTCGTCGTTGTAATGGGCTTCTATATCCACGTTTTGTCCCAACTTTTTACGTGCAGCCGTAAGCATTGCCGCTTCAAGAGCTTCGGTAATGGTCTCTTTGCTGATACCTCTATCCTTACCCATCTGTTCGATCAGACGTTTAAGTTCTGGCAACATTTACAAAATCCCCCTTTTTTTCACTAAGATAATGCCGAAATTCAGCCTTTCAGCATTAAACACAAAAGTAACTATAGAATTTCACTTAATGTCTTTTCGTCTAATTTCGCCTTGACAATTTCACCCTTTGGAATCTGGTATATCTTTCCGCCAACTTCTACCACAACAATCTTCTCGTCGTTTTCTTCTTTGAAATCCACTATAACGCCGTGAAAATTCCGTATCCCTTCAATTTTCAGACCTGTTTTGATATTAACTTTAGCCCCTTTATACTTTATAAAATCCTGATCGCGTGATATGGGCCGATCCAAACCGGGAGACGAAACCTCCAGTACATAATGGCCGTTGATTAAATCATGAATATCAAGGATATCTCCCAGCTGATTACTTATTGCAGTGCAGTCATCAAGAGTGACCCCGCCTTCTTTATCCAGATAAAACCGTAGTATCCAACCCGTATGCATTTTCAGGCATTCGACATGGATCAGCTCCATGTCCTGAGCGACAACAACCGGTTCGGCAATCAACCTTACTTTTTCTTTTAAATCATCATACATAATGGTTCAGAAAATAAAAAAGTGGGCAAGAGCCCACTCGACAATACACAGAAAGCAATCGTTTGCAATTCGCTAACACACTACAGCCAGCAATGCAAGTAAAAAATGATGCCGCCAATACCTGCCGGGTTAATAAAAAATGGAGCGGGCGATGGGGCTCGAACCCACGGCGTCCAGCTTGGGAAGCTGACATTCTACCACTGAATTACGCCCGCTCATGAAAACACCACCAACATGCGCTCCAAAAGGCTCTTTAGTTATATTCATTCCAGCAGTCTTTAAAACGCACTTTGCGCGGAATCTTATTCAACTGCGCTTATTTGTCAAGGCATTTTTCAAAGCACTTTTTTGAAGTGACTGCTCACGATCATCAATAGATATGTCTCCTCTTGGTATTATTTTACCATTATTCTATTGACAGACGACGGCCTTTTTCTTTATACTGCGTCCTAACAACATGAAGTTATTATCAATAAATGCTCTTCGAAATCGCCTGTAATTGGCAATAACAATCATTGTTGAAATATCTTTATCTTTGAAGGAGGCAATAATGCTGGTAGTAACTGCAGTGATCAAAGCAAAGGCCGGAATGGAACAGGAAGTCGAAAATGCCATTAAAGCAGTCATGCCCAAAGTGGAAACGGAAGAAGGAACCCTGATGTACACTCTGCACCGTGCAAAAAAAGAGCCGGGCAAATTCCTCTTCTACGAACAATACACCGGCAAGGAAGCCCTTGGGGCGCACGCCGCCACCCCCTATTTCAAGGAGCTCTTTGCGAAGATCAATCCCATGCTCGAAGGCGCCATGGCCGTAGATATGTACGAAGATGTTGCCGGGATTACCCAGAAAAAGAAATAGCAGGATGATCGCCGGTCAATTTCCGCCTAGCATGAGGTTTAGGGATTATGGAAGGATGGACCGAAGACGAAATTCGCAATAAGGACCTGATGGCGCCTTGCGGTTTATACTGCGGCGCCTGCGGGGTCTACATTGCCACCCGCGACAAAAACGAGAAATTTCAGATGGTTATGGGCAACCTCTACGGAACGAAACCGGAAGAAACCGTCTGTCTGGGATGCATGCAACCGGACCCGTCCCCGACGATTTACGGCTACTGTAAGTCATGCTCCATACGCAATTGCGTCAAGTCCCGGGGATTTTATTCCTGTCACCAGTGCCTCGATTGGCCCTGTGACATGATCAAAGATTTCGCCCTGGCCACAGGAAGGCGGGTCATGCAAAATACCATCCCCATCTGGCGGGAAAAGGTCGTCCAGTTAGGCGATGAAAAGGGCAGCGTCGAATGGGCCCGCTCGGTATGCGAGCGCTATCACTGCCCCTCCTGCGGCAAGCCCCTCTTTCGGGGAGCGCAGCGCTGCCGCTATTGTCATGCCCGGGTAGCCGAGCAATTGGACGGCTCCTTATAGATTATTGCTGCCTTCCATGATCATAATCGCCGCTTAACGCACCTTGTTGATTTGTTTTGTGTACAAACGGCCCGGCAGAAGACGGAAAATGAAGGAGCTCAACTATTTCAGCTTGTTGATTTCCAGAATCCGGTCCACATTGAAGGTGCGCCTGTCCCGGCGCTCCAGACAAAAAGCGGTCAGCCCCAGGTATGGATGGCCGTTGTATTCCATGTCACCAACAGCCAGCGGCCGGATGGCGCGGCGCGATTTCTCATCTTTGGCTTTGAGATAAACAATTTCCAGGTCTTTCTTTTCCCGGATGGCTTCCGTGATCATCTCCAACTTGTCTGTGCGGGGCAAATTAATGGCCGCCTTGGCGTATTGCATGCCGGTTAAGAATTTAACCACCTGCCAATCCATCAGGATATGGCTTTTCCGCAGAGGCTGTTTCAGCACAATGCCCTCCAGCGTTGTGCAGCGGGAAAGCGCCACATACATCTGCCCGTGCGCAAATGTTCCGCGGCCGACATCAATTACAACATTTTCAAAGGTCTTTCCCTGGCTTTTGTGAATCGTCACCGCAAAGGCCAAACGCACCGGATACTGACGAAACGAGCCAACTTCTTCCGAGCGCAGCTCTTCGTTTTTCAAAAAGAATTTATAAATTTTCCAGGTGTAGGGGGAAATGCGCGCCGTATCACCGCTATCCAAATCAGCGACAATTACATCCTCTCCGTCATCATCCTTTTCAAACTTTTTGATTTTGCCGATCGTGCCGTTGATCCACTGACCGTAGGAATCATTGTTGAGCAGCATAATCTGTGCGCCTTTTTTCAATTTTAAATCGACGGCTGTCGGCAGATATTCCTTGCCGAAATCGCCGCTGATTTCCCCTGCCGCCTGCCAGATTTTACCCGGCAATGCGGCCAGCTTTCTTTCATTGATGCTGTCCGCCAGATCGTTGGTGCTGGTGAGCGACAGGTAAAAAGAACCGGCTGGAACTTCAAAATTTGGCGCGCAGCGCTTATTGAATAAAGCCAAGTCCTCCTCCGTCACCGTGCGGTTGCGGATCGTATTGAGGAGCCGGACAAATTCATCATCCTTCTGACGGTAGACCTTTTCCAGTTCGACAAGCTCGATATTCAGCTCCGGGAAAACTTTAGCGCTGAAAAAATAAGGGCTGGCATAATGCGTCCGGAAAATATCCCGCTCCGCACTGGTGACCACCGGCGGCAGCTGATACAGATCGCCGATAAAAATCATCTGGACGCCGCCGCACGGCTGTTTGGAATCCGGGCCGTTCAGCCGCAAAAATTTATCAATACAATCGAGAAGATCGGCGCGCACCATCGAAATTTCATCAATCACAATCGTGGTCAGCTTTTTGTAGATGGTGGATTTGCCTTGCTCCGCTTTCTTTTTCTTCTTGATCGCGGCCGGTGTTACGTTAGGCTTGAAATGAAAGAAGGAATGAATGGTCTGGCCAGTGACATTGACTGCCGCCACCCCCGTCGGCGCCAAAATTACCGCCTTCTTTTTAGTGTGATCGCGGAAATACGTCAGCAGCGTTGATTTGCCCGTCCCCGCCCGGCCGGTAATCAAGACATTCTTCTGCGTATCCTCCATCAGCGCCAGCGCCCGCTGGAATTCGGGATTCAATTCTATTTCGAAAGGAATTTGGCTTTTAGTCATTTTCTTTCAGCTGCGACATTTTTAAATTTTGGTTCCACCCGGCTTGAACAAATTATCCAGCGGGCTTTGCAGACTGCGGATATCACGGTTCATGACATGAGTGTAGATTTCCGTGGTTTTCACATCCGCATGGCCGAGCAGTTCCTGCAGGACACGGATATTGACACCGTTTTCCAACATGTGCGTAGCGAAGCTGTGACGCAAAGTGTGGCAGCCAACCCGTTTATCGATATTGGCTTTTTGCGCCGCGCGCTTCACCGCTTTTTGCAGGACCGATTCGAGAACGTGATGACGCATTTCTTTACCGGAGCGCGGGTCGCGTGACCGCGCCTTGGCGGGGAAAACCCACTGCCAGCCGGTCTCCTTTGCCGCATTACGGTATTTTCTGGCCAGGGCTTCCGGGATATAAACCTCACCAAAGCCTTCCTCCAAATCTTTATGGTGGAGAAATTTCACCGCATTAACTTGAGACTGCAATTCATCACGCAGGTTTTGCGGTAGAATAGATGTCCGGTCTTTACCGCCCTTGCCGCCGCGAATAAAAATGAGGTTCTGTCCGAAGTCGATGTCCTGGACGCGCAGACGGATACATTCCATAAGTCTCATCCCGCTGCCGTATATCAGCTTCGCCATGAGCGCCGGCTTGCCTTCCATAACGGCAAAAAGGCGTTGAACTTCGGCTTTAGTCATGACGGTGGGCGGACTTGCCCTGCGCTTGCTGCGTGCCGGTGTAATATCGTCCTCCAGTTGAATATCCAGCACATGCTTATAGAGGAAAACCAGCGCATTGAGAGCCTGTCTTTGCGTGGAGGCGGTCACTTTGACCTCTGTCGCCAAGTGCGAGAGAAACGCTTCTATATTTTTTGCACCGAGAAGTTTGGGGTGAGTTTTGCCGCCGAAGTAATGAATATAACGAAGTATCCATTGACAATAGGTCTGCTCCGTGCGATATGAATAATGGTGATATCGAAGGACCTCTCGAACCTGGTCCATTAATTTAAGCTGCGGATTTGGGCGGAACTTCGGTTTATTTTCCATGTTTGCTAACTCAATATCGCAATAAGCGGAATATGGCAAGCAATTTTCTAATAAGTGGAAAATAACCTTGTCATTATTCCATACTTTATAACTTAATATCTAAATAAGTGGAAAATGTTGCCGTCTATATGGTCTAATATGGCGGAATGTTTTCTGTTTATTACACTGTTAAACAGGACAGTAGTATGAAATATAATGTGATTTTACTCGGGTTAGTTAGTTTTTTTGCCGATTTAAGTACGGAGATGGTCTATCCATTGATTCCAATTTATCTGACGACA
>ENA-ORXD01001736-ORXD01001736.1-sediment-metagenome-genome-assembly--contig:-NODE-1736-length-16676-cov-4.408699_pt1 | contig 16676 bp, 13 predicted proteins | sample MGYA00237862_ERZ511471 | MGnify/ENA metagenome assembly ERZ511471
CAGTCATCAAAAAATCCTCCTCAAAGTGTTTTTATCTCAGGGCAACAACCCCTACCCGTTACAACATTGATCAATTGACCTGCCGTCTCAGTCGGCAATTTTGGCAAAATCGGCAATTCCGCCGAACAGACCGGCCACGGCAGTCAGCAGCGCCAGACGATTGGTCTTGACCTGCTCGTCCTTGGCCATAACCATAACGCCGTCAAAGAAGCGGTCCACATCCGGCCGCAGGGAAGCAATGGCGCGCAAGGCTCCAGCATAATCTCCGCCAGCAACAGCGGCTTTAACTTCACTGGCTACCTTCTGTTGGGCGGTATGCAACTGGGCTTCGCAATCATTTTCAAACAGGGCCGGATTGACCGTAGAAACCACGCCCCCCTTAATGATATTCACGACGCGCTTGAACGCAACTGCCAAAGGCTCAAAATCATCCTGCCCCTTCAGCGCAGCCAGAGCCTTAACACGGGCCAAGGCATCCACGACATTGTCAAAAGATGCGCTGAGGACCGCATCGACCACGTCTTGAGGATAGTCCTGACCGGTGAGCAGATTAAAGAAACGCAACCGGACGAATTCCACGACATCGGCCGCGACCTCAGCAGCAGGCCGATTCAGTTTCGGCTCCAGCAAGGCAACGCTGCGCCCGATCAGTTCAGGCAAGGAGATACTGTAGCCGCGGTCAAGAATGATATTCAGCACGCCGATGGCGCTGCGGCGCAGGGCATACGGATCGGCGGTCCCGGTAGGAATCAGTCCCACGCCGAAGCAGCCGCAGATGGTGTCGATCTTATCCGCCAGCGAGACGAACGCGCCAACGTTGTCGCTCGGCAAAACGCCGCCTGCCTGAACCGGCAGATAATGTTCGTAGATAGCTTTTGCAACCCGAGCGTCTTCGCCTTCGAGGCGGGCATATTCGCGCCCCATGACCCCTTGCAGTTCGGGGAATTCGTAGACCATGCCGGTTTCCAGGTCACATTTGGCCAGCAGCGCAGCGCGGTCGGTCAAAGCGCGGTCGGTCGGCGCCAGTTTCTCTGCCAGTTCGGTTGCCAGTTGCCGGAAGCGCATCACCTTTTCGTAGCTGGTGCCGAGCTTGGCCTGGTAGACCACCTGTTTGAGCGCATCGAGGCGGGTTTCCAGCTTGACCTTCTGATCCTCGTTCCAGAAGAACATGGCATCGGAGAGGCGGGCCCGGAGCACGCGCTCATTGCCGCGCACCACCACTTTCGGGTCTTCGGCGCGAGTGTTGGACACGGTGATGAAACGGGGGAGCAGCTTGCCGGCGGCATCTTCCACGGTGAAATAGCGCTGATGCTCGCGCATGGAAGTGATCAGGAGTTCACGGGGCAACTGCAGGTACTTGTCTTCGAAGGAACCGCACAGCGGGGTGGGATCCTCGACCAGGAAGCTGACTTCATCGAGCAGTTCGTCGTCGGGATTGAGGACCCCGCCAACGTCCTTGGCCAGACGCTCGACACCAGCGGCGATGATCTGACGCCGCTCGGCCGGATCGGCCAGCACGAAATGCTTGCGAGTCTGCTCCAAGTAGCTGTCCAGACCGTTCACGCTGAATTCCTGGGGTGCCATGAAACGATGGCCGCGGGAGATGTTGCCGCTCTGCAGATTGCCATAACCGAATGGCACAACCTGCCCGCCGAACAGGGCGATAATCCAGTGGATAGGGCGGGCAAAACGAGTATCGAGATCTTTCCAGCGCATCGACTTGCGGAACGGAATGTTGCCGATCACCCGGGGCAGAACCTCGGGGAGGAGCTCGGCGGTCGGGCGCCCTTCAACCACCTTGGAGAGGAACAGATAGCTCCCCTTGTCGGTTTCCATGATGGAGAGTTCGGACACCTCAACGCCGTTGGAGCGGGCAAACCCCTGAGCGGCCTTGGTCGGATTGCCATCGGCGTCGAAGGCGACCTTGACGGACGGCCCGGCAACGGTCAACTCCTGGCGTTCCTGCTCAACCGCGACATTGGCGATGGAGATCGCAAGGCGCCGCGGCGTGGCGTAGGCCCGCACTTCCCCGTAAGGGATGCGTGCGGTGTCCAGTTCTTTGCGCAGCAGGCGCTCCAGATCGTTCATGGCCGGGGTCAGAAAGCCGGCGGGAATCTCTTCGGTTCCAATTTCCAGGAACAGTTCAGCAGACATAATCGGTTGCTCCATAAAAACGCAAACCACGGAGACCTTATCCGTGGCAAACGTGGCTGTCGTTATCGTTTATTTCCCCTTCAGGAGGGGGAATCCCATTCTCTCCCGCTGTGCGACATACCCTTCGGCACACATTCGGGCCAGGTTGCGCACCCTGCCGATGTAGTTGGCGCGCTCCGTTACAGAGATCGCTCCGCGCGCATCAAGCAGATTGAAGGAGTGGGAACATTTCAGAACGAAATCGTAGGCAGGGAACACCAGCTGCTTGCCGGCCAGGCGAATGCACTCTTTCTCGTACATGTCGAACAGCTGGAACAGCATGGAGGTGTCAGCCTCCTCGAAATTGTAGGTGGAGAATTCGACTTCGGTCTGGTGATGCACGTCGCCGTACTTGACCCCTTTGACCCACTCCAGGTCGTAAACGTTGTCGACCCCCTGCAGATACATGGCGATCCGTTCGCAACCGTAGGTGATCTCACCGGATACAGGTTTCAGGTCGATACCGCCGGCCTGCTGAAAATAAGTGAACTGGGTAATCTCCATCCCGTCCAGCCAGACCTCCCAACCCAGGCCCCAGGCGCCCAAAGTGGGGGATTCCCAATCGTCCTCGACAAAGCGGATATCGTGCTGCGAAGGGTTGATGCCGAAGCTGCGCAGGGAGTCGAGGTAGAGATCCTGAATATTCATAGGCGACGGCTTGAGGATCACCTGGAACTGATAATAGTGCTGCAGGCGGTTGGGGTTCTCCCCATAGCGGCCGTCAGTGGGACGACGCGACGGCTCGACATACGCCACTTTCCAGGGTTCCGGGCCGAGGACACGCAAAAAGGTCGCAGGATTAAAGGTCCCCGCCCCTTTCTCAATGTCGTAGGGTTGCTGGATAATACAACCCTGTTTCGCCCAATAGGTTTGCAATGCCAGAATCAGCTCTTGAAATGTCACGGTGCCTCCAGACCCGCATCAAACCTCGACACGGGGAAACTGATAGTATTAAGCCATCTTACAAAGCGCTAACTTTAGCCCGAAGGCCTGCCCTTGTCAAGAAAATAGCCCAACCGGCAAGCCCACTTATGCCTCTTTTCCAGCGGCAGGGAACGGCCAGACCCGATCGAGGAAAACCGCTGTTTTAAGGGGGCGATGCAGGCAGCTCCGCAGCGACTGACGAAGCAGTTCTTCGGCCTCCTGGCGGGTGCGTGGCCCAAAACGCACTCCGGCAAACTGCTCCAGCGGGCCACGCAGACAGCGGGACAGGGAGCCGAGGGTCAATTGAGACACCCGCAGGCCGCATCCAACGCCTTCGCAAACAGGGCAAAGAGGTCCGCCCCGTTCTGCAGCGAAACAGATATCGTCTTCCGGCAAGCCACCGCCACAGTCGGAACAATGCAGCAGGTGAGGAATATAACCGACAAGGTTCAGCAGGCGCAATTCCAACAGTGAACGACACTCTGCCAAACCATCCCCTCTCTGCAGGGCGTCGAGGAATGCCTTGAGGAGCAGGAACATCTCCTCGTGCACCTCACCGGCTGCGGAGAACTCCTCAACCAGCTCGCAGCCGTAAGAAGCCAGAGCCAAGCTGACCAGATCCGCTCGCAAGCCGGTTCGCAAATCGAGGAGTTCGGATTCCTGAAGAGAAACCAGATCGCCCCGCCCGCGGTCCTTCCAGGTAATACTCACTTGAGCAAATGGCTCCAGGGCCGGCCCGAACCGTTTGCGGCTCTTGCGCGCGCCCCGCGCAAACCCCTTGAGTACGCCATGTTCAAGGGTCAGCAGGGAGACGATACGGTCCGCTTCACCATAATCGATGTGGCGCAGCACGATCGCTTCAGAGCTGCGGATCTGCATGGGTGAATAGGTCCGGAAAAACAAGTCGAAGTCGGCGATTCATCAGGAAAGCGCTCCTTACAACGTCAGGAAGTTGAAGAAGCGTCCCAGATCAAGGACAAAAAGACAAGGACAAAAAGTTAATCTTCATTCCTCAAACAGCACAGTGTCGTTCGATGGACTTCGTCCCAGAGCCGCCCGGGCCAGAACATGGGAGGCGATCGGCATCGCCAAAAGGGCCAGCATGATGATGACCAGGGCGCGCCATGCCCAGGACCAGCTGCCACCGACCAGTGCGGTTCCTGCCACGATGAGCACAACACCCAACGTTCCGGCCTTGGTCGCGGCGTGTTGACGCGACAATGCGTCCCGAAATACAAACAGACCCAGGCTCGCGATCAACAGCACCAACACCCCGAGAGTGAGAATGGACAGTCCGATGAGGGTCATGGCGCATCCTCCTCATTTTCTCTGCGGCTCATCTCGACCAAGCGCGACCAGGCCAAAGTCGCGACAAAGCCGATCAGCATGCAGCCGATGGCAATGTCGAGAAACAAGACCCGCTGCGTAAACAGCGCGGCCAGTGAACAGAGGGCAATAGCTGCGGTAAAGAGAATGTCAACGGCAACGATACGGTCGGCATCGGAAGGTCCGCGCACAAACCTGAGAGCCCCGAGGACGACGCTGCCCAGCACGATTAGAATTAGGAATATAATCATGGCGACCTCGCCGGAAACAGAATAGCAATATCCCGTTCAAAATCACGTCGAATCGTTTCGACGCTGGCTTTGGCCAATTGCATGTCCAGCAGATGCAACAGCATCTCCCGCCGCTCCATGTCGATGTCGATGGTGGTGCTGCCCGGCGTCAGTGTGATCATGGCTCCCAGGACAGCCGCTCCGGTTTGGCTCAGCGGTCCGAATCGCACCCGCACTAGCCCCGCCGGGGGCTGAGCGCCGGACAGAATCATGCGGGCGGTGGTGATCCCTGCAAGGATGCAGTGCCCCAGGAAACGCACCATCAGTCTGCCAAAGACCAATGAACGGAATCTCATGGGGCACCTCCATGCAGGGTCGTCGCTGCGTCCGTCACGAAGACCAGCAGCTGTTCAGGAAACAGCCCGATCCACAAGGCCGTCAAAACCAGGGCCCCGAGACCGGCATAAGCCGGAAACAGGCGAGGAGTCGCCGGGGGGGACCAGTTCGGATCCGGGTGAGGTTTCCAAAAGGCCTGCAGCCAGATCTTTATCATGGAATAAAAGGTCAGAGCACCGACGAACAAAGCCATCCCAGCCCAGAGATAGTGCCCCTGCAGGATGCTCTCGGTGACGATGAGATACTTGCCCCAGAAGCCGCTGAGCGGAGGGATGCCGACCAGAGACAACGCGAGGAGCAGAAACGCAATCGCCAGCCCGGGCCTCGCGGCATACAGCCCGCCGATCCTGCGCAGGTCATAGTGGCCGGCCTGACGGAAGATCAGCGCCGCGGCGAGAATCAGACCGGCCTTGACCAGACTGTGGTGCAAGGCAAAAAAGATGGCGGCCGCATCACCGGCGCGCGAAGCCAGCGCCACCGCCAGCAGCATATAGCCAACCTGGCTGATGCTGTGAAAGGCGAGGATGCGCCGCATGTCCCAATGGTAGGCGGCTCCCAGCACCCCGCTCAGCATCGACAGCAAGGCGATCCAGCCAAGCAGCTCGAAGAGCAGCTCCGGCGCCGGATAAAAGATGGAGGTCATGGTGCGGATCAGCGCACAGATGCCGATCTTGCTGAGCAACGCCGAGAAGAGAGCGAGGACCGGCCCGGGAAGAGTATGATAGGACGCCGGCAGCCAGGCGTAGAACGGAAAAGCCGCCGCCTTGATCAGGAAGGCCAGGATCAGCATCCCGACCATGGGCAGCAGCAGGGGGGAGCCGCCCCCGGCAACCGCCGCGCCCAGCGCCTTGAAGTTGAGCTGACCGGTGGTGGCATAAAGGAGCGCCACCGCAGTCAACAGCAGCAGGGTGCCGAACAGGTTGAGGACAAAATACTTCAAGGCCGCATCGAGCTGACGCAGGGCTCCGCCCTGGGCGAGCAGACCGAGGGAACAGATCAGCGCCACCTCGAACCAGACATAGAGATTGAACAGGTCGGCAGCCAGAAAGGCTGCGACGGCACCGGCGACCAGCCCGTGCAGCAGCGGATGCAGAAACGGTGACGCGGGCGCGGTGTCGGCATCACTGTACTGCCACACCAGGACAACGACGAGCATTACTGCAGCGACCAACACCAGCGCGCTTCCAAGGCGATCGGCGGCGATCTCGATCCCGAACGGCAGCGGCCAGTTGCCGGCGGCCATGGTCACGATACCTCGCTGCAAAACCTGACCGAGCAGGGCAATCGCACAGACCAGCAGTGCCACCGCGCCACAGAGGCTGATACTGCGCTGCAGCCGCGGTGCGGCTTGAGCCAGAGCGCAAAGGAGAGCGGTGGCGAGAGGCAGCAGGATGGGAGCAACTGCCATCATCATGGTTCATCCTCCAGGGCCGGCTTGACAGGATCGGTGGCCGGAGGCTCCGCGCTGCGCAATTGCAGCACATCATCGCTCCCTGAGGACTGCAGGAGACGGACGGCCAGCACCAGTGAAAAACAAAGCAGCGCGAAACTGATCACGATCGCGGTCAGAACCAGCGCCTGCGGGAGGGCGTTGGCGCTGCCGGACAGCACGGTCTCCATATCCCTGATGATAGGCGGAGCGCTGCTGCCAAACCGACCGGCCGAGAAGAGCAGCAGGTTGATGCCGCTGCCGAGCATGGCCAGACCGATCAGGCAGCGCAGCAGCTCGCGCGAGAACGCCAAATACATTCCGGCGGCGATGACAACCCCCATGGCCAGGGCGACCGGCCAGATCATAGATTCTCCTCCTCGACGGTTCGGACCAATTCCAGACAATAGCCTCCGATCGCGCCCCAGACCGCCAGATACACCCCCAGGTCGAACAACATCACTGTTGAAACCGGCAGTTCGAAAAACCCGAGCGGCAGGGTGAACCAGGGGTGAGACAGGAACGGCAGCCCCTGCAGCGTCGCGACCAGTCCACTCAATAAGGCGACCAGCACCCCACACCCAGCCAGTCGAGACGACGCAAGGGGCAGTCGTCTTAAAGCTGCAGCGGAATCGAACACCAGAGCATAGGCGGAGCTGGCCGCCACCGCCATAAGCCCGCCGATGAACCCACCACCCGGCGCGTTATGCCCGCGCAGCAGGACCCACACGGAGGCCACCAGCAGCAGCGGATAAAGGAAGCGCGTGAAGATTTCGGCGACCAATGCCCGTGACGTCATTTCCGTCTCTCCCGAATCTTGTTGAGCAGGGGCAGCGCAGCCCAGAGGGCAAAGGTCAGCACGGCAATTTCACCGAGGGTGTCGAAGGCGCGGAAATCGACCAGAATAATGTTGACGACGTTCCTGCCGTGGGCCACGGCAAGGCTCTGGATATTGTAGAAATCGGTCAGGAAGGAGTCGAAGGGGTGACCGGAGGCAAGGAGCAGCAGGACCGTCAGGCTGGCACTGAAGGCGACGGCAATGAGCAGCGGAACCGGACGCAGCAAAGGTTCTGTCTCTGCTTCCGAGTTCATCGTCATTGCCCGCCGCAGGCGCAGCAGAACCGCCGCGGCCACCACCACGAAGACGGTCTCGACCACCAGCTGGGTAAAGGCCAGGTCTGGAGCGCCGCTGAACAGAAAGAGGATGGCGCTGCCGTAGCCGACCAGGCCGCTGACCAGGAGCAGGACCAGACGATCACGTACGAAGAGTGCAGTGATGGCTCCCGCAGAGATAATCATGGCGGCACCCAGTACCGGCATGGTCAATCCATCCACTGACGGCAGAGTCCAGGCCGGACCGGACAGGATCAGCAAAGTCAGGATGATCACGGTCACGGCCCCCACCAGGGTCATCAGGTAGCGAGGCAGCATGCCGTGCTGCAGCAGCCGGGTGTGAATCGAGGCCAGTCGCGGAAGGGTATCGATCGCGCGCCGATACAGAGCTTCGGGCCCAAACTTCTCAAAAGCTCTGATGCGCGTCAGGATCGTCCGGAACCAATCCCAGCGCCAATAGAGCAGCACCCCGAAGCCGACCGATACCAACATCGCTTCCAGAACCGGCAAAAGATCGTATGACGTCTCCAGGGTCGCCGCGTCAAACCCAGGAGCCATGGCGTGAGCCGAAGCACACAGAACCGGATCGACAAGGGCCGGCTTGATCCCAAACAGAAGGCCAAGAGCGACCAGCAACAGGGGCGGCAGCAGCATGCTCAGACTTGCTTCATGGGGAATGATCCTGCGCTCTATAACATCCCGTCCCCAGAAAACACGCACTGCAGCAATCGCCGCCACAGCCACGGAAACGGCATTGACGAAAACTGTGGCGTAACTCACCAGGTGAAGCACGTCCGCCTGGGTTTTGGCAAAGACAATTGTATCTTTGCTCACAAAACCGAAGGTCAACGGCAAACCGGCCATGGACAAGGCGGCGAACAGCGCGGCATAAGCCGTCCATGGCATGTAGCGGCGCATGCCAGTCAGTTTGTCAAGCTCCCGAGTCCCCGCACCATGATCAAGGTTACCCACAACAAAAAAAAGCGGTGCCTTGTAAAGAGCATGGGCAAAAATAAGGGCTGACGTCGCCAGCGCAGCACCGTTGCCGGGCAAGCCGACGAGCATCACCAGGGTGCCCAGAGTCGCAATTGTGGACCAGGCAAGGATACGTTTCAGATCCCTTTCGTAAAAAGTTTGGATAGCGGCGAGCACGGCGGTCAGAGTTCCAACACTGACCAGGCTGTACTCCCAAAAAAGGAAGTCGCTGAAGGCGGCATCCAGCCGAGCCAGCAGATAAATGCCTAGCTTGACCATGGTGGCCGAATGGAGGTAGGCACTGACCGGCGTGGGGGCCGCCATGGCATTGGGAAGCCAGAAGTGAAAAGGGAACTGGGCCGACTTGGTGAAACAGCCGACGAAGATCAGGGCCAAGGCCGCAGCAAGACGGCCATCATTCATCAAGCTTGGCGCGTTTTTCAGCAGCAGATGAATCGAATAGGTTTCGGCAGCCTGGCCGAGAAGGATGATCCCAGCCAAAAGGAAGAGTCCTCCTGCACCGGTGACCAGAATGGCCTGCTGCGCTGACTTTCGGCTCGACTCCTGTTCGTGATCGAATCCGACCAACAGGAAAGAGAGGACGCTGGTCAACTCCCAGAAGATGAACAGCAGAAAAAGATTATCGCTGACGACGGCCCCAATCATGGCCAGCATGAACAGGAGTAGCAGGACATAAACCCGCTTGCGTTTCGGATGCCCGGCCAGATAACCGGCGCCGTAAATAAAGACCAGCGTTCCGATGCCGGTAATCAGCAGCAGGAACTGTGCGGACAGGCCATCGACCCGCAATGCAAGATCAATGTCCAGTGAAGGGACCCATGTGCATTCCCAGGCCCAAGGAAACGGCTGATGAAACAGCGCGTAGAAGAGTCCGCAAAACAATACAGCCGGAATCAGCGCTGAAAGCAGCAGTCCTCGAGATTGTTTCGTCAAATTTGTATGTTCATTCAGCCCCACAACCAACCACCTCAAACCAAAAGCACCGCCCCCAAATTCGGGGACGACTTAAAAGGGACGATGAAAACATGATAAGAATATTAAATAAACCAGTGAAAGAATACCGTCTCCTTGGTTTATGGCAACGACCGCAACCGTTTATCACCACCGACAGCGACCGGCTTTGCCACAGAAAATTATTTTTTCAGGAGGAAAAGGCCGCCGGCCCGGACTCGTCACCCAGAGAGATATCTTCTCCTCCAGGCTGATAACGTTGAATCATCATTCGAAGTGCCGAGATGGTGAATGGCTTGGTCAGAATATCGGTCATCCCGGTCGAGAAAAACTTTTCCCGATCTTCCTCGAGCGCATGAGCCGTCAAACCGATGATCGGTACGTTGACATTGGGATGGTCTTCCGCCAGGCCACGGATCTTCTCAGCTGCGGTAGCGCCATCCATCTCCGGCATCGAAATATCCATAAAAATCAGGGAAAACGGTTCGCGTTTGGCCAGCTCGACCGCCTCTCTGCCGTTTGCGGCAAACTGTGGCTCGTAACCGAACTTGCTGAAAATTTGCTTCAAGAGTTTCTGATTGATCGGATCATCTTCTGCGACCAGAATCCGCATATCCACGTCAGCCTTGACATCAGGCAGCAGACTTGGCAGTCCCGGACCGTCCCAGTGAGTCCCGGCCTCGTTGGGGCGCCCGACCCGTACAGTAAAGTGAAAGGTGACTCCGTCGTCCGGCGCATTTGACGTGAACCAAATCCGCCCGCCCATCATCTCGACCAGTTGTTTGCAGATCGCCAGTCCCAAGCCTGTACCACCAAACTTGCGGGTCACAGAGGAATCGGCCTGGGTAAACGGTTCGAAGATCGACTGCATCAATTCGGGATTCATGCCGATGCCGCTGTCGCGAACAGAGAAGTTCAATGTCGACATACCGTCGCTGTCATCCTGGCGACTGGCCTGAATGTCGATTTTCCCCTGAACGCTGAATTTGATGGCATTTGAGAGAAGATTGGAAAGGATCTGTTTCAGACGTAGAGGATCCCCGACCAGGACCGCACCGAGGTCTGACGAGATGTCGATCCGCACATCAATCCCTTTGGCTTCCGAGCGGGGTCTCTGCAGCAGAACCACATCCTTAACCAGCTCCCTGACGATGAAAGGTTCATTAATGAGATCAATTTTTCCTGCCTCGATTTTGGAAAAATCGAGGATGTCGTCGAGAATCGCCAGCAGGTTATCCGCCGCGCTTCTGAGCGTCTTGAGGTAATCTTCCTGCTCACCGTTCAAACGAGTTGTTTCCAGCAGTTGAATCGTACCGAAGATACCGCTCATAGGTGTACGGATCTCGTGACTCATATTCGCAAGGAAAAGGCTCTTGGCAGCGCTCGCCTGGTCCGCGGCCAGTTTTGCCTTGTTGAGTTCCCTAGTGCGCTCCTCGACCTTCTCCTCGAGCTCCCGATTGAGCTCCACAACTTTCAGTTCAGCCTCTTTGAGTCGAGTGATGTCGGTAAAGGTCAGGACCACCCCATCCAGAGCTCCTGTCTCGGTTTTAAAAGGGAGCACTCTTTTCAGCAACCAGTGTCCGTCGACGGTCGAGACTTCCTTCTCGGACATCTCTCCTTTTTCCAGAACATTCCTGACATCCTGCAGCATCTTTTCCCGGTTCGCCAGGTGGTAGGCGATATGATCGATGGGCCGGCCGATATCCTGTGGAATGAGCTTGAAAAACCTCTCGATGGCCGGACTGAACTTGCGGATGCACAGATCGCTGTCGAGGTAGACGATGCCGACATTGGTGCTGGCCAGCAGGTTTTCATGGTCCTGGTTGAGCTGCTTCAGCTCCTTGTTCTTGAGTTCAAACTCGGCATTGACGGTATAGAGCTCTTCATTGACCGAGTGCAGCTCCTCGTTGGTGCTCTGCAGCTCCTCGTTCGCCGCCAGCAGCTCCTCGTTGGTGGCCTGCAGCTCCTCGTTGGAGGTCTGCAGCTCCTCGATGGTGGTCTGCAGGTTCTCCTTGGCGGCCTTCAGCTCCAATTCCAGATCGGCGGTACGCTGATGAAGGTGACGGGGAATGTCGTCCGGGGGGATGTTTTCACTCGCCAGGACAAGGTTGTAATCCTGACTTGGCCCAGCAACGGGATTCAGGGAGATGAAGTAATGATTGTTACGACTCTTCTCGTCTGGGATGCATTCCACCGTCAGGTCGCAGGCCTGGCGCTCTCCATCTTCAGGTCCGACCAGAATGTTGCGGGAGGTGACTTGACTGCAATTTTTCAGCGCCCGGTGCAGCGAAGTGCTCAAAGGAATTCGCAAACGGTCATGAACCATGGTGAGCAAGTCGTTTTCGAAGCGTCCTTCCGGTCGAGTCAGCAGGCGCGAGACATCGCCGAAGCAATGGAGAATCTGCCGGTTTTCATTCACCAGAATCCCGGCCGGAACATGCTTGTTCAAAAGCGTGTCATAGTCATGAACAAGCTGGCGGTCAAGGCTCACTGTCAGGCGGTGTCCGTGCTGCCCGACCTGAACATTTCCGGAGCGCTGTGCCGTGGGTTCAAGCCGCATATCGACGGCGATCTTCAGATCCCGTGTCTTGCGGAATAACTTGGACGACCCATCAAGTGTCTCGAACTCGCCGGAAAATTTCCCTAGTCCTTCACTGGAACCGAGGAAGAGGAATCCATGCAGTTTGAGGGCGAAGTGGAACAGAGAGATGGCCTTGTCCTGCAGTTCGGGCTGAAAATAAATCAACAGGTTGCGGCAGCAGACCAGGTCCATGCGGGTAAACGGTGGGTCGCTGGTCAGGTTATGCGGAGCAAACACAATCATCTTTCGGAGCGCCTGATTGACCCGGAATTCGTTTTCCCCCTCTTTTTTGAAAAACCGCTCCAGCCGCTCCCGGGAAACATTTTTCAGGCGCGGTGTCGCGTACAACCCCTGGGAGGCCTCGTCGAGCGAAAACCGATGGACGTCCGTGGCAAAGATGGTGATATTTCCCTTGAAGTTGGCTTTGCCCGCCTGTTCGCTCAACAGGATGGCGAGGGAGTAAGCCTCCTCTCCGGTTGCACAACCAGCGCTCCAGACCCGAACATCGTCATCAGGGCCGCGGCCGCGGAAAATCTCCGGCAGGACTTCGTTTTCGAGCTTGCGAAAAGCTTTGCTGTCACGAAAGAACTCGGTGACACCGATGAGCAGGTCCCGGTAAAGACGATCCAATTCTTCTGGCTCTTTGGCCAGCAAAGCGGCGTAGGCATTCGGATCATTCAACTGGCAGAACTCCATGCGCCGTTGAATGCGGCGTCCGACTGTCGGAGGTTTGTATTTGGAAAAATCGAGATTGTACTGAGCACGCAACAGCGAAAATATCTGCCGATACTCGCCATTCAGGTCCTCTCCAAGACAGCTCTGCAGATAAGCAGGCCGTTCCTCGGCTGGCAAAAGGGCAAAATTGAGGATAGCATCAGGCATTTCCTCGGGATTGAGAATCAGATCACAGACGCCGGTGGCGAGAGCACTGCGCGGCATGCCGTCGAACTGCGCCGATTCAATCGTCTGCACCAGCACCAGGCCGCCAGCCCGTTTAATGTCCCGGATCCCACGCGAACCATCGCTCCCCGTGCCGGACAGAATGACCGCAATCGACCGGTCTGCGGCAGCCTGTGCCAGGGATGACAGAAAGACATCTATGGGGAGATCTAGGTGCTGCCCTGCCTCTCGTTCCGTGAGGAACAGTTTTCCCTTCGACACGGTCATGTGTGATTTTGGCGGGATCAGGTAGATGGAATTCGGCCGCAGGACAATCCCGTTTGATACTCGGTGAATCGCCATTTTTGTGTGCCTGGCGAGGAGATCATCCATCAGGCTTTTGAAATCGGGAGAGAGGTGTTGAATAACAACGAAGGCCATGCCGCTGTCGGACGGCATGCTGTCAAAAAACTTTTCGAGGGCCGAGAGCCCACCAGCCGATGCGCCTATGCCGACAATGAAACTCGGCTGCCCTGTAGCGTGCCTCCTTCTTCGGGTGCCATTTGTCTGCTTTTGAGTCATGACAAACCTCCATCTTGGCCGCAGGAAGTTTTTTTAATTTCCTCATATTGAAAATGATAATCAGAAATCAAAACATATCAAAAGGCAACAAACAGACATCAAAAAATCGATGACAGAAGCTATCGGACAGGCGAGCTTAATAGCATTGCCTGATTTCAGGAGGGTGCCTGACAACCAGAGGAAGAAGCTGCGATGTGAAAGGGACAAGAGAGTGGAACTGGGTGCTTAATCCTGCTGTTCGACAAACAGCAAACGATCTGTGTCAAAGCCAAGTGACCTGGCGGTTTTGATCAAGTCTTGTACGATATCGTTTTCAAGTTGAGGAGTTCGGGACAAAATCCACAAATAGCTTCGGTCGGGTCCACAAACAAGGGCATACCGATACCCCTCCCGATCGAGAGCAATGACATTGTACCCCCCGTAAAAAGGCCAGAAGAAGGTGACCTTCAGGCGAGCCACAGTCGGCTCGCCGACGAAATAGCCGCGCCCTTTGGCCTCCTTCCATTCCCCGGTCTGCTCCTTGAAGCCGCGATTGACGACATTGATCCCACCATCCGACCTCCTGCTGTAGGTCGCAGTGACCCGGCTCAACCCCTGCTCGAAGCGATGATCCAGGCGGGCGATTTCATACCAGGAACCAAGGTAACGATCGATATCGAAGCCTTTGACCGGCTGGCTTCCTTCAGGGGTATAGCGACATCCGGCCAAGAGAAGCATTCCCAGCAGCAAGGCGGCGAGTTTCATGGCACATCTCCGAAAATGGGCATGGTCACTCTCGCTTAATTTTTAACTTGATTCCGGACCCGGTCAACCGAAGGCGGTCGAATCGGTCACTCAACGCAGGAAATTGAGAAACAGAGTGGCCATGCCGAAATAGATGAGAATGCCGGTGATATCGTTGGCCGTCTGCACAAAAGGAGTCGACGCGATGGCGGGATCGACGCCCATGCGCTTGAAAAAAGTGGGCGCCAGAACCCCCATGGTGGTAGCCACGGTCATTGCGATCATCATGGCTAAACACACCACCAACCCCAGATAGGGATTATGATGCCAGCCGTAAGCGACCAGGCCTACGGTCAGGCCGCACACCACCCCCATGATCATCCCGACCCGCACCTCTTTGAAAAAAACCTGGCGCAAGGTGGACATATCGACCCGACCGGTAGCGAAGCCGCGTACCATGATCGTCGCCGACTGACCGCCGACATTTCCCCCCATCCCGGTAATGACCGGCACGAAGGTGATCAAGGAAATGACTTCCTTTAGGGTGATTTTGAACAACCACATCAGATAACCGGTAATGACTCCCCCGAACAAGTTGGTGATCAGCCACGGCAGGCGCAAGCGGGCAATCTTCCACGACTTGAAGCCGTAGTGCAGCTCTTCCTCGCTGGCACCGGCCATCTTGTAGATATCCTCGGTCGCCTCCTGGCGCAAAACGTCGATGACGTCATCGACCGTAATGAGACCCATCAGCTTGTTGGCGTCGTCCACAACCGGCACGGCAAGAATGTTGTACTTGGCAACGAGATGTGCCACCTCTTCCTGGTCCATCTCGATCCGGACGCTGATCACATCGGTGATCATGACATCCTTGAGAATTGTTTTGGGAGAAACGGTCAGCAACTGGCGCAGGGAGAGGACGCCGACCAGATGGTTGTGATCGTCTGTCACATAGAGATAGAAGACCATCTCCACATCCTGAGCCTCCTGCAGAGAGGCAATAGCCTCCGCCACGGTGAGATGCTCGGGGAGGGAGAAAATCTCAGTCGACATGATGCCGCCAGCGGTATCTTCCGGGTACTGGAGGAGCTGCTCTATCTCCTCGGAGTCCTCGTCCTGCATGATATTGAGGATTTCCTCGGCAAGTTCCGGCGGCATGTTGCGGATAATATCGACGGCGTCGTCGTACGGCATTTCCGACAGCACCTCGGTGATCGTCTCTTTGTCGATCTGTTCGAGAAGCTGAGCGCCAAGGCTGTGATCAATCTCCGACAGCACATAAGCTGCCGTCTCGGTATTTTCGATCAGGTTGAAAATGATACGCTGATCCTTGAGCTCCAGATACCGGAACAGATAAGCGATATCAACGGGATGGAACTTGCCGAGAACTTTGGTGAGGTTGGGATAAGCGCCACGACGGATGAGACGTCGAACGGTTTCGAGAAGAATCTGCTGTTTCTGATCCATGGCACAGCCCCCCAGGGTCATCAGGATGACGAAAGAGCTTACGTTATCACCGGCGACAGAGGCTGTCAACCGAAGGACCTGGGATTAGAAAGGGTTTTTCCCGCGAGGAATTATCGGCGCTGAACTAAAGCCGATCGGCGAGAGGTTTCAAGACAAAACAAGCCGGAAAAATCCCAGCACAGCAATCAGGCCGTCGCCAAACGGGACACCTGACGCCCGAATTTTTTCTGTTCCAGCATGCGCTGGTCAGCCATTTCCACCAGGCGATCGACCTCGACCTGACCATGTCCGACAAATTCCGCCAGCCCATAACTGAAGCGAATGGCGTGGGCACAGCGCCCTTTGTCAAAAGAGCGCTGCAAACGGCCGCGGATGCGCCGCACCACAACCTCAGCCTGCTCCTCAGAACAACCGGGAAAAACGATGAGAAACTCATCTCCGCCCAAGCGACAACCGTAATCCATTTCGCGAATCGTCTGACGAATCGCTTCGGCAAATTGAATAAGGATCAGGTCTCCCGCTTTATGGCCAAGGCGGTCGTTGATCTCCTTGAATCCATCCAAGTCAAGGTAGCAGACAGTACACGGCGCATTGTTGCGCTGCGCGCCATGCAACGCCTTACCCAGCAGACGGAAGGTCGCCCGTCGGTTAAACATCCCGGTCAACTCATCGATCAGAACCTGGCGTTCAAGTTCTTCCTCCTTGGCCTTCAATTCCATATAGACCAGTTCATAGGGGTCACGAATTCCGGTCTGCACAATGGCCTTGTAAACCAGATAAAACGACAGCAGCTTAAAGTAGTGTCCCACCAGATTGGATATGCCGTAGTTGCTGACGTAAAAGGTAAACGCCAGCTCCGAGACGACCGTGGCCAACATGGAAGCGA